>SESB01001258.1_pt1 | contig 16874 bp, 19 predicted proteins | sample 3171441 | NCBI WGS metagenome assembly SESB01 (sample SAMN06051867, study PRJNA518727) | freshwater metagenome | biome: subpolar coniferous forest; feature: holomictic lake; material: water; isolation source: holomictic Lake 227, 6 m depth | place: Canada: near Kenora, Ontario | collected...
CCGCTATACAAGCAGATACATTTTTTAGACATGCAATTATTTTACTATATTTGCCACGATTTTCAACGGCTCAATTCATAAATAAGATATCATGACCGACTATCGCCAACGCCTTGCACTCGAAGAGCTCGTAACAGAAGCATATCTATCAGCTTCTAAACCCGTTCCATCACTTCCTATTGATGAGGAGGACGTTGATATGGATTTAAGTTCTGATGAAGATGAGTTATTTCCTGCCCCACACGCAGAGCCATATAGTGATGAAGACGAGGAGCTCGAAGATGATGAAGATGATTCATCTATAGAGGTTAATGTCCACCACGTAATGTCATTACCTGAGATTAGTTGTGAGGAAAAATGCCATGCTAAGAAAAATTTCATGGTTATTTGTGACAACATACATAAATTGAAAGAGTTAGCAGAAGGCCAAGATTTTCTTGAGATATTCGAACCATGGATGCTTGAAAAAATTGCAGTTGTCGCAGATACATTAACAACAGTGACAAATTCTGCCAAGTTCAATTCTCTGGACGCTGGAGAATAAGTCAAGTTTCATACTATATATTGGGTATAGTTTTATCCCATCAAGAATTAGATTGATCGGATATTATTCGCGTCATAAATAATAAGAAGTGAAAAACTATACATTCCAATTTGAAATTCAAAACGTCATGTCCATGCTCCTTGGCGCATTGGATGATATGGTGATCAAGCGTTTCAATAAAGACAAAGAAGCACAAGATCAAATCGCGGTACGTATTTTATATACTCCGAAGCAACGCGTTATTTCCGACTTATTAGATAAAGCACAAAACCTCCAACTTCCTGCTTGCGCCATTTCAGTTGGAGGAGTTACGAGAGACCCGCAACGGGTGTTTAACAAGATTCAGGGTTCCAATTACAATATCGACAATCTTAGCTATTACGGAAATCTTTCACAACCAATCCCAGTTGATATAGTTGCAAACCTTTCAATCCTCGCGCGATATCAAAAGGATATGGATCAAATTCTATCCAATTTTATCCCATACTTTGATCCATATATCGTCCTATCTTGGACCATCCCTGCGATGCCCAATCAAGAAATAAGGAGTCAAGTATTTTGGAATGGCACTGTCAATATTACATATCCGGTGGAGTTAGTGAATACACAAAAGCAAGTAGTAGCTGGCGATACATCGTTCACAATTAAAGGATGGTTATTTAAACATATTCCAGAACAAGGGGATGCAAAAATCTATACAATCCATACAGATTACTATATGTTGTCTTCACTGACATCTCAATATATGGAAATGTCTGCCGGTGGAATGGAATTAGAAACGGCGGTTATAAGCGCGATCCCACAACCAAGAGACGCGTTCCCACATTACATAAGGGTCAATACAAGTGGACAATCATTAGAAGTCTGGGGTAAAAGTTTTTTACAAATTCAGAATATATTTCTTTCTGGATCTTCCTATTTGTCGGGTTCACAAACATACAATCCCTTACTCACCTCAAAAAATCTATCCGCTCTTTATTCAGAAATAACGGCTTTGAGGATTGACCCAACATTATACTCAAATTATACAGATACATATATTAATATATCGCTTCCACCAGCAACAGATGGTGTGTTTGATGTAATAATACAAAACGAGGCCGGTATGAATTCATTAGTAGCTGGTGCCATAGCAAGATATTCGAATTATCCTGATTTGTCTTCTCGCTATCCTGAATTCTCACAAGGAATTCAAGTTGTATAAGATGATAACCCTCTATAAATAATACTCATGATGCAGCAGTACCGTCCTTCTACAAATTCCAGTTCAATTCCTGGAAATTCGCTATCTCCTTCTGCTGGAGGATCATTTCCTCAATCCAGCCTGCTGGGTTCGTTCATATCCAAGATGCCATATGCATATCAGATCATAGACGCTATGATCGCAAGAAATCCAAAGTTTGAGGATTTCAAAGGGGTTACACCAAAGAGAGAAGAGTTAATTTACGATAGGTCGGTTTTCATTCAAGATCAAAATAATAATTCCGCAGCGCAGAATCCATTCGGCGCTCCAGGAAATATCACCATAAACAAAGACTATCAAGCATTTGTTTATGCTAGTATTGATAGAGATAAAACAAGAAGATTGTTAGATTACCGTAGAATGGCTGCGTATGCTGAAGTAGCTGATTGTTTAGATGAGATCTGCGATGAATGTATTGTTAAGGATAGTAATGATGATATAACTCAGTTTACCCTTAGAGGAAGTTATTCTAAGGAGATTAAAGACAGAATATGTAGAGAATATAAAAGATTCGTCAATATATTCGACTTAGAAGATATTGGTTGGGAGTATTTCCGACAGTTTTTGGTAGACGGTGAGATTTTCTTAGAGAACGTCATCGACCAAAATCATAAAGAATATGGTGTTATAGGCGTTGTTAGTATCCCATCAGAACTTATTAATCCGGTTTATTCTAACGTTCAAAATGAATTAATTAAGGGATTTATATTAAGAAAACCAGTAATGGATGCAGCAGCTAATACTTTGGCCCAAGGCCAGCAAGAAGAGATGTTCTTCATGCAGAAGTCTCAGCTTACATACGTTCACTCAGGTATATGGAATGAACATAAAACTATTCGCTTACCATATATTGAGAATGCTAAGAGAGCGTACCGTCAGTTATCTCTTATTGAGGACTCGGTTGTTATATATCGCCTAGTGAGAGCTCCAGAGCGGTTAATGTTCAGTATTTATACTGGTAATATGCCAGCACCGAAGGCTGAGGCACACGTCAAGCGCATCATGCAGCAGTATTGGTCTAAGAAGAATTATGACGGTCAATTAGGAAAGGTGACTAATGTATATGACCCATCGTCTATGATGGATAGTTACTTTTTCCCAAAAGACCAGCAAGGAAATGGCAGTAGTGTGTCTGTGTTGCCATCTGGTGGTGCTTTGGGCGAAATCAAGGATTTGGATTACTTCTTAGCCAAATTATACAAAAGCTTAAAACTTCCTGCTAGCAGAATGTCAGCTGCCGATTCACCATATAAAGACGGTGCAGAAATTAACAGAGATGAATTGAGATTTGCGCGATTTGTTATTCGTCTTCAGAGACAATTCGCAACGAGTATCCGCGATACATTTATCACTCATTTAAAATTGAAAGATCTTTGGAATGAGTATAAAATCAGAGAAGCTGATATTAATGTTGAGTTCAATGTGCCTACATCTTTCATGGCGGTCAGAGATCAGCAGTTGTTAGAATTGAAATTTAAAAATTTCTCCGAAGCTACGAATAATCAGAACATCGCCCCATCATTTGCCATGAAATACTACTTGGAATGGTCTAGCGACCAAATGAAGGAAAATAGAGAGTGGCTAAAGCGTGATAAGGCATTCGCATGGGAATTATCTCAAATTGAGGCTAGCGGTCCAAATTTCAGAGCACAGGCTGCTGGTGAAGCGGGCGGCGAGATGGGAACGTCTAATATGCCTGAGTTGGGTGGAGGAGGTGGTGGTGGAGGAGGATCAAGTTCAGCAGAAACTCCACCTGCATTTGGTTCAGCAGAAACTCCAGAAGCACCTGCAACACCAGCAGAATCGCCAGCTACAGCCACAGAGACTCCTACACCCGCTCCAGTATAATACATAAATAAGGTATGGCAAACTCTGTTATTCCTGAAGGTTTTGGTGGATCTACGCACCTCAACTCTTATATCCGCACGTATGACGACTTGGCTGATCGTATTAAAATCCAACTAGGTGCTCCAAGAGTTAATATAGATGCTTGCGACGGCCAGATCTACGATTGTATTTCAAACGCTATAGAGTATTTTACAAAATTTGCGGGATATACAGAAGAATATTTGGTATTTAATTCGAAGATATATCAGCAGGGTAAGGGTATTAAAATGGATGATCTAATCAATAATACTCCAGAAACTAACTCAAGTATGATATCTGGTTTGTCGGCAGGTTACGATTACGACATGGCTGATTATAGAAAAGTAGTAGATGTATTTTCCTTCGATCCAGGCCAATCAACAGGTGTCAATACGTTGTTTACATTAGAAACTGCTATGGCTCAGCAAATTTACGCTTCCACCATGGTGGGAGGTGAGGCTAGCGGTTTTGACTTGGTTACATGGGATATCCTTAAAGGGTATATTGAAACACGAAATCGTGTATTGGCACTCACACCTTATTTTCGTTTTGATGAGAGATCACAAATTCTCCGTATTATACCAGAACCTCATCCTATAAATTCATATACTGGTGTAGTTGGATGTTACCTTGAAAGGCCTATAAAGGATTTAATTAAGGAACGATGGGTTCACAGATACGCGTATGCCCTATCCTGTGTAGTTATTGGAAATATGAGAGGAAAGATCGCAGGACTTACAATGTTCGGCGGCGGGACTATAAACTTCAATGATTTATTGAGTAGAGGACTATTGGAAAAGGATGCACTCGAAGTAGAATTAACACAGGTCCATATTGATTCATGCCCTCCGAATTTTTACCTTGGTTAACCATAAATAATTTCATGAATTTTAATAACAAAAAAGATTTGGATCTCATTGCAGAAGCATATGACAATATTGATGAAGGTATTTTAGATCAATTAAAGGCTAGAGGATCTCAAGCAGTAGGTGCCGTTAAAGGTCTTGGTCAACAAGCCGTTGGTGTCGCAAAACAAGCGGCGGGTAAAGTCGTAGCAGGTGCTGGAAACTTGGCTGCTAAAGGTGTCCAAGCAGTAGGAGGCACAATTGATCCATCTAGTAACAAATTAGTTCAGGCTGGTGCTAATCTGCAAAAGGCGGGTCAGACGCAACAAGCTGCAGGAACTGTTCAAGGCGAGAACGCAAAGATAGCTTCTTATCAAGCATCCGCTATTCAGTCTATAACTAATTTACAGACAGAGTTATTAAATGATTTTAAAGCCTTGGGTATTGTGATTCCTGATGATAAATTAAAAGGCTTTAATAGCAATATTAATCGTCTCAAAAATCAGATTGCTGCATCGATTCAAGCACTTATTCAATAAAGGGTTTGTGTCTAGAGGTCATGCTGGTAAAGATGATTTAGAAAACAATTAATATATGATCATGTCAATCCCGAGCGCCTCAATTCCCTTGGATGATTCTTGTTGGATTTTCTTTATTTTTTGAATAAATAAAGATGAGCAGTTAGCTAATCAACTACTAATTGATCAGCAACCACCGAAACACGTGTGGATGTCCTGCTCTTATAATTATGAAACACACATGAAAAATACTAGAGAGAATAAATTAAAAATCACGACAGAAGTCAAAGAGCAAGCAATAAAATACTATTGTGAGGGGCATACAATAAAAGAAGTACTTCATAATTTCCCCGTAAGCATATCATATATCAAACGATTATTAAAACAGAGGGAGTTATTAAGATTGGTCACCAACAAAATTCCCAGAGAAAAATTTGCTGGCATTGAAGAAGTTTTTGACAAACATAAGAAAATTAAAATAGTAGCTGATTACTACGATGTTGATTCGGCGACTATCATAAAAGTGCTTAAAGAATTTGGTATCGATCCGAATTATTATAAGAATATAGATTTAGAAGCTAAAGAGCAAGCAATAAAATATTATTGCGAAAGGCATACTATAACAGAGACCTTTGAGAATTTTCCTATCAGTATGCAATACCTCAAAAAAATTCTGATGCAGAGAGGATTATTTAGAAAAGAATCTTATCACGTAGAGATGAAGTGTGAAATATGCGGTGATATATTTTTAGGATGTCACCCCCTCACAAAACATATAAAGAATGAACATAAAATAGAGTCAAATGATTATTATGATCGATATCTCAAGAGAGAAAATGAAGGCAAATGTGTGATATGCACATCCCCAACAAAATATAAGGATATAGTTAATGGTTATATTAGAACGTGTGGACACTCTTGTGGATGCACATTGCATAGAAGAAACCTCAAAGCAGATCCTATCAAATCTGCTATATTTTCCCAAAAGGTCAGGGGCCATAAAACGGCCTGGCATGCATCTCAAACGATAGAAGAAAAGAAAGATTTTTTTAGTAAGATTGGTGAGAAGGTACGTAAAACAGCAGAGAGTATGACCCCAGAAGAGCGAAAAGAAAAACATGGATATCTTAACAAATTAGGACCAAAAGAAAGAGAAGAGTTTATAGAAAACCTAAAATCTACTGGTGCACATTCTTGGTGGAAGACAGCATCAGAAGAGGAGAAGAGAGTGGTATATGATCGCCGCCGTGCCACCAGATGCAAAAGTAAGGGTTGGTGGCATCTCGACGATGACGAAATTAAAAACAACTATGCGATGTATCATCAAAAGGTGTGTACTCTAACGGCATCGACTTATAAAAAATATAAAAGTATTATCAATCCCACTAATTTAAAAAGAGGGATTGCATGTACTGGTTATCATTTGGATCATAAATATAGCATTTGCCAGGGGTTTTTGGAAGGATTGCTACCAGAAGTAATATCCTCTGTTCATAATCTTCAAATGTTGACAGGCACAGAAAATATGTCCAAGAGCGATACATGCTCTGTCACCAAAGAAGAACTTCTATCTTTATATGAATCAAACCTTCTTAAATAATAGATGGCTAGAAAACAATTCATGCAAGGGGTCTTCAGGCCTCTTCATCCTGAAAAATATAAAGGCACACTTCCAATTCAGCTAAGAAGTTCGTATGAATTTAAATTCTGCCGCTGGGCAGATCACAACCCCAATGTAGTTTCATGGGGCTCGGAAACTATAATCATACCGTATTTCGATCCCGTCAAAGGAAAAGTACGCAGATATTTTGTTGATAATAATATTACTCTTCGCACGCCTACTGGAGATAAAAAATTCCTCATTGAGATTAAACCTTTGATACAAACCATCCCACCAAAAATACCCAAGAAGGCTTCTAAAAGTTATCCAATCAAGCAAATGGAATACGCAACAAATAAGGCAAAATGGGATGCAGCTAATCAGTGGGCTAATAAGAATAACTATACATTCTGCTTATTGACAGAAAAGGAACTAGGGATCAAATAGAGTGGTGGGTTTATATTCGCATTTTTGATAAATAAGACATATGCGAAATCACGATGAACAATTGCTTGCAGAGGCTTATTCTGAAGTATACAATGAAGGTATTTGGGACAGAGTAAAAGGTCTGGGCGCTGGAATTAAAGCGGGCGTTCAAACAGGTGGCCAGAAACTTTTCGGAGGCAAACCTACAGATACAATGGGCCAATCCTATGCCAAAGCACAACAAACATCATTGCTGAAGACGTTTGTAAATAAAGCTACAAAAGAAATCGCAGATTTTCAGAATGATCTCAAAAAAATGGGAGTCAGTGCTGATTTGGATGACATCCGTAAGACACATCCCGATATTGCCGCTAATATAGACAAAATCAATAACTTAGTAGCATATCTCAAGGATCCGTTAAAAGTAACACCTCCAGCCCCAACAGCAACACCTCCAGCCCCTAAAAAGGACAAATCAAGATCAGCCAGGAGCCTGAGGTCACTTGCAAATCGCAAGCCAGGTTCGCCAATTAGTATACAAGAAAAGAAGAGATTGAGTATATTAGAAAAGGCCGTCAAAGCCAAAAAGGTACTCTCAGCAAATCAACAAAAGGAATTGGGAATTCTACGCAAGTTGAAGCCTTAATTTAACACAATAATTTAAATCAATGAACAATCAAGACAATTACATTCTTTCGGAACTTTATAGTAATAATCCTATTTTCTTAGAAGCTGCAGATCAAGAAGCAGAAATCAAACAAAAACTTGAAGCTGAGTATGAAAAAAATAGTGCTACCATTCTTTCGGATGCTACAGCATTATATAAAAAATACAGCTCAGAAATTGCTACCGCAAAGGAGGCTGGTCCCGATGCAATAGAACAATTGATGAAAAAAATCGAAGCAGAGATGAAGTCTCAATCTTCGAATGAATCCTTAGAATTACAAGAAGGAATTTTTGATAGAGCTCGTTCTAGACTTTCTGGTCTTGGTAGCAGTATCAAAGGCCCTAAACCAGGAGCTACTGGTGCCAAGGGCGATTATTATTCGGGCGCAGTAAACAAAAGATTTTCTCTTTTACAGAACACAATAGGAAAGGATCTGAGAGAATTAGAGAGAGACTTAGAAACTACATCAAACGTAGATAATACAGTCAAAGATCAAATTAAAAATATGATCACTACTATGTCTGTTGATCATAATATTGCTCCTGTTACATCCAAGTTCGGTGATTTTCGTAATAAGGTAGGACAAGTGGTACAGGGTATAGGAACCGGAGCCGTTTTAGCATTTCCTGTTATGGCCCTCGCAGCACCGCTCGCAGCAACCTTAGGATTGGGCGCAGCTGGAACAGCAGCAGTTGCAGCAGGTCTCGGTGGCGCAACTACATCAGCATTAAGAGATTTAATTAACGGTAGCAAGCCAAATATCAAAAAAGCAGTCGCAACAGGTGCTGCAGCAGCGCTTACTGCCGGCTTATTAACACATCTAACAACACCCGTCACGCCCAAGCCAGGAACTATGGGGGACATGAGCCACGCTAAGATTCCAGGGTTAGAAAATCCGACACTTCCAGCCATACCAAAAACTGATTGGAACGCATTATTAGCAGCAGGAAAGAGTGTGGGTCTTCCAGCAGATAGTACAGCAAGTATCATCAAAGACTGGCCGACATATACTCATACACCTTTTAATGCATTGAAAGGTGGTCTTGATCAGAAAGCATTAGCATCTATCGCAAAAGAACTCAAAGATAAAGGTTTGGAGTGGGCCACCGCACCAGGTATACAAAAAAGAGAGATTTTAAATAGAATTACCGACGCCTTACTAAAGAAGAAATAATAGTATGGATTTCGATAAATTGGCAAAATCACTGTTAAGAGAAACGGAAGAGATGGATGCGTTTGATTATGATCGCAAAGGTGAGTGGGAAAAAATCCAACAGAATTACGGTTATGGTAACGAAGGTAATAGTGAAGTAGCCAAAGCGCAGCAATTTGCTTACGCTTATCAACGTCGAATGGGTAATATTGCACCACCCAAGGATAAGAAAAAGAAGATGTCCTTTAATGAGTATATTAAATCAGTAGACGATTTTCATAACCGTAAGTGATATATGCGCAACAAAGACACACAGTTGCTGGCAGAAGCATATAGTAACATCCACGAAGATATCGAACTTTCTGCGGAGGATGTTTATAGCGAATTAATGCATCAATTTAGTGATTACCCTAAGACCAATCATTGGACGTCACTTATTAGGCAAGCTCAGTATAGTGGTAGTAATGTAGGTGAGAATAGAGGGCTCGCTATTGCCGCACATACAGCACAAAAAAAGATGGACGCAATTTTGAATTCACCTGAATATAGCGAGAAGGTCCAAAACCTTATTGTTGGTAGGCATTTCGAACCTTGCGCTTTATTGGCTAAAGCGATTAATAAGTAGTCTATAATCCTGTGCCGCAAGCCAGTTTTATCCATGTTTCTGGATAAATAAGAATACAATATTATGGCACTGAAATTTCTTGTTGAAGACATCCACGAAGGTTTGGACTTTCTCGTTGAGGAGCAGAATCGCAAGGGTGAACAGAAACTCTATATCACCGGGCCATTTCTCATGGCTGAAGAAAAGAATTCTAACGGTAGAATTTATCGTAAGGATGAGATGATTTCGGAAGTATTGCGATATACAAAAGAGATGGTATCGACACGTAGAGCATTAGGTGAGTTAAACCATCCACAATCTACTGAAGTTAATCCAGAACGTGCGTGTCACGTTGTGGTAGATCTTCAAGAAAAGGGTAATTATTTTTACGGTAAATCAGAAGTGCTTTCGACTCCGATGGGATTACTTGTTCGCAGTCTTATTAAAGACGACATCAAAATGGGTATTTCCTCAAGAGCTCTTGGAACGATCGCAGAGTCTGGAGACGCCAAACATGTATCAAATTTCCGCCTTATTTGTATGGATGTTGTACACCAACCTTCCGTACAAAACGCTATGTTAGAGTCTGTTATGGAAAGCCGTTCCTGGACGATACAACCAGACGGTTCTATTTTAGAAATGGCTAAAGATGCGTATAACATATTAGACCGAGGTATGTCTAATCTGCCAAAGCACGATGTCAATGAGTTCTTAAAAGAACAACTCCTTAACTTCATCAACAAGTTAAAAGGACTATAAATTTTATGAAAAAATTAAATAAAGGAATGCAGGCTATTATAGCTAAGCGTAAAGAAAAAGAGGGCGACACCTGTAAAGGAGAGATGCCAAAGAATAAGAAGAAATCCAAACTCGAGGAATCGGTTTCCGCTTTCATCGCAAGCTTAGTCCAGAAGGATTACGCAGGAGCAGAGAAACATCTTCAGACATGTGTGTCGGAAAAAATTAAGTCCAAGATTGTCCAAATCAACACACAAAAACGCCCGTAATCCCATAAATAAAATATACCGATGAAAATCAAGGATACTCTCAAATCACAGTTCGAAGGCCTTCTCACCGAAGACACCTTAAACGTTGTCCAAGAAGCTTTCGATGCCGCTGTTGATACCAAAGTCCAAGAAAAATTGGAACTTCAAGTAGAATCAGCCATCCTCAAAAAGACAGAAGAAATTGACGCTGATCATGCAAAGAAGTTAGAAGCTCTTGTTGAGAGCATTGACGCTGATCATGCAAAGAAGTTAGAAGCTCTTGTTGAGAGCATTGATAATGACCACGTCATTAAGTTAAAAGCAACTCTTAATAAGATCGATGAAGACCACACAGCTAAGGTAGAAGCCTTAATTGAGCACATCGATGAAGATCACACCAATAAAATGCAAAAGGTGTTAGAGACCGTCGATTTTGATCGTTCTGTCAAACTTCAAAGCCTCGTCGAAAAATTAGACAAAGACCATTGCAAGAAACTTCAGGCTGTTATCAACAAGTATGAGAACATCATTGCTGAAGGCGCAAAACAATTTCAAGGTAAGTTAGTTGAAGATGTTTCAGGGTATATTGATTTATATCTTGAGAAAAATATCCCAACTCAGCAAATCTCTGAGGCTGTTGAGAATATCAAATCACGCAAGCTCGTCGAACAAATTCGTTCCTTAGTTGGAATCAATGAAGAGTTCATCGACCTTGAAGTGAAAGAAGCTCTTCTCGACGGCAAAAAGACCATTGATTCCCTTAAGAAGGAATTGAATGAGAGCATGTTGCTCAATACCCGTTTGAATCACAATTTACAGAAGGCATCCGCTTCTATTCTCATTGAACAGAAGACCCGTGACCTTCCTGAAGCCGTTAAGAATTTTACAAAGAGAGTCCTCAAAGATAAAGCACCTGAGTATATCGAAGAGAACTTCCAGTATGTTGTTGAGATGTATGATACCGAATCATCCAACAAAGAAGAATTTGCTCGTTCCAAAGCGAAAACCCGCGTCCTTACGGAAGCGGTCGATCGTCCGGTGAGTAATGATAACCAAGTTGAGATCGTAGAAAGCTTTGGAGCTTCAAGTGAAGATCCAGTTTCCGACTATCTGAGCGAGATGAAGAGGCTTAGTCGCTAATTTATACTCACAAATGTAGATTAAAACAAACAAACAAACCAATATTATGTCTAAAATGTTACATATTAAAGAATCGGTTGCAGAAAAACTCGTCAACAAGTGGTCCAAAATTTTGGACTATTCGTCAGACAAAGTTCCTGCGATCAAAGACGAGCAAACTCGTTACAACACTGCCGTGCTTTTGGAGAACCAGGAAAACTGGTGCTTCGAAAATACTAACTCCTCCTCCGGTGGCTCCGTTTTCGGTGCTAATGGTACGAGTGGTTACGGCGGAGCCGTTGGCAATGGTGACAACTACGCACAAGGTGATAACAGACTCCCAAAAGTCCTTATTCCTATGATTCGTCGTACGTTCCCAGAGCTTATCACCAATGAAATCGTCGGTGTCCAACCAATGACAGGACCTGTGGGTCTTGCTTTCGCACTTCGTTATAAATACGAGGACCGCGCCCTTGGAACAGGATCATCCCTCGGAAACACAACCTCAACCAGCCAAGGTAAGGAAATCGGGTATAACTACTTGAACACCGCCTTCACTGGTACCTCTGCAGCAGCCCTTTCGGGTGGCGCAGGAGTCTGGGATCAATTGCTTGAAGATAGTGGTACTGCCGCTCTCCTCAGCCAGTTTGAACTTAGCTCGAATATTCCTCAGGTTACTGTTGCGTTCGAAAAGACCTCAGTTGACGCCGGCACACGCCGTCTCGCAGCTCAATGGTCCGTTGAACTTGAACAGGATCTTCGCAATATGAATGGTATCGACGTCGACGCTGAACTTACGAATGCGATGAGCTACGAAGTCCAGTCCGAAATTGACCGCGAGATGATCTCTCGTATGATTCAGACTTGTATCAAAGCCGGTAGCGGCGTTGGTTACTCGACCTGGTCGGCAATTTCTGCAGATGGTCGTTGGTCCGGTGAGCGTGCACGTGACTTCTACAACCGTTTGGTTGTTGAGGCTAACCGCATTGCAATCCGCAATCGCCGTGGAGCAGCTAACTTCATTATCGCAACTCCTCGTATTTGCGCTATTCTTGAGAGCCTCCCAGCATTCAGCACATTCTCAGTGAATGGTACCGTCAACACAGCACCAGTCGGACTTGCAAAGGTCGGATCGATTGCTGGTCGTTTCAACATCTATCGTGACACACGCACGGAAGCCCAAGTTAACACCGGTTACAACCCTGTTAACAACGGATACGCTTCCACACGTACCACGACTGTTGACTACGCGCTCCTAGGTTACAAGGGTTCGGATTATTATGACACGGGGATCGTGTATTGTCCGTACATTCCGCTTATGGTGCAACGTACTGTCGATCCTACGAACTTCAGCCCACGCGTTGGTCTTTTGACCCGCTATGGTGTTGTTGATCATATCTTCGGCGCCTCGCTCTATTACCACATGTTGGTATGTACAGGGCTTGGAACCAGTTTCACCCCTGGCGCAGCTGCTGTATATCTCTAAGACACACAGCAACTTAAAGTAAAAATCAAAAAAGCCGGTCGAAAGACCGGCTTTTTTTTACACAAAAATAATTTGCCTTTAATCAGAAGTAGTATATCATAAATAAAGATATGGTCAACAACTCACACATAAAAATAGCAATGGCCAAAACGCCTAACTGTGAGTTATATCCATTACACAAACAGATTCTTGAGTATACTCATTTCTTATCTTCAGAAGATCCGTTTACCCTCCGTTATTGGTATTGGATGAACAAAATAACATCGAAAGTGCTATGTGCCTGTGGATGCAAAAAGGAACTAAAGAATCCGAAGAAAACCAAATTTCTTCAAGGACATTCTAATTCTTCACAAGAGGTTAAAAATAACAAGAAGCAAGCTATACAAGCAAAGTATGGTGAAGGAATCACAAATGTTTCACAGTTAGATTCTGTCAAAGACAAGAAAGAAGCGACATTTCAAGCCAGATACGGTTATAAATGTCCCTTAGATCAAAAAAATGTAGTACCAATTTGGCTAGAGAAACATGGTGTCAGTAATCCTTCAAAATTGGAAGAAGTCAGAAAGAAGATATCTGAAGCACATAGGGTTATTCAACCGTTATTATTGGAACAGAGGATGAGGAAGTTTATGGACACTCATTGGGAAAAAATAATTAATGATCCTCTTTTCGAACCTCTCTTCACCAAAGAAGAGTATACTGGTGTTAGAAAAGAGTATCAATTCCGTTGTAGGAAATGTGGTACAATACAGGCGGACAAGCTAACAGATGGAAGACATTTTAGATGTTATACTTGCAATCCACGTATAGATTCTGGTGGTCAATCTATTCTTGAAAATGAAGTGCAAAAATACATAGAAAGCCTTGGGGTTGTTATAGATATACAAAACAGGAGCATCATCGCTCCAATGGAAATTGATTTATATATTCCTGAGTTAAAATTAGGTATAGAAGTTCATGGCCTTTATTGGCATTCGAAACGTCATCGTTGGTATCACAAGTTCAAAAAAGAAGCCTGTGAGAAGGTGGGTGTGAATCTTATTCAGATATTCGAAGACGAATGGAAAGAAAAGAAAGATATATGTAAGGCTCGGTTGAGACATCTTCTCGGTAAGAATTACAGACGTATCCATGGCAGAAAATGTGACATCCGTATAATATTACACGAAGAAAAAACCAAGTTTCTTAGAAAATATCACATTCAAGGTAATGATAAATCTATCATCCATTATGGTGCCTTTTATAAGAACCGCTTGATTTCTGTGATGACTTTTGGTATGAAAAGAAAAATTTTAGGATATAAAGAAAGTAAGAAGGGTGATTGGGAATTAGTAAGATTTTGTTCATTGTTTCACTTTCATATCCCAGGGATAGCAGGAAAACTATTGAAACGATTTATCAAAGATTTTGAACCAAAGACTCTGATTACATATGCAGATAAGCGATGGTCAAAAGGTAACTTATATGAAAAGTTAGGATTTATAAAAACGGGAGAAACCGTGCCAAGTTATTGGTATATTAAAGGTGATAAAAGATTTCATCGATTGGCATTTCGCAAACACCTTTTAGAGGACAAATTAAATGGATATGATGAGTCTAAAACAGAATGGGAGAATATGGAAGCGCATGGTTATCAAAAGATATGGGATTGTGGTCACTATAGATTTGAAATTAAATGAAAAATGAACTCAAAGAATTAGCATTGAAAATATTCAATGAGAGAGGACTCGCTGATACATTATTGGAGATGTCCAAATACGATATCAGACAATCTACAATAGAACGGTGGTGTTTCCCAGAGTTAAATGATGAGGCCAGAAGAAGAGCATATGAAAGGCATGAAAAACTTAAGAATGATCCTGAGTATAAAGAGAAGCGGAGGTTGGCCTCACAAAAGCGAAGAGCTTCGAAGGAAGGGAAAGAGTATGCAAAAGAATATTACTCAAAGACTATAGATAAGCGAAAAGAAATAGCCAAAAAGCACAGGGCTGATAATATAGAGCATTATACTGAGAGGGCTTCGGATTATTATAAAACTCATAAGGAGGTGTATACAGCTAGTAGGATAAAGAACAAAGATAAACGTCGTTCAAAAGGGCTATCTTAATATATAATTACTCTAATTCGTATTCCTATCGTGATGATCAATCGGCTTAAACTTCTTCCGATTCATGATCTCCGATACTTCTCCAATAGAAATCGGAAAGTAGTTGTGGCAATCCACTCCAACATCAAAGCTCTTGGCATTGGGATCATCAGGTAGAGTTCCATGGGAATGTCCGAATAACATCCAGTAGCCATGGTGACTTTTATGCCATATCCTCATAGCGTAGTGGCAGAGTACAATCCCCTGTCCATTAATACTGATTTCCCTCATCTGATCATATGATACCAATTTCCCACCAACACCAAAGCTTACTCTATTCTCCCAGATTTTTTTAATTACTTTATCGTGGTTACCTTCGATATAGTTAATCTTACCGTTTAATCTTCGGAGAACACTTGCCGCATACTCTACATCGCCACCCAAAGCGAAATCGCCTAGATGGAATACAGTGTCTTCTGGTCGGACTTTAGAATTCCAATTTTGGATAAGCGCCTCGTCATGTTTACGCATTGACTCCTTAGAGATGGTCATAGCGTTGATAGTCTCAACGTCCTCTGTAGCAAACACAGCTTTCTCATAATCATTCAAACAGAACGTTCGTAAAGAGTACTTAATTATGTTGTTATGGTTATAATGTGAATCACTTGTGATGAAACATCTATGTTTTGGTTCATCTGTAAATTTCATAATTTTTCTAAATCCTCTAATAATTTCGCACGAAGGTCGTTAATTCTTTCTTGGAAGAAATTAATAGCCATTTCAGAGTTACTGAAATTGCCCCCGCATTTATATCCGGCTAATGCACTATCTGATACATCGACGGAATATGGAAAATCCCCACCTTTCGCCCCGTGTTTTTTACATAACTTGATACCCATCTTTTCAATGACGTATCCGTTTTCTAATATATATTCTAGTGTAGTGTCTTCGTTCATTTTCTAAAAATAAAATAAAGGGCGAAGTATGTTAGATACGACATCGCATCACTGATAAAACTAAAAGGTTTTGATAAGAGTTTCATTAGAATTCAATCCCAAGTATACCAAATACATCCGCACGATAATTGCCCATAAACACATTATAGTTGATATTCGTGGAACCGCCATAGTAAATTAAAAACTTTTTATTTGGGTGTTCGTAGATATTAATTCTGGTTTCAGTACCAAGAGTCTGTATCAACGTCTTCTCTTTCTGCTGCGTGTAGTCGGTGTTTCCAGTAAATGAAAATTTGGGACTGGCTTGGGTATAGCCACAGAAAACAATCAGAAACAAGAATAGGATACATAGAATTTTCACTAAGATAATTTTAATTGTATTTTCAATAATTTCAACTAATTATTTCTGATAGAGAAGTTGCCATTCATACATAAATAATACATGGCGGTCCTTATCCCTTCACTTTCGACAAATGCCCCCAATTTCGGGATGGCTGAGTCATATTCATATATCCCTGTTGATAATGATCAGGGACGTCACCTATATGCCAAACTGACGTATTTGGTTAACCCAGCCCCCGTCGTTGTTCAACTATCTGCGGGTTCATTGGCTCTCGGGGCTATTGAAATTAAAGACGCGATAACGAGTAAAACTGTTGATATCGTGTCCAACGGATCGACGAACGCGATGAGAGTTCTCACACAGGACTTTGATCACAGCTTAGACTCTGTAGCGATTGGGGATCAATTTACCCTTGCTACTGTCAATGCAGCT
>SESB01001259.1_pt1 | contig 16873 bp, 10 predicted proteins | sample 3171441 | NCBI WGS metagenome assembly SESB01 (sample SAMN06051867, study PRJNA518727) | freshwater metagenome | biome: subpolar coniferous forest; feature: holomictic lake; material: water; isolation source: holomictic Lake 227, 6 m depth | place: Canada: near Kenora, Ontario | collected...
TTATTTTTCCGGCACCTGGTTTTAGGATAAAAGCGCGGAAATCGACCATGAAAAGGGTCTGAAAGTATCTTTGTGGCAAAAATGGCCTGCACCGGTTTCCTGGCCGCAGACCCCTCCGGCAGGGCATACAGGACTGCCAGACAGGCAACAAATGGGCGCCCATGCCGTGCGCCCCGGCGCGAAAATTATCAATTTTTTATGCTTTTGTTGCTTTCCTATACTAAATCTCAGTATCTTGGCCTGAAAATGCGGGGTCATCGAAACCTTTTCTTTACGAATTTTGTATAACAATTCAGTAAACCATTTATTCTGGACGATATGGTCAAGAAACTCAAAATATTAGTGATTACACTGCTCATGGGAGGTACCCTCCCCGTTTTCTCCCAAACCCAGGGGGTGCTGGGAAAGCGGTTCTTTGACAACTGGTCCATCGGCATCGGCGGCGGCCCCGACATCTTCTTCGGCGACCTCAAAACCAATGCCTTCTGGCCGTCGAATATCAACAAAAATGAGATAAAATTCGGCGGTACCGCCACCCTGACCCGGCAATTCACCCATGTCTTCGCCCTGCGCGGCCAGTTCCTCTACAGCGAGATCTCCGGCACCAAACGCTATAGCCGGGTGGGCGAGCCTATCAACCAGTATTTCGACGGGAATATCATGGAAAGCAACCTGAATGCCACCTTCAACTTCTCCAACCTGTTTGCCCGCGGTTATAAACCAACCCGGAAATTCTTCATCTTCGGCAGTATCGGCCTCGGCACCATGACCTGGAATTCGAAGGTGAAGGAACTTGGCACCGGCATCCCGCTCAGATCGAGCGACAGCCTGGGGAGGTGGACCACCGCCCTTTCGGCCATGGTAAGCATGGGCGCCTACGTGAACCTGGGCGACAAGGTCAACATCGGTTTGGAATGGTCGCTCCACGCGGTCAACAGCGACCTGCTCGATGCCACCAAATCGGGATACCTGTATGATGCCCATTCGATGGTGGCCCTCACGGTAACCTACAATTTCAACAAGCGCAACCCCGGCAAACTGCCCGAATCAAACCTGAACAAACCGGTCGTCCCGGTGCTGCCTCCCCCTGTTCCTGAGGTAAAACAACCCGAACCTGAATTGCCCGATGTTCTCCCGGTGACCGATACGGTAACGGTTGATACCCTTGATAAAATTTCCGACTTCACCGCCGAACAGGATACCACCGAACTCGTCGCCAGGCAGGAAACGGGCATCGTATTCAGGGTTCAGCTGTTTGCCCTGAAAAGCGACCGCTATTCGGCCCAGGAGGTACGCGAAAAATACAAGCTCGACGGGGAGGTTTATAAGGACTTTTCCGACGGTTGGTACCGCTATACGACAGGCTCCTGTACCTCTTATGCCGAGGCGAAGGCAATGAAGAGCCAGATGCGCCGGCGCGGATTCAGGGGGGCCTTTGTAGCCCGGTTTAACAATGGCATCAGGGTTCCCGCCCATGGCAAAAAATGACCTGCAGCCCCGGATCCTGTTCATCACTCCGCCCTTTACCCAGCTGAACACACCCTACCCGGCGACAGCGTTCCTGAAGGGATTCATGAATTCACGGCCCATCGCCTCCAGCCAGGCCGACCTGGGAATCGAGGTCATCCTTGAACTTTTCTCACAGGCAGGATTTACGCGGCTGTTCGATGAAATTGAGCGCCGCAGCCTGTCACTTTCGGCCAATGCCAGGAGGATGGTTCAACTGCGCGAGGAATATACCGGCACCATCGGCCTGGTGATCGCTTTCCTGCAGGGGGGCAACCCCGAACTGGCACACCGTATCTGCAACGGCAATTGGCTCCCGGAGGCATCCCGCTTTAACCAAACCACCGACCTGGACCACGACTTCGGCCATCTCGGCATCCACGACAGGGCAAAATACCTGGCAACCCTCTACCTCGAAGATATCGGCGACCTCATCACCGAAGCTGTTGATCCGCATTTCGGCTTCAGCCGTTACGCCGAACGGCTCGGCCGTTCAGCCTCCACCTTCGATGCCCTGCAGGAAGCCCTTTTGGCGCCCGGGAGCTTCATCGACACCTTGCTGACGGGTTTGCTGGAGGAAAAGATCAACCGCTGCAACCCCACGCTGGTAGCCCTTACCGTGCCCTTCCCGGGAAACCTCTATGCCGCGCTCAGGTGCGGGCAATGGATCCATCAGCACCGGCCGGGGATAACAACCGTGATGGGCGGCGGTTTTGTCAATACGGAACTGCGCTCCCTTTCCGACCCGCGGGTTTTCGACTATGTCGACTTTATCACCCTCGACGACGGCGAGGCGCCCCTCCTCCTGCTGCTGGAACATCTTTCCGGTCGATGCCCCCGCGAAATGCTGAAACGTACCTTTACACGGACTGGCGGAGCGGTGACCTATTTCGACGGCTCGGCCATGCCCGATATCAGTCAGTACGACACCGGGACGCCCGATTATGCCGGCCTGCCGGCCGGCGGTTACCTGTCGGTGATCGAGGTGGCCAACCCCATGCACCGGCTGTGGAGCGACGGCCGCTGGAACAAGCTGATGCTGGCACACGGCTGCTACTGGGGAAAATGCACCTTCTGCGATATCACCCTGGATTATATCAGCCGGTATGAGCCGGGCCGCGTATCGCTGATCTGCGACCGCATGGAGGCGATCATCGCGCAAACGGGTCATCACGGGTTTCATTTTACCGATGAGGCGGCCCCCCCTGCCCTGCTGCGCGAACTGGCGCTGGAGATCCTGCGCCGGAAAATCACCGTGGCATGGTGGACCAATATCAGGTTTGAGAAGAATTTCACGCAGGACCTGTGCCTGTTGCTACATAAATCGGGATGCATCGCGGTTTCAGGTGGTCTCGAGGTTGCCTCCGACCGGATCCTGAAACTGATCAACAAGGGGGTCTCCGTTTCACAGGTGGCACGCGTTGCCAGCCATTTCACAAGGGCGGGGATCATGGTGCATGCCTACCTGATGTACGGTTTCCCCGGGCAGACAGTCCAGGAGACCATCGATTCGCTGGAGGTGGTCCGCCAGCTGTTTATGCACGAGGTTGTGCAGTCGGGTTTCTGGCACCAGTTTGCTCTTACGGCGCACAGCCCGGTGGGGCTCGATCCGGCACGATTTGGCATCGAACGGGAAAACAGCGCGCCGGGCAGCTTTGCCAACAACGACCTTGTTCCTGTCGACCGCAACGGTTGCGACCACGGGGCCTTCGGCGACGGCCTTAAAAAATCGCTGTACAATTACATGCATGGCATCTGTTTCGACTTCCCGCTGCAGGAGTGGTTTGATTTCAGGATCCCTCGCACCACCCTGGCTCCCGGTTTTATCCGCGATATCCTGTCGCACGATGCCGCGGAGGAGCCTGTCCCCGCCTCCAGGATCATCTGGCTGGAGGGGCTCCCGCGCGTTACCTTCCTGGCACGGCAGAAAAAGGGAAAATCGATTCCATCGGCGCGGTTTATGATCCAGGCACAAAAAGAGGAGATTACCTTCCATACAGGGGAGGCAACCGGCCGGTGGCTGGCGGAGCTTTTCCCGGCGCTCATCCCCGGGAGAGGGGAATTGGTGACATTTGGCCAGATGGAGACCTCATACCGGGCGGCCGGGCTGGAGGATTTCAAGGGCTTCTGGGTGGGCCCCGTCACCAGGGTGCTGCGCGGGCAGGGGCTGGTGTGTGTGTGACAAACGCCCCGCTATCCGGGCCTGGACCATGATAGCCCGGTCAAACCAACCCCATCGCGATCCTGATGCCATCGGCTGCACTGGAGACAATGCCTCCTGCATACCCGCTGCCTTCTCCGGCCACAAAGAGGTTCTGGAAACCATCGCATAACCCGTTTTTCTCCCTTAATACCTGGATGGGCGAAGAGGTCTTGCTCTCCAGCCCCAGCAGGATCCCGTTGCCGTATCCCTTCAGCCGCTGGTCAAAATCCCTTAACCCTGCCCGCAAGGTATCTGTTACGACAGGGGGCAGCATGGACCACAATGGGGCCGGTTTCAGTCCGAGGGGATAACTGGTTCCGGGAATCCGGTTGGGCAGGGTACCCTGGATAAAATCGCTGATGGAGCAAAAGGGCGCCTTGTACCCTTCGGAAAATTCATAAAACGAACGTTCGAGCTGTTCAAGCCAGTCGAGCGATTCGAGCGGTGTTACCTGCCTTCCGGCCAGCTGGTCGGGATGTATCCCTGCAACACACCCTGCGTTGGCAAAACGGCCGTTACGCTGGTAGTTGCTCATCCCGTTGACGATATTGGTGCCGTGGCTGGTGGTGGCCGGCACGACCACCCCTCCCGGGCACATGCAAAATGAGTAAACCGGGTGGTTGCCGTCGCCCGGGGAGGTAAGCCTGTATTCGGCCGCCTTTACCCCGGCAAGCCTGCGGGAGCCCCACTGGGCGAGGTTGATCTCCTCCTGGGGATGTTCGGCCCGGCAGCCGATGGCAAAGTTCTTCGTGCGGAACCCAACGCCGCGGCTGATCATCATCCGGTAGGTTTCATAGGCCGAATGGCCGGGAGCGATGATAAAATAATCGGCGGCAATGGAGCCGGCATCCGTCACCGCCTCTTTGACCGTTCCCTTGTCGGTGACCAGGTCGGTCAGCATGGTTTCAAACCGGATCTCCCCGCCCAGGTCGAGGTACTGGGCCCTGAGGGTCCTCACCACCCTGCGGAGGTTGTCGCTGCCCACATGCGGATAGGCCAGGTAACCGATTTCGGCAGGAGCCCCGGCCCCGATATAGCTGGATATGAAAAAATCACGCTCCTTCGAGATGTGCTTCGACCGCGAGGTAAGTTTCCCGTCGGAGAAGGTCCCGGCACCCCCTTCGCCAAACGAGTAGCTGGCCATGGGGTTGAACTCCCCCGTCTTCTCAAAGAGGGTGATGCCCTGCTCCCTTTTCCTGACCTCTGTTCCGCGTTCGAGCAGCACCGTATCATACCCGGCCTTCTGCAATACCAGGGCGGCAAAGAAGCCGGCCGGGCCGCTGCCGGTGATCACCACCCGCTTGTTCCTCGGGCGGTAGGGGATGTCGAGCGCGGGTAGCCGTTCAGGTTCTGACCCGCCGATGCCTTTGCCGCTGACGGCCACGCGCAGCAGCCAGTGGATGTCATTTTTCTTGCGGGCATCGAGGCTTTTACTCTCTATCTGCCAGGTAAACTCCTTCACGCCGGTCTTCCTGGCGACCTGTTGTCTCAGCTCCTCGTCGGAATAGCCCGTCGGCGCTTTGATCTCTATGATTTTACATCCCATGGGTATTTCCCGGTATTTGGTCGAAAAAGTGCACTGCCGCAAAAGTACATTTAAAATTTTTGCCGGGTTTCTCCGTTATCTCTCCTTACAAGAAAAAAAATGCTACAGCGTTACCTGTTATCTTTCCTGCTGATTTACCTCTCCATCCCCCTCTTTTCGCAGACCGACCTGATTTTCAAGCAAACGGCCGTGGATCACCTGCGCAAGGGCGAATTTGTTGAAGCAGTTGAAAGCCTGAATGTTGCCATCCAGAAGGAGCCCGCGCTCGCAGAGCTTTATTACCTGCGGGGATATGCCAAATACAGCCTCGACGATTTTATGGGCGCCGAGGATGACTATACCCGCTCGATCGAAATCTCGCCCTACCTGGCCGATGTCTTTACCAACCGTGCCGTTGTGAGGAGCCAGGTACAGAATTTCAAGGGGGCGATGGAGGATTTCGCCAGGGCGCTGGAGATGGACGGGAAAAACGGCGAAATCTATTTTTACCGTGCCCGGACAAACCTCTACCTTAAAAAAAACTACTCCTGCCTGGTCGACTGCAACAAGGCCATCCAACTGAAATTTCCCGGCGAGGCGGTCTATATCCTCAAGGCCAATGCCGAACAGGAGATCAAGCGTTTCCCCGAGGCCATCGAAGACCTGGGCATCGCCATGAAGCTGAACCCGCTGAACGGTTATGTTTATACCCAACGGGGGATGGTATGGGTCGACATGACCCGGATGGATTCGGCCATCATCGATTTTACCCATGCCGTCAACCTTGACTCCCTCAACACCTTCGCCCTTTTCAACCGTGCCCTTGCCTATGTGAAGACAGGCGACCAGGCAAAGGCGCTGCGCGACCTGAACACGGTGATCAGGATCTCGCCCTACAACTCCTATGCCTATTACAACCGGGCCATCGTGCTGATCGGGATGAAGGACAAGCGGGCCGCCATCCATGATTTTGACGTCGTCAGCAAACTGGATCCCAAAAACATCACCAGTTACTATTACCGGAGCAAGCTGAAATCCGAAATCCGCGACTACCAGGGGGCGCTGGAGGACCTGAACAAGACCATCGATCTGCTTCCCGACTACACCGACGCCTATTACGACCGGTACGAGGTGAAGATCAAACTGAAAGACCAGAAGGGGGCGATGGCAGATTACAAATACGCCACCGAACTCACCGAGAAGAACCATTACAATCCCGACAGCCTGAAGGCCGAACGGAAGGACTACCTGAAAAGCCTGGTCAAGCTCAGCGGTGATTTTGAACAGATGAATACGCTGAACAGCAAGCTCCAGAACCAGTCGGTCGACATCCGGCTCAAGCCCATGTACGGGATACTGCTGTGGAAGACAGATTTTGAGAAGGTGAAGCTGCTGGATGTCTATAAAAGGGAGCACTATTTTACCAATATTCTCTCTTACTCAAACCTGCCCGGGCTTATCAGCGATTCGGTCTTGAAAGCCGAAGTTGACCGTCAAACCCGGCGGATCGATTCTTCGGGAATAACGCCTGATGCCTGTTTCCGCAGAGGGGTTTCCTACTGCCACCTGCGGAGTTACGACCGGGCGATCGCCGACTTCAATGCCACGCTAACGGCTGATTCGGGTTTCATCGCCGCCTGGTTCGGCCGTGCCAATGCCCGGTATGAGCTGATCCAGCTGATCAACACGCAGGAAGATTATCACCGGGAGATCACCATCGGCAAGACCATCCCGAAGGCGCCGGCCCCGTCGCTTACGGCGAGCCTCGAACACACCTACGAGGCGGTGATCCGCGACTACGACAGGGCGCTGGCCCTCGACCCCGACAACGCCTTTACCTGGTATAACAGGGGATATGTCAACAGCCAGATGGGGAATTACAAGGCTGCCATCGATGATTTCACCAGGGCCCTGACCCTGCGCAGGGAGTTTGCAGAGGCCTGGTACAACCGCGGATTGCTGAATATCCTGACGAACGAAAACCACCAGGGCTGCAACGACCTGAGCCGTGCGGGTGAACTGGGCGTCAGCGATGCCTACCGGGTGATGAAGCGATACTGTTATAAATAAGCTGCAGCGGCGGCAAACCACGATTACCGGGAAGCTGTACTGCCAAAAAACCGCATGATCATATCCTGCAGGTCATCTTTCTGAATGGGTTTTGGAAGATACTCATTGCATCCCGCCCTGAGCGCCTTTTCACGGTCGCCCGCCAGGCCATAGGCTGTTTGGGAAATGATGACCACCTCCCGGTTAAACTGCCTGATCTGCCTGGTAGCTTCGTAACCATCCATTTCAGGCATCTTGATATCCATCAGGATGAGGTCAAGGTCGGCATGGTTCCGGCACATCCCGACGGCTTCCAGGCCTGTCCTTGCAAAAAGAAATTCCCTGCCGTTCTTTTTGAGGATCCGCGAAATCAGCAAACCGGAGGTTACATCATCTTCGGCAATGAGAATCTTCAATTTTTGAAATGGATCCATTTCAGCTCCGGGCACCCCTTCCGCGGGCACCTCCCCTATTTTAACCGGATCGGGATTGTAGGGGATGGTAAAACAGAAGGAGCTTCCCTTGCCCGATTCACTCTGAACCCAGATCCGGCCCCCCAGCATCTCCACGTAGGCTTTGGTGATCGACAACCCGAGACCCGCCCCCTGCATGGCCTGCTTGTCGGAGATATCGGCCTGGATGAACCGTTCAAAGATGGGGAGTTGACGGTCACGGGCAATGCCGATACCGGTATCCCTGATAAAAAATTCGAGTACCATGGCCCCGGCCGGCTTACCCTGCCGGTCTGCCTTGAGTGAATACCCGAACTCGATGGAGCCTTCGTGGGTATATTTGATGGCATTTTTGACAAGGTTGGTCAGGATGGCATAGATCTTTTCCCGGTCGGTATGGATGACGGCTTGTTTCGATGGCAACCCGTTTTTCAGGAAAAGACGGATCCCCTTTGCTTCAACCTCGGGCCGGAAAAAGGTATAGATATACTCGGTCTGCTCATTGATATTGGTTTCGGAGAGGAAGACCTCCATCTGCCCCGATTCGATTTTTGAAATGTCGATAATATTGTTGATGATGTTGAGCATGCGGATACCGCTTTTTTCAATGATGCCGATGTGATGCTGCTGCTCCTCGCCCGAAAGGTTGGGCTCTTTCAGCAATGCGGCAAACCCGAGGATCCCGTTCATGGGGGTCCTGATTTCATGCGACATGTTTGCCAGGAAGGCAGATTTCAGCCGGTCGCTCTCTTCGGCCTTGTCCCTGGCATCGATCAGCTCCTGGATCATCTGTTTCTTTTCCGTAATATCCTCCTTTACGGCAACAAAATGGGTCAGTTTTCCATCGGGATTCAGGATGGGAGAGATACTGACATTTTCCCAGAAGAGTTCGCCGCTTTTCTTTCTGTTGAGCAGCTCTCCGTACCATGACAGTCCTGATGAGATGGTTTTCCACAGTTCCGTGTAAATCTGGGGGGACTGTTCGCCCGATTTGAGGATCCGCGGATTGGCCCCGATCACCTCGTCATACCGGTAGCCGGTAATCTCGGTAAACTTGGGGTTTACATACTCAATATTTCCGCCGGCTTCGGTGATAATGATACTGACCGGGCTTTGTTCGATCGATTTGCCAAGCAAGGTGATCTGCTTTTCCTGTTTCTTTCTTTCCGAGATATCCCTGACCATCGCAAATACCTTCTCTTCGGTTGCAGGAACGATCCTGGCTTCGAAGAACTCGGGTATGCCGCTGAACGTGAGCGAATAGGAAAATTCGACAAGTTCGTTGTTTGTATACGACTGCCGGAAAGCCTCCAGGCTCTTTTCCGCCACCCCGGCCGGAAACAGTTCGCGGACGTTTTTCCCGATCAGCTGTTCCCTGGGGAGCAGCAGTTTCGAATCATCTTCGGTATAAACATTCAGGTAATCCCCATTGATGTTAAATACGAACAGCAGGTCGGGGATGGCCCGGAGGATAGCTGCCTTCTGGTTTTCACTTTCGAGCAGGGTCTCTTCGGCCAGTTTTCTCTCCGTGATGTCGCGGGCCGTGGCAATCAACACCTCTTTCCCGAAATACCAGCCCTTGTTGACGATCACATCTTTTGGGAAGACCTCCCCGTTTTTCCGCCGGGCCCAGAAATCGAATTGTACCGGGATACCCGTACTAAAAACCCCCTGTGTCTTCCCTACTATCTCATCAATGTTATTGAAGCCGGGAGCAGCAACGGTTGCCGGTGATTGTCCTATCAGCTCCTCCCGGCTATAGCCATACATGAGTTCGGCGCCTTTGTTTACATCGATAAAATGTCCGGTTTCATCCAGCACATAGATTGCCTCCGAAACTGTGTTGAAGATGTCGAAATAGCTTTGCCTGGCCAGTTCCAGGGCCTCTTCAACCTGCTTCCGGTCGGTGATATCCTCGAAAATGCCGACACCACCGATGATCCTGCCATCGTCGCCGGGCAAACTCACGAATTTTCCCCGCACCGAGGTAGCCTTGTTCGCCGTAACCGATTGGTAAACCTGTTCATAATAGCCGGTACCTCCGCTTAAAGCTTCACGGATCGCCGCCAGCATCCTTTGATCGGTGACATTATTGAAAATGTTAAACCCGATGAGCGCCTCGCGGGACGACCCGATGACCTTTACAAACTCATTATTCACATCAAGAATGGTGCTGTCGAGGTCGAAATGAACGATCCCCAGCGGGGAGTATGCAAACAGCGTGTGGTACCGCTGTTCGCTTTCCCATAACGATTCCTTACCCTTCCTGTGTCCGGTATCCATAAGTTTATCTGAATTTCAAGCCTGATAATCCCAAACAAAAATAGAGATAATTCCTGATTTCAGGAGCAATTGAAAATTTAGAGACCGTGGTCAAAACGACAATCTTTCAATTGTCTCAGGGATCACCATTTTACCAGTTTGACGGTTTGCAGGGTCCTGCCTGACTGCAACCTGCATAGATAAACCCCGGCAGGGAGGTGGGAAATATCAATGACCGTGTTGTTTTCAGTAATATTTTGTTCTACGATTCGCACACCGGTAAGCCCTTCGATGGAGAGGCGGAGGCTGCCTCCACCGGGAGGCAGTTCGACCGTCAGCCTGTCGGCAGCCGGGTTGGGATAAAGGCTGGCCCCGGCTTCAGCCGGAAGTTCCGCCACCGGTACATTGCAGGTTGCCACCACCTCCATCCGGGTGTTGCACCCCGTGGAGTTGCCGCTGATGGTTCCATTTCCCTGGGCCTTCAGGAAATGGCATATTCGCTGCGTGTTGCATACAGCCAGCGATTTGTTGTGTTCGATGTCGAAACCTGTCAGCGAATCGGTCGTAAGGTTGTCAAGCCCCATCAGGCTGGTGAGGCTGTCGTTATGGGTGATCACCAGGGTGCCGCCCATATAGGTAAGTTTTGACAGGCCCTCCAGCGTGGTGAGCCGGTTGTTGCCTGTTACCGTAAGTCCGCCGGGAAGTTCAGCGAGATTACCGAGGCCTGTCATGGAAGAAAGGCTGCCGTTGTCCGCGATGCTGACCACACCCGTCACAGATGCCAGGTGATCAAGCCCGGTAAGGGAATCCAGGGAGTCGCAACCGGTGATGACCAGCTTTCCCCCGATCGTGGCGAGCTGGCCGAGCCCACGGAAATCTTTAAGCCGCGGATTTGAAACAACCATCAGGGAGTCTTTGACCGACGCCAGGTGATCGAGGCCGCCGGTATTGGCAAGGGCATAATTACCGGTGATCCGGATATACCTGTTTACGGTCGTAAGCCCTTCGAGCCCATGGAGGCTGGCCAGCGAATTGTTTTGTCCGATTTCCATCATGCTGCCAAGGGAGGTGAGGTTCTCCAGCCCCGCCAGGGATTTCAGTTTCTGATTGGCCCATACCAGCAGCTCCCCTCCCACCGAATGCAGGGAGCCAAGCCCTGCAAGACTGGTGAGTGTTGCCAGATCGAAGATCCTCAGGGTTCCTCCTACCGTCGTCAGTTTATCGAGCCCCGACAGGCTTGAAAGTCCGTAAATATCGGCGATATTCAGCATTCCTCCCACCGAAGTCAGGCTGTCGATGCCCGAAAGCGAGGTGAACCTGTTGTTGTAAACAACCTGGAAATCGCCCCCGATGGTGGCCAGGGGGCCAAGGCCGGCCATGGAGAAAAGGTCGCCGTTGTTTTGCAGGGAAAAGCCGCCGCCCACCGATTTCAGGCGACCGAAGCCGGTGAGGTCGTTCAGCCCGCTGTTATTTTCGATGATCAGGTCTCCCCCGATGGCTGCCAGGCTGTCGAACCCCGTGAGGCTGAGCCCCGAGGTCCAGTCCACCCGCAGGACCCCCCCGATGGAGGCGATCCCCTTCAACCCTTCGAGGTTGTTGATCTGAACCCCGCTGATCTCGACATTTCCCCCGATCATGGTGCAGCCGGGGTAGTTTGCATGGAAGTTGTCGACGTCGCGTTGGAGGACAAAATGGATCCCGTTGGGCAGGCAGGGCTGGGCATAACCGCTGAAGGCGAGCAGCAATGCGGTTGACAGGATAAACAGGTATTTCATATCGGTTAAGGGTCAGGAGGATCGTTCTATTTATGGCCGCAATTATCAGCCGGCTATCCCGGACAGGCTTACAGGTTAAGGGCCAGGTGGCAGGAGTATAAATCTGATATTGTAAAGGTATGGTAAAAAATAATTCGCCGGACAAACCAAAATAAATTGCGGGATTGAAAACAGGCCGGATACGACCTTATGGTTTCGTTGTTACCGGGATGAAACCGAAAGGGAGCAGCAGGGAGGGAGCAGGGAGGGAGCAGGGACAAACCTGCCTCCTAAGAGAATGCTAAGAGAATGGTAGGAGATTGCTAAGAGAATGCTAAGAGGGAGAAAGCAGGGAGAAACCTGGGAGAAAGCAGGGAGAAACCTGGGGAAATTCCTGCATGGGAGATCGTAACCGTCACGCTGATAGTGGCTAAAGGAAGTTTCATGGGAGCCCAAATGGAACCTGATGGGAGCGTTTAGGGAGGGCGAAGGAGGGCTAGCCGAAGGGGATCCGAAGGGGATCCGAAGGGGATCCGAAGGAGATCCGAAGGGGACTTAGAGCGGACTTAGAGCGGACTTAGAGGGGACTTAGAGGAGGGTTAGAGCAGGATTGATCCTGTTGAAAGAAAAAAAGTGAACCGGCGAGGGATAAAGGGCAGGGTGACTTGATCTGAAAATGAAGGGTAAATATACGAAAATTTGGGGGATAATTCAACAAAAAGGTCAACTTTTTATCGGTAATCTGTCCTGGATTAAAAAGGTGAACCTAAGGAGTTTGAAAGCCAGCAGCCCACCTACCTTTGTGCTAGATTTGGCAGCATTTGCCTTGCAGCAAGATTATTTTCAGTTTATACTTATTATCAGAATAATTATCAAGAAAATCCATCCCGGTCACTATTGTTTTTATCTTTACTCCTGTTAATGTGTTCACAACCCATGAATGGTAACATTAATTTGTACTTTTTCAAGTGCACAAGGGCGGAAATGAATATAAACAGAACAATTCAGGTAGGAAGCTGAAATCATACGGGCGGCCAGGGCTGGAACCTCAGTTAAACAGGGTATAAATTTTTAAAAAAATGATAAAATGAAAAACAAAATTTTATTAATTACAATAGCAATTATAATTATTGCATCCAGCTCAATAGCCCAGGTAACGGGTACTTTTACCGATTCGAGAGACGGAAAAACTTATAAGACAGTAATCATTGGCACCCAAACCTGGATGGCGGAAAACTTAAACTTCAATAGTGAAAGTGGCAGTTGGTGTTATGATAACGACACCAAAAACTGCAATACTTATGGAAGACTTTATACTTATGATGAAGCCTTAAAGGCTTGTCCTGCCGGCTGGCATTTGCCTGATGATGCCGAATGGAAGTTGTTAGCAAGCAAAGCTAATGCTGGTAATTTAAAAGCAATTGGATATGATGCCTGGACTGAAATGTCTGGGACACCTTCGTCAAGTGATAATAAATCAGGGTTTACTGCCCTGCCGGGGGGGTGTTATGTAGTTCTTGATAATTCATTTAGTTTTAGATTAAGATTTGGCCTTTGGTGGTCTAAAACAATTTATGATGAATTTAATGCTAAAGTAGTAGATATGCAAAAAGATGATGTTACCTTATATAACGACATGTTCTATAACAAAAAATATGGTTTGAGTGTTAGATGTGTTAGAGATTAATGTTTTTTCATGTTGTAAATGTAAATAGGTAACCTAAAAACCAATCTATGAAAAGATTAATGTTATTACCAGTTGTTTTGAGTTTCGTATTCAATTCTTTTTCGCAAAACAGTTCGCAAAACAGATGCATTGTTAAGGATGCCGACATTAACACTTCTTATAAAGGTGGATGTCTGAACGGTTATGCAAATGGGCATGGCATTGCGAAAGGGCGTGATACATATGATGGGAATTTTAAAAATGGATTGGAGTCTGGGCAAGGAACATATGTATGGGATAATGGAAATAAGTATATTGGAAATTGGGTAAAAGGAAAAGCAGATGGTAAGGGCACTTTGTTACTTAACAATGGAAACGAATATAATGGGAACTTCAAGAATGGTTTGCGTAATGGGGAAGGAACGTTTACATGGAAAGAAGGTGCTATATATAAAGGGTATTGGAAAAATGATACAATAAATGGAACAGGAACAAAGACATACTCAAATGGAGATACATATGAGGGCAATTTCAAAAACGGTAACCCGAATGGACCAGGAACTTACGTATGGGCAAATGGTGTAAAATATGTAGGAAACTTTGTTGATAATGAAATGATGGGGCAAGGAATATATTATTTTACAGATGGAGGTAAATATGTAGGAAGTTTTGGTTTTGTCACCTGTAAACCAAATCAGAAAGGAGGTTTCGGAGTTCTTTATTATCCTAATGGAGCGGTATGGGCAGGTATGTGGATATGTGATAAGTTTGATAAAGGAAATCAATATCCAAGCAGGCAGCGATATTCTCAAGAATGTTATATATATGCTGGCACAGCACAAGTTCTTGCTGGTGGTCATAATTTCACCGGGAATAAAATTAAATGTGGAAGTGACGGAGTGGAAAAGACTATATATTTTAATGAAGGATGGCGCGAAGACGGCTGGTTTAGTTCAAGAATCCCTACTGCAAAAGATGATGATACATGGGAAATTGCAGCTAAAAAAGCTTGTAATTGCAGGTAGCCGGTTTTTATTAATCCTAAAGGGCAATGGTTAAAAAGAGCAATTTCAAACTTTCGTGTCTTTCATTTGGAATGGTTGTCATTGTCTGTCTTTTTTCGGCAGGATGCACGAAAAAAAACAATGACAATACGCAGAAGCCGGCAACTTCCGTTCCTGTCGTAACGACTGGACTGGTTGCCAATATTGGATCTCACTCGGCATCGTGTGTCGGAAATATCACATCTGACGGGGGATCACCTATAACCGCCCGTGGGGTTTGTTATTGTTATTGGAGTGTTACACCCACAATCCACGAACTGGTGACTGATGGCGGGACCAGCACAGGCCAGTACACGCATAGCTTAGTGAAATTATATTCCAATACAGAATATTATATAAGAGCATACGCGGTTAACCGCATGGGAACCGGCTATGGCACTATCCTGAAATTTAAAACGTTGCCGGCAACAGGGTTGCCGGTTACGATGGTGAGTGTACCGGGTGGTAGTTTTACGATGGGTAGTCCTTACGATGAGTATGGGCGTGATGATGATGAAACTCTTCACCAGGTGACGCTGGGTGATTTCCGGATAAGCAAATATCTCATAACCAATGTTCAGTTCGCGGCGTTCCTTAATGCCAAAGGTATCGGAGTTGACGGGCTGTATGCTGCAGGGGCGTTCCCTGCACAACGGTTAATTTTCTCCTCTTCGTTCGGTCTTTTCTTCTCCCAGGCACAATGGCTGCCAAATGAAGGTTACGAAAATTGTCCGGTAATTAATGTCACCTGGTATGGCGCGATGGAATTCGCCTCGTATTCAGAGGGAAGACTGCCTACCGAGGCCGAATGGGAGTATGCATGCAGGGCAGGTACTTCTACTCCTTTTAATACTGGGATCTGTCTGACCGATGGGCAAGCGGATTATAGTTGGGATGCGCCCAATCCTGGGTGTATTAACACGAATAAAAGTCGCCCTCAGAGGACGATGCCTGTGGATACTTTTCCGGCCAATTCATATGGGTTACATGATATGCATGGAAATGTTTGGGAGTGGTGTGGAGATTGGTATGGTACTTATCCTCTGGGTAACCAAATCAACCCAGCTGGCCCATCAACAGGCACAAACCGTGTAGTAAGGGGTGGTGCCTTTTATCTGCCCGCCTATTATTGCCGTTCAGCAAATCGAAGCTCTATGGCTCCTGAGGCTTATCTCGAAGCATACGGGTTTCGAATCGTCATGATCCCGTAGAGATCATTTTTTCTTTAATCGTTTTACAATTCATAGCGCTGTTTTTAACTTTAAATACTGATATTTATTTGAAATTGCCTTAATCACAACGTTCATGCAAACCGTGAATGATAATTTATGGCTATTCCATATGGCCCGAAAAAACAAATATTAACATATGAAACATAAAGCAATTTTGAAACATTCCTTCCTGATATTGGGATTATTTGTTCTATTAATGTTTGGTTGTATAAAGAAAGAAAGGAGTACCAATAAAGCGTCTGGAACCCTGACAGATATCAATGGGAATATTTATCATACGGTTACGATTGGTACCCAGGTCTGGACTGTTGAGAATCTGAAAACCACCAAATTCCGGAATGGCGATTCGGTTCCAAATGTTACCGGGGTTTCGCAATGGTCCTTTTCAACAACAAATGGATGGTGTTATTATGATAACAATAAAGACAATGCCAGCATATATGGCAGATTGTATAACTGGTTTGCGATAACCGACAGCCGGAATATTGCACCCTCCGGGTGGCATGTTCCTACAGATACAGATTGGCAAAAACTTATTGATTATATCGGAGGGAAAGAGACCGCGGGAGGTAAGCTTAAAGAAACTGACACCATACATTGGGAAAGTCCGAATAGAAATGCAACGAATGCATATGGTTTCACAGCTCTTCCAGGTGGGGGCCGAACGGATTACGGGAATTTTAATGCTATTCGTACTGCAGGCGGCTGGTGGAGTTCAACAGCTTATGATTCAACTGGGGCTTGGCAATGGTCCATTTATAATAGTGGAGGATATGGCACCCGATACCCGGTTGCAAAATGCGCCGGGCTTTCTGTTCGTTTGGTGATGGATTGAGCCATTCCTCAAACAGCTTAAACAGGCATAAAAAAAGGAGGCCGTTAAGCCTCCTTTGTGATCAGCCTGGAGCTTGGTCCGTTCCAATGTTTCGTTTAATTACGTTTGGTTTTCAAAGTGTCATTGTATATACTCTGACCGATTTGTGTAATTCCACATTGCCTAAAAAACCGAAAACAATTGCAACTTAACATTGATCAATAAATTTAATTGATTAATCAGAATCATACCAGCAGATATTCATTGTATTGTAAATGACCTCTCCCCTGAACCAATATTTGATTGTCTTTGATCCCTAAGTAACCAAGCCATCAAAATAAGTTTATTGGTTCATCTTTTGGTACAA
>SESB01001261.1_pt1 | contig 16865 bp, 14 predicted proteins | sample 3171441 | NCBI WGS metagenome assembly SESB01 (sample SAMN06051867, study PRJNA518727) | freshwater metagenome | biome: subpolar coniferous forest; feature: holomictic lake; material: water; isolation source: holomictic Lake 227, 6 m depth | place: Canada: near Kenora, Ontario | collected...
ACCACCTCGGCCAGCTTGGAAGCGGTGGCGTTGTAGTCGTCCTTGAGCCGGCCGAACACGCCCTCGTAGCGGGTTTCGATGCGTTGGCTGAGATTGCCGTTCGCCAGCGCATCGAGGGCGGTGGCCAGTTCTTCCGAAACGTTGGAGACGGTGCCGGCGATGCCGTTGATGCCCTCGCTGATGGCGCGGAAGAAGCCGGCCTTACCGTCGAGCGAGATGCGGCGCGAAAGGTCGCCGCGGATGGCGCCCTCGACGATGCCCTTGATCTCCTCTTCGATCACCAACTCGTCGGTGACGTCGCGCCACTCCACCACGGTGCCGAGGCGAATTCCGAGCCGGCTGATCACCGGATTGGCGATGATCTTGAAGGTGCGCCGGCCGATTTTAGCCTCGCCCTTGAAGGTGCCGGTGAGCGCGTCGATCATTTTGCGCTGCTGCTCGGGCTGGCGATGGAACTCGTCGTAGCGGCGGCCGATCAGCCCCTCGGGATCGAAGCCGGGCATCACCGCCCGGATGTCGGCGGCGGCAGTGCGCAACATGGCCACCAGGGCGGGATTGACATAGGTGATCACCCCGTCGGTGTCGGCCATCATGACGTTGGCGGTGACCTGACCGAGAGCACAGCCGGCCCGCACCGCGCCGCTGGAGACCTCCTTGAAGCTGTCCACCGCCCGCGCCATCTCAGACAGCTCGTCCCGACCGGCGGTGTAGGGAACGACGACGTCGAGATGGCCCTCGGCGAGATCGACCATCACCTTGCGCACCCCTTCCACCGGACGGGTGATGCTGCCGGCGATCAGGCGGGCGCAGACGAGGCCGATCAGCAGCGCCGCCAGCGAGAGACCGATGCTGAGCGACACCGCGGTGCTCATCGCCGAGTCGGTCTCGGCGAGAAGGTCGGCGTTACGCTTGACCTGGGCATCGCGCAGCTTGGCCGCCTTGTCGGCGAAATCGACGCCGATGCCGGCCAGGGTGGTGAACACGAGGTCGTCGAAGGTGCGGGCCACGGTCAGGGCTTCGCCGAAATATTGCTGATACTCGGCGGCGGCCGATGCCGCCGTCTTGAGCAACTCCTTGATCGCCGGCTGGGTCACCTGGGGCAGCAGCTCGTCGACGCTTTTCCGGAAAAGAGCGATCTGCTCGCCCACCGAATCGGCGAAGCGCGGCTCGCCCTTGGCGGTGTAGCGGGCGGCCCAGTAGCGGGCCATGGTGAAGGCGTTCTCGGCGATGCCGGCGCGGGCGGCGAGCGGATAGTCGCCCAGGTCCATCGCCTGTTTGACCGCGCCGGAGATGCTGCTGTTCAACTTGGCACCCACCGCGGCCATGGTCTGGGTGAACACGGCGTCGCGCTTGGCCCGCAAGACCACCGCCTCTTCGAGGAGCGAACCGTAGCGCACCACCATCTCGCGCATCTCGGTCAGCATCTGGCGGCGATCGACGGCCTTGGTGGCGCCGATCAGCTCATCCAGCTTGCCACCGATGGCCCCGGTCAGCTCGCGGGCCCGGTCCAGCGCCTTTTGGTCGCCGGAATTGGCGAACAGCACGACCCGGCGGCGCATTTCAGCGACATCGGTAGTGATGGAGACGATCTGGATGGTGTTGTTGGCGACCCGCGCGTAATCCTTGACCCCATCGGTACCGCTGCGAAGGTTGATGATCGCAACCACGGCGACAGCAACCAGCAACGCCAGAACCAAGGCGAAGCCGGAGTTGATCCGGGTACCGACCTTGTAACGCTCGAAGAAACCGACGGTTGCCATGATTGCTCCCCATGGATTCGCTCAGGCGGGAAAGAACCAACTCTGATAACACAAGTCCGATTCTGCCGAAATCAGGCTTTCGGTGAATGCCCGCGAATTTCCCGACCTCCGCCACACTGCGGGCAGTCGAAATCTCGAGGGATTCTAATCTTGCGGAACACGGCGCCGAGCCCGTCGATCAACAGCAGGTGGCCGGCGAGACTGTCGCCGATCCCCAGCACCTCCTTCAGCACCTCGATCGCCTGGAACGAGCCCACGGCGCCGGCCAGAGCGCCGAAGACGCCGCCCTCGGCACAGCTCGGCACCAGCCCGGCCGGCGGCGGCTCGGGAAACAGGCAGCGGTAGCAGGGGAAATCGGGGCCGGCATGGGGCTTAAAGGTGCCGATCTGGCCCTCGAAGCGCAGGATCGCCGCCGAAACCAGAGTCTTGCCGGCGGCGACGCAGGCGTCGTTGATCAGGTAGCGGGCGGTGAAATTGTCGGTGCCGTCGGCGACCAGGTCGTAGCCGGATATCAGCGCGGCGGCGTTGTCGGCGGTGAGCTTGACCGGGTGGGGCTCGACCGCGACCTCGGGATTGATGGCGCGGATGCGGGCGGCGGCACTCTCCACCTTGGGCCGGCCGAGGGAGGCGCTATCGTGGATCACCTGACGCTGCAGATTGGACAGGTCGACCGCATCGTGATCCACCACCCCCAGGGTGCCGATGCCGGCGGCGGCGAGATAGAGCAGCAGCGGCGAGCCCAGCCCGCCGGCCCCCACCACCAGCACCCGCGCCCGCATCAGTTTTTCCTGCCCGGCGCCGCCGACCTCGGGCAGCATGATGTGCCGGGCGTAGCGCTCGAGCTGGCTGTCGGTGAAGTCCATGGTCTCGCCCGTGGCGGTCAGCGGTTTCCCCCCGGCACCCACAGCACATCGGCGCGACCCTGGTCGTTGACGGCACGGCCGAGGACGAAGAGGTGGTCGGAGAGGCGGTTGATATACTGCAGGGCGGGCGCCGCCACCTCCTCGCTCTCGGCGAGCAGGGTGATCTCGCGCTCGGCGCGGCGGGCGACGGTGCGAGCGAGATGCAGCCACGCCCCCGCCGGGGTGCCGCCGGGCAGAATGAAGGAATTCAGCGGCGCCAGGCCGGCATTGAGGGCGTCGATCTCGCGCTCCAGCCGCTCGACCTGGGCGGGAACGATGCGCAATGGCGGGTATTTCGGCGCCTCCTCAAAGGGAGTGCAGAGATCGGCGCCGAGATCGAAGAGATCGTTCTGGATGCGGGCGAGCATGGCGTCGGCATCCGGCAGGGCGGCGGTGTGCTGGCGGGCGAGGCCGATCACCGCGTTGGTCTCGTCGACGGCGCCGTAGGCGGCCACCCGCCGGTCGTGCTTGGCCACCCGCCGGCCGTCGCCGAGGGAGGTTTGGCCGCGGTCGCCGCCGCGGGTGTAGATTCGGGTAAGCTTCACCATGGCGACGGTTCTACCAACTCTCCGCCGCCATGGCGAGCCCGATCCTTCGTGCACGTTCCGTATGTGCCGTACGTTCCGTACGCGTCTCAGTTGCCCGGAGGCGTATGCTGCATGTGATGGCCGCCATGGCCGCGGCCCTGGCCGGCATTGGCCAGCGGCAGGCCATCGGCGATTTTCTGCTGTTCGGGGGTGAGGACCTTGTAGAGCTCTTCCACCGCCGGCCGCAGGGTCTGGATGTGGGCGAGGCGGGCCTTGGCCATGTCCTCGGCGCGGGCGAGGCGCTCGGGCAGCGGCAGGCGCGGCTGCTTGACCCCGATGTTGGCACACATCAGCTTGGTCATGCTCTGGTGGGCGGCGGTCGAGGCTTCGACGAACTTGCTCCAGGCCGGCTTCTGGGCCTCGGTGAGCTTGAGCTTGGCTTCGGAGGTGGCGATGGCGGCCATGTGGCGGGCGTCGGCGCCGTCGCACATCTCCTTCATGCGCTGGGCGTGCATCTGTTGGCGGTCGCCCCGGTCCGCCGGCGGCTTCATCGCCTCACCGGGCTCATGCTGGCCGTCGCCCTGGGCCTGGGCCAGCTGGAGGGTGGCGCCGGTGGTGCCGGCGTGGGCGGCGGGAAGGGCGAGCGCCAAGGCGATCCCCGCGATGGCCAGGGTCAGGGTGCCGCGTTTCATGACGGATTACTCCTTGGGGAAAAAGAAGGGGTGTACGCTTCGATATCCTGAAGGTGGGACATCGGCGTTTCGGCTTGATGACCGCTTTGCGCGATAGTGTAACATTCTATTGCAGCCCCCGGAGCGGCAATCTTCTGTTACATCTTGGCTCTTCCCCCGCCGCCGCCGCTGTCCGATAGTCGGGACATGGACCGTATGCCTCATATCCTGGTGGTGGACGACGACCGCGAGATCCGCGCCCTCCTGACGCGCTTTCTCGGCGGGCACGGCTATCGCGTCTCTTCGGCCAAGGACGGCGCCGAGATGGGCCGCGTCATGGAGGCCGGGCGCATCGACCTCATCATCCTCGACGTCATGCTGCCGGGCGAAGACGGCCTTTCCCTCTGCCGCCGCCTGCGCGCCTCCTCGGCGACTCCGATCATCATGCTCACCGCGGTGGGCGACGAGACCGACCGCATCGTCGGCCTCGAGATGGGTGCCGACGACTATCTCGGCAAACCCTTCAACCCCCGCGAACTGCTGGCCCGCATCAAGGCGGTGCTGCGGCGTTCCAACGGCCCCGGCGCGCCGCTCTCGGCCAGCGAGGGCGGCGGCGTGTCCGGCGGCCGCACGCTGGTGTTCGAAGGCTGGCGGCTCGACCTCGCCCGCCGCGAGCTGCACTCGCCGCAAGGGGTGCTGATCCAGCTCAGCGCTGGCGAATTCGACCTGCTGGTCGCCTTCGCCGAGCATCCCCAGCGGGTGCTGAACCGCGACCAGTTGCTCGACATCACCCGCGGCCGCACTGCCACCCCGTTCGACCGTTCGGTGGACGTCCAGGTTAGCCGGCTGCGGCGCAAGATCGAGCCCGACGCCGCCGAACCGGCGCTGATCAAGACCGTGCGCGGCGGCGGCTATCTCTTCGCCGCCAACGTCCGGGTGGAGAAATGACCGCCCGGCCGGGATGGTCGTGGCGCCGGCTGGTTCCCGACGGCATCGCCGCCCGCATCGCCCTGACCATCCTGCTGGCGCTGCTGCTGACCCAGGCGGTGAGCGCCCTGGTCTATCTCACCGACCAGGGCCGCGACCGGCCGATGCACAGTCCGGGGGAATTGACCCAGCGAATGGCGGCGGTGGTGCAATTGGTGGAAGCGACCCGGGCGGAAGAGCGGCCGCGGGTGGTGCGCGCCCTCGACGATCCGGTTCTCGGGGTGGAGTGGCTGCCCGGCCGCCCCGAGTTCGATCCCGAATTCCTCGCGCCGGCCGCAGCACCGCCGATCCGCCGGCTGGCCGCCGTTCTGGGCGGGCCGGAGCGGGAAATCATCGCCGAGCGGCGGCGGGTGCCCCAGCTCAGCCCCGCCACCGGCCCGCTGCAGACCGAGGAGATGCGCCGGGTCCGCATGCTGCGGGTGGGGGTGGCGCTCACCGACGGCACCTGGCTGGTGTTCTCCGCCACCCAGGCCCCCGACGGCTCCTTCCGTCTCGCCCGCTTCGGGTTGTGGATGGCGCTGATCGCCCTGGTGGTGACCGGGCTGTCGCTGCTGGCCGCCCGCCGGCTGACGGCGCCGCTGGCCGCCTTCGCCGACGCCGCCGAGCGGCTGGGGGTCGATGGCGGCGCCCCGCCGCTGCCCGAGGCCGGCCCGCGCGAGCTGCGGGCCGCCACCCACGCCGTCAACCTCATGCAGGAGCGGCTCTCTCGCTTCGTCGCCGACCGCACCCGGATGATCGCCGCCATCGGCCACGATCTGCGCACGCCTCTGACCCGGCTGCGCCTGCGCGCCGAGTTCATCGACGACCCCGAGACCCAGCGCAAGATGCTGGCGGATATGGCCGAGATGGAGGCGATGATCAACGCCACCCTCGCCTTCGCCCGCGACGACGCCCGCAGCGAGCCGCGGGTCCAGGCCGATCTCGCCGATCTTCTGCAGAGCCTGCTCGACGACCGCGCCGACGCCGGCCACGCCGCCGGCTATTGCGGTCCCGATCACCTCGCGGCCAACTTCAGCCCGGTGGCCATGCGGCGGGCGCTGGCCAACCTGATCGACAACGCCATCAACTATGGCGGCCGCGCCGACGTCGCCCTCACCGTCGCCGGCGGGCACGCGGTGATCGAGATCGACGATGCCGGCCCCGGCATCCCGGATTCGGAGCTGGAGAAGGTCTTCCAACCCTTCTACCGTCTGGAGACCTCGCGCTCGCGCGACACCGGCGGCACCGGTCTCGGCCTTTCGGTGGCCCGGACCATCATCCGCGGCCACGGCGGCGATATCGGTCTCGCCAACCGCGAAGCCGGCGGCCTCAAGGTCACGGTGACCCTGCCGCTGTGATGGCGGGAGCGATCAGGCCGCTTCGGCGAGATCGATCTGCCAGGCCCTCAAGGTCAGGGTCAGCATCACCGAAGCCATGGTGAAGGGCGAGGTGTTGTCAAGGCGGCGAACCGCTTCGTCGCGCTCTCCCGCCAGCGCCAGCGCCAGCGCCTCGCCGGCATGGCGATGGAAGTCGCGGTGAACCTCGAGGGCATGGTCGTAGCTGTGCAGGCGCTTGGCGGACTCTGGGATACCGTCGCCCAGCAGCCAGCGGCCGAAGGGGCAGGACTCGTCCCGCCCGACGGCGTCGGGGGCCAGATCGGAGGCCCCGGCTTCGATCGCCGCTTTCAGGCGGTCGGCCCAGGCGCAATGCACCTGGATGGCGTCTTCGATCTGTTCGATGATGGGCACGTGGCGCTCCCCGGTGGTTCACGGGATCGCCATCGCGCGTCGCGGCGGCGATCCGCCGCGATATGGACATGTGTCCGGTGAATACGCAACTGGCCTTTCGGCTTACGCCCCGCCGCCCGTGGGAGGCCGTTGTACCTCTTCGGCTGAGACCACCGTCATGCCCACCGGCCACAGCGACAGCCCGGCCAGCTTGAGATGGGCCCAAGCGAAGGGCAGGCCGATGATGGTGACGGCGAGCCCGAGGGCGAGCGCCAGATGCTCCAGCGCCAGCCACCAGCCGGCCAGCAGCAGCCAGACGATGTTGCCGATGGTTCCCAGCGGGCCGGTGTCGAGGGTTTCATGTCCCTCCAGCAGATCGCGCCGCACCACGGTGCGGCCGAAGGGAGCGAGGGCATAAAGGGCGATGGTGAAGGCGGAACGGGTCCAGGGCAGGCCAACGATAGTCAGGGCCAGGATCAATCCGGCCAGCGCCCAGCTCAGCGCCATCCACAGGCCGCCGAGAATGATCCACAGCACATTGAGCAGCAGGATGATCGGAGACATCGGCGGAATCCTCAGGGCGGTGGCGCGGCCAGCAACTCACGACGGACATGGTCCTGCAGTTCGCCGGTGTCCAGGGTTTGCTGGGGCCGGTCGAGGCTGCCGGTGACCAGCACGCCGAGCGGCGGCAGCGGCGGTTGATGGTCGGGGCGGAGGTGAAGGGCGAGATTGAGCAGGCGGTTGGGCAGGTCGACCATGCCCTCGCCCTCCCCCGCTCCCGAAGCGGCGGTCAGGCGCAGGCCGGAGGTGGCGACAAGGCCGTGGTCGATCTCGAAGCCGCTTTCGAGGCGGTCGAAGGGGGTGTCGTCCCCGGCGATGCCGGCCGCGGGGGCGAGGCCGGCGGCGACGTCTGCCGGCTGGCGCAGGGCGTCGATGCGCCGGTTCAGCCCCGGCAGATCGACCCCGCGCAGCCGGCCGCCGCCGACGGTGAAGCGGCCGGTGCCGGCCAGCGACCCCACCAGCGCCAGTTCGCTGTCGCCCGAGCAGGTGAGGGAGACGTCGAGATCGAGGGTGCCGGACGCCACGTCGACGGTGGCGGCGGCGAGGCGGTCGTCGAAGAGGCCGCGCTCGAAGCGGGCGCCGCTCACCGTCAGGCTCAGCTCAGCCTCGCCGGCTCCGGCGGCGCTGCGGGCGAGACGGCCGCGGACGCCGAGGCGGCCGCCCATGGTCTCGCCCTCGAGGCGCTCGAGAGTGAGGGTGCCGTCATCGAGATCGGCGGCGAGGCCGGCGGCGCTCAGCCGGCGTCCGCCGAAGCTGAGGCCGGCGGCATCCAGCCGCAGGCGGGCGTCGAAGCCGCCGAGCCAGGCGAAATCCAGCCGGTCCACCGACCAGCGGCGCAGGGCCGCCCGGGGAGCGTCGGGCCACAGGCGATCGAGGGCGAACTCGCCCGTGGCGAGACGCAGGTCCAGCATCGGGCGCCGGCCGGTCAGCCCGAGCACCGCTTCGCCCTTGAGCGGGGTGCCGGCCAGGGTGCCCTGGAGGCCGGACAACCGCCATTTGCCGTCCTCCCGCGCCAACTCGCCCGAAAACGCGCTCGCGCCAGCCTCGCTGTCGACGGTGAGGGCCAGCGACAGGCGGGCGTCGTCGCCGGCGAGGTGGCCGCCGAGACGGAGGGCGCCGAGACGGCGCAGCGGCGGCGGCAGCGCCAGGGCGAAGGCGCGCTCGGCGGTGGCGAGGGAGGCGGTTTCGGCACTGAAGGAGAGATCGAGGCCGCGGGCCGGCTCCAGTCCGGCAACGCTGCCCTGAAGGCCGAGGGCGATGCCAGCGACATCGGCGATCCGCAGCGAGCGAAGGGTAAGGGCGCCATGGTCGGCGGCGGCATCCAGTTCCAGCCCGTGCAGAGCGAGACCGCCCGAGGTCAGCGCCCCCAGCCGGAGGCCGAGGTCGAGATCGAGCCCGGCGAGGGCGGCGGCGAGGCTGCGGGACTCGGGCGGCGGGCCGGCGCGGTAGGCGTCGAGATCGAGATGGTCGGCCTCGAGCCGGGCCGAGATTTGCGGCCGCCCCTGGTCGCGATAGCAGGCTTGGCCGGTGAGACGGCTGGTGTCGAGACGAAGGTCGATGGCCGACAGCCGGAAATCGCCCGGCCGGCCGCGCAGCCGGGCGGCGAGCGAGGCCCGACGCAGCCGGTCGCCGGCAACGCCCGAACTGTCCACCTCCAGCCGTTCCAGCAACATGCGCAGATTGTCGGTGCCGGCCTCGATGCGGAGATCGGCGGCGGGAACGCCGTCGGCGGCCGGGGCGACCGTCCCCGAAACCGCCAGCTCCGAGCCCCCCGGCCCGAGGGCGCCGAGGCGATCGAGGGTGAGAACGCCCTGGGCGAGACGGGCCCGCAGCACCGCCTGCCGCAGCTCTCCCCGCCCCAGCCCGAGGGCGTCGACCGCAAGATCGAGACCGGCGGTGACAGTGGCGGGCAGACGCAGGGCGGCGAGATCGGGCAGAACGGCCGGAGCCGGCCAGGAGCGGAAATCCAGCCGCCCCGCCGCCAGCTTGAGGTCGAGGGCGGGCGGCTGTCCCGGCGTCAGGATGAGGCGGGCGTTGCCGGCCAGGGTGGCGTCGCCGCTTGCTATCTCCATGCCGGTCAGGCTCACCGCCTTGCGCTGGGCGTCGAGGGCGGCGTGAAGGGTGAAGGGGCGGTCGGGCAGCGGCGCCGTCAGTCCCAGCGCCGCCGCCACCGGCGCCAGCGACCCGGACACCTCGGCCTTGAGATCGCCCTGCAGCCGGGGTTCACCGCCGTCGGCGACCAGCCCGGCGAAGCGCAGGGCGGCGGCGCCGTCGAGGGTGGCGAGGGAGAGGCGGACCGGAGTCGACGCCCCTTCGCCGATCACTCCGGTGGCGGCTTCGAAGGTCAGCGGCAGGCCGGCGGTCTCGCCCCGCCCCACCAGCTCGAACGGGCCGGCGAGGCTGGCGGCGCTGATGCGGGCATGGAGGCCGTCGATCCGCCGCAGGGAACCACCGGCATCGTCGCGCCAGACCAGGGCGCCATCGTGAAGCTCGATGCGGTCGAGACGGGTGGCCCGCGGCAGCGGCGTCTCGGCGCTTCCCGACGCCGGCAGCCAGCCGCGCCGGCCGTCGGGCAGGGTTTCGAGGGTAAGCTCGGGGTGCTCGAGCACGATGTGTTCGACTTCGATTCGGCCGGCGAGCAGCGGCAGCAGCGACACCCGGGCATCGAGCCGGGCGAGGCGCAGCAGGTCGGGTTCCTGCGCTCCCGCCGGATTGCCGATCCGCACCCCGGCCACCGACAGCGTCGGCACCGGCAGCACCGAAAAGCGGACATCGCCCTCCAGCGCCACCTCACGGCCGGAAAAAGCGCGCAGCCCTTCGGCGATCGGCGCCTTGAAGCGGTTCCAGTCCACCGCGCCGGGCACGATCAGCACACCGGCCAGCACCAGCCCCAGCACCGAAAGAATGACGAGAAAAAGCGTCTTCACCGGGAAAAATCCCAAAACCGTCGAGGCAAGACTTGCGCCCGCATCCATCTGCGCTAAGCTAGAGGGTCGGTATTCCGGACGCAACCGGTCGTTCCGGTGCGGGACCGTTCCGGTGGGAGGCGGGCATGGGAGAGATCGTCAACCTCAATCGCTACCGCAAGGCGCGCGAACAGCAGCGACGCGAGCAGGAAGCGGGCGTCAACCGCGCCCGCACCGGCCGGGTCAAAGGCGAAAAGCAGTCGGAAACCGCGGCCCGCGAGCGTACCCGCCGCGATCTCGACGGCAAGAAGCTCGACGAGCCGGCCTGAGATCGCGCCGGCCCGAGAGTGCGCCGGCCCGAGATAGCGATTGCGCGCTCCGCTGGTCGGGCGTTATGGTGGGCTTCGCGCGGGTTGGGGCGGCGACGCCCCGGGACGCGCACTTGGCTCCCGGCAACGACTCTCCGCGGATCACATGGTCGATGAACCCACAGGACTGAGACATCCGGAAGTACAGGCCCTCTGCGCCTTCTGGCTCAAGCAGTGCCCCGAGGGCGGGCTACCGCTGGGGTCCGACATGGAACCCGCCGATCTGCGCCGCTGGCTGCCCAACCTGCTGATCATGCACGTCCATACCGACGGCGAATTCTTCTATTCCTATTACGGCCGCTCGCTGGCCCGGGCCTTCGGCGAGAGCCGGCTCGGCCAGACGCTCAACGATCTGCCAGAAGCGGTGCGCGACATCCTGCGCCAGGAGTACGAGTTGGTCTGCCGCCAGCGCTCGCCGCTCCACCGCATCTACACCGCCACCTTCAACGGCGTAAAGCAGACCTGGGAGCGGGTGGTGTTGCCGCTGTCCACCGATGGCCAGGCCATCGACAAGCTGCTGGTCGCCGCCTACGAGCTGTAGCCGCCGCCCCGGAACCGCCGCTTCAGGATACCGCCGCTTCAGGATCACGATGAAACCGAGCATTCCCTACCGTCCGGCCTACACCGAGAAGTCGCGCATCGCCACCGTCGATGAGTTCAACATCTGGTGTGCGCTCAACGACCAGCCCTTCAACCTCATCCAGCACGTCTGGCCCGACGGCCTCGTCGAGTGGGACCTGGAACTCAATCCCGGCACCGCCGAGGCCGAGATCGTCTACGGCACCGGCCAGGACGACGGCACCATGGCGGTGATCTCGGCCTTCGCCTTCCTCGCCGGGGTCGAATGGGCGGAAGAGCGCCGCGCCGCCCTCGACGCCGACGACGAGGACGACGAGGAAGAGTGAGGGTGAGCCCGGCGGGCCGGCTCTCGTCGCGGCCGGCCGGGTGGCGGAACGATCGCGTAGCCGGTAATCATCTTCCCTTCCCGGCGGACCTGCGGGTAATATTCCGGGATGAGGGAACGGCAACGATCCGTTGACCGCGATTGACGGCGGGTGAACCGACCGATGGCGACTCAAGCGAAACCGGGACAAAAGGGAAAAGGCGGGAAAGGGGGCAAGGACCCCCTGGCGTTTTCGTCTGCGCTCGATCTGGTTATGACCGACGCCGACGCCATGGACGAGACCCTGAAGTTGGTCATCCTCGACGGCAACCAGTTCTGGTTCGTGCTTCCCGACGGCATTCTGCCCAACAATCCCGAGGCCGACGTCACCATCCCCTATCTGCGCTTCACGGTCGAAGGGCGCCGTTCCAACATGCTGACCCGCATGGTCTTCATGCGCGACAACGGCGTGATCAAGGACGAAACCGCCGGCAAGCGGCTGCTGGTGGAGTTCCGCCCCTGCATTCTGGTCGGCCGCAACAAAGAAGGCCGCGCCATCGTTCAGAAGGTCGAAGACCTCGACAACCTTCCCAAGACCGACGACGCCGCTCCCGAGCCGGCCAAGCCCGCCCCGCCCAAGCCACCGCCCGAACCCGAAGGCACCAAGATTCCCGATATCGGCGAGTTGCTGGCCGGGTTGCAGGAGACGCGCAAGTCGCTGGAGACCATCGACACCCTGCTCGAAGCCCCCGACGCCCTGCTGGAACAAGACGAGGGTAAGCGCAAGACGCTGCAGGACACCATCGCCGCCACCAAGGACAAGGCGCTGATCGGTCTCGGCCAACTCGGCGACGTGCTGACCCGTGGCGCCGAGCAGTCGCTGGACGAATGGCGCGAAGGGGTGTCGAAGGCGCTCGCCGCCACCATCGAGGCCATGGTCTCCTTCGACGACATGGCCGAGCATCTGCGTGAGGGCAAGCGCCGCGAGATGGAGACGCTGCGCCACTCCATCGAAAGCTATTTCGCCACCATCGACCCCAAGGTGGACTTCGAAGCCTGCCGTAAATTCTCGACCGGCGTCAACCAGTTGATCCTCGAAGACCGCAAAGAAACCCTCGAACTCAAGAAGGGCAAGATTGAGAAGAATATCGAGCAAGGTTACGACTATATCATCGCCTCCATGCAGCAAATGTTGGGCAAGGGCACCAGCATGCCGCTGATCCCCAATCCCTTTACCGAGCCGGCCGAAGGGTACATGTGCAAGTTCGTTTTCAACATGGTCCATATCGTCATGGCGGTGCGCTTCGGCGGCCTGTCCATCGCCCTCGACTGCGAGCGCTATCCCCGCCTCTACGGCGAACTCAAGGGCTGGAACGAGGTGCGCCCGCCCCGCGTCCACATCGTCGACCGCCGCCGCTTCGATGCGGTCAAATCGGGCAAGAAGCTGGCCAGTTTCGGCTGAAGGGCGCGGGCGGCTCGCGGAAAAATTCTTAAATTTTCCGGGTATTTCTGCTAATCTTCCCTATTGCCGTCCTCTGGCTTCACGGAGCCCCCCATGGCCGAAGGCAAATTCCGACTGGTGACCCGGTCCGACTTCGACGGTCTCGTTTGCGCCACCCTGCTGCGCGAGTTGGAGATGATCGACGAGGTGGTGTTCGTCCATCCCAAGGACATGCAGGACGGCAAGGTGGCCATCACCGGCCGCGACATCACCACCAACCTGCCCTATGTCGAGGGCGCTCATCTGGTGTTCGACCACCACGCCAGCGAGGTCGAGCGCTTCTCGCACTCCTCGGATCGCTGGTCGAAGCCGCGCAGCAACCACGTCATCGACCCCCACGCCCCCTCGGCGGCGCGGGTGGTCTATAAGCATTTCGGCGGCAAGGAGAAGTTTCCCGGCATCTCCGACGAGATGATGGCGGCGGTGGATCAGGCCGACTCAGCCCAGTACAGCCGCGCCGACATTCTGGCGCCGCGCAACTGGACCCTGCTCAACTTCGTCATGGACCCGCGCACCGGGCTGGGGCGTTTCCGCAACTTCACCGTCTCCAACTACCAGTTGATGATGGAGCTGATCGGCTATTGCCGCACCCACAGCATCGCCGAAATCCTCGCCCTGCCCGACGTCAAGGAGCGGCTCGATCTCTACTACGAGCAGGAACCGGCCTTCATCGACCAGCTCGAGCGCTGCTCCCATCAGGAGGGCGACGTGGTGGTGGTCGATCTGCGCCGCCAGGATACGATCTATGCCGGCAACCGCTTCATGATCTACGCCCTCTTCCCCACCGCCGCCGTCTCCATCCACATGATCACCGGCTTCAAGGGGCAGAACACCGTGCTGGCGGTGGGTAAATCCATCGTCAACCGCAAGTCGCTGGCCCACATCGGCACCATCATGATCGAATTCGGCGGCGGCGGCCACGATGCCGCCGGCACCTGCCAGGTCGAAGACAGCAAGGCCATGGCCACCCTGGAAAAAGTGGTGAAGCGCATCCAGCAGCATGGCTGAGCAAGCCCCTGGATCGCAGACCAAGCCATTGACTTTCCGTCCCGGCGGGTTCAAGGGAAACGGCGAAATCCCCTGACCCCGCCGCGATTCCGGACATGACCGATCAGCTCTCCATCGCCCTGGCCCAGATCAACCCCACCGTCGGCCATTTGCGCGCCAATCTCGACCGGGTGCGCGAGGCGCGGGCCCAGGCGGCCGGGCGCGGGGCGAATCTGGTGGTCTATCCCGAACTGGCCGTCTCGGGCTATCCGCCGGAAGATCTGGTGCTGAAGCCGTTCTTCCTCGACCAGATCGAGCAGATGGTCGGCGTGCTGGCGGCCGAGACCGTCGATGGCGGGCCGGCGCTGCTGCTGGGTACGCCCTGGCGGGTCGAGGGCAAGGTCTACAACGCCGTCCTGCTGCTCGAGGGCGGCGCCGTCGCCGCGGTGCGGCTGAAATACGACCTGCCCAATTACGGCGTCTTCGATGAAAAACGTGTGTTCGCGGCGGGTCCGCTGCCGGCGCCCATCGCGTTCCGCGGCGTGCGGCTGGGGGTGATGGTCTGCGAGGATATGTGGACTGCCGACGCCACCCGCTCTCTGGCCGCCGGCGGGGCCGAGCTGCTGGTGGTGCTCAACGGCAGCCCGTTCGAGACCGGTAAAGATGGCCAGCGGCTGGAACTGGCCCGCGCCCGCGTCGCCGAAACCGGCCTGCCGCTGCTCTATGTCAATCAGGTCGGCGGCCAGGACGAACTGGTGTTCGACGGCGCCTCCTTCGCCATCGAGGCCGACGGGCGGGTGGTGGTACAGGCGCCCTCCTTCCGCGAGCATCTCTCGCTCAACCTGTGGAAGCGGGGCGGCGGTGGCCGCTGGGCCTCCGCGGGCGGCGAGTTGTGCCCCACCGCCGAGGGGCTGGCGGCGATCTATCAGGCCATGGTCACCGGCCTGCGCGACTATGTGAACAAGAACCGCTTTCCCGGCGTGCTGCTGGGTCTTTCCGGCGGCATCGACAGCGCCATCAGCGCCGCGGTGGCGGTGGATGCGCTGGGGGCCGGGCGGGTCCATTGCGTGATGATGCCCTCGCCCTACACCTCCGCCGACAGCACCGAGGATGCGGCCGAAGTGGCGGGTCTCTTGGGCTGCAAGCTCGACACCGTCTCCATCGAGCCGGCGATGGTGGCGCTGGATGGCCTGCTGGCCCCGGTGTTCGCCGCCACCGACCCCGACATCACCGAAGAAAATCTGCAGTCGCGCCTGCGCGGGATTATCCTGATGGCGCTCTCCAACAAGTTCGGCGCCATGGTGCTCTCCACCGGCAACAAGTCTGAGATGTCGGTGGGGTACGCCACCCTCTATGGCGACATGTGCGGCGGCTATTCGGTGCTGAAGGACGTCTACAAGACCACCGTCTTCGCCCTCTCGCGCTGGCGCAACGGTACCCTGCCCGAGGGCGCCTTGGGTCCGGGCGGCCGGGTGGTGCCGGAGCGGGTGCTGACCAAGCCGCCCACCGCCGAACTCAAGCCCAACCAGACCGATCAGGACACCCTGCCGCCCTACGAGGTCCTCGACGACATTCTCGAATGTCTGGTCGAGAACGAGATGGGAGCCGCCGAGATCGTCGCCCGCGGCCACGATGCCGACACCGTCAACCGGGTGTGGCGGATGCTCGACCGCGCCGAATACAAGCGTCGTCAGGCGCCGCCGGGGGTGAAGATCACCCGCCGCGGCTTCGGCAAGGACCGCCGCTACCCCATCACCAACCGCTTCCTCACCGTGCTGTGAGGACCGGGCGATGGACCTGCTCTCGCCGGCCGCCCTCGCTCCCGACCGCCTGACCGCCGACGAGGCGGCGGCCGAACTGGCCCGCCTCGCCGCCCTCATCCTCCACCACGACCAGCTCTACCACGGCCTGGACAAGCCGGAGATTTCCGACGGCGAGTTCGATGCGCTGGTGCGCCGCAACGCCGCCATCGAGGCGCGCTTTCCCGAATTGGTGCGGGCCGACAGCCCCTCGAAGCGGGTCGGCGCCGCGCCGGCCGCCGGGTTCCGCAAAGTCGCCCACGCGGTGCCGATGCTGTCGCTGGGCAACGCCTTCGCCGAAGAGGATGTGCTCGAGTTCGTCACCCGCCTGCGCCGCTTCCTCAACTGGGGCGAGGCGGACGACCTCCTCTTGGTGGCCGAGCCCAAGATCGACGGCCTCTCCTGTTCGCTGCGCTACCAGCAGGGCCGGCTGGTGCTGGCCGCCACCCGCGGCGACGGCGCCGAGGGCGAGGACGTCACCCGCAACGTCCTCACCATCAAGGACGTGCCCCACACCCTGGCGGGCGACGCGCCGGATGTCGTGGAAGTCCGCGGCGAGGTCTACATGGACCGCGCCGACTTCCTGACCATGAACCGCGAGCGCGCCTCTCTCGGCGGCGAGACCTTCGCCAACCCGCGCAACGCCGCCGCCGGCGCCTTGCGCCAGCTCAACCCGGCGATTACGGCGGCGCGGCCCTTGCGCTTCTTCGCCTATGCCCTCGGCGACATCTCCGCTCCGGTGGCGGCGACCCATCAGGAGATGCGGCAGCGGCTGGCAAGCTGGGGCTTCCGCCTCAACGAGCCGGCGCGGGTCTGCGGCAGCGTCGCCGACCTCATGGCCTATTACCGCGACATCGAGAGCGGGCGGGCGGGGCTGTCCTTCGACATCGACGGCGTCGTCTACAAGGTCGACCGCCACGACCTCCGCGAGCGCCTCGGCTTCACCGCCAAGGGGCCGCGCTGGGCCATCGCCCACAAATTCGCCGCCGAGCAGGCGCAGACGCGGCTGCTGCGTATTTCTCTTCAGGTCGGGCGCACCGGGGCGCTGACGCCGGTGGCCGAGTTGGAGCCGGTGAATGTCGGCGGCGTCATGGTTTCCCGCGCCACCCTCCACAACGAGGACGAGGTGGAGCGCAAGGATGTGCGGGCCGGCGACCTCGTGGTGGTGCAGCGGGCGGGCGACGTCATTCCCCAGATCGTGCGCTCGCTGGAGCACACCCCCGGCAGCGAGCCCTTCGCCATGCCCGAAACCTGCCCCGACTGCGGCAGTCTGGCGGTGCGCGAAGAGGGCGAGGCGGTGCGCCGCT
>SESB01001263.1_pt1 | contig 16856 bp, 15 predicted proteins | sample 3171441 | NCBI WGS metagenome assembly SESB01 (sample SAMN06051867, study PRJNA518727) | freshwater metagenome | biome: subpolar coniferous forest; feature: holomictic lake; material: water; isolation source: holomictic Lake 227, 6 m depth | place: Canada: near Kenora, Ontario | collected...
TGCTCGCCGTCGAGCTGGCGCTCAAGATGACGAACGCCAACCAGGGCGGCCTGCGCATCGGCCTCTCGATGATCTTCCTGGCGATCATGCTCGTCTTCGTCTACCGCTCCTTCTACGGGATGCGGATCGAGTCGGTCACGGCCGAATGAGCGAGCGGTCCGGTCACCCCGCCGCGGAGAGCCTCCGAGCACTCCTCGGCGGGTCGGCCGGAACGCTGAAGATCTTCCCGCTGCCCGGGGTGGTGGTCTTCCCGGGCACGCCGGCACCGTTCCACGTCTTCGAGCCGCGCTACCGGGCCATGACGGAGGACGCGCTGGAAGGCGACCGGCTGATCGCGGTGGCCACCCTGCTCGAGGCCGACGACGAGGCGCGGGAGCGGGCGCCGGTCCACCCGGTGGCCGGAGCCGGCTTCATCGAGGCGGACGAGCGGTTGCCCGACGGCCGGTACAACATCCTGCTCCGCGGCGTGGCCCGGGTGCGGCTCGTGGAGGAGATCCTTTCCACCGGCAAGCCCTACCGGGAGTTCCGCGCCGAGGTGCTGGAGGACGAGTACCCGGCCGGCGGCCCCCCGGCCCTCGCCGCATCGGTCTCCACGCTGGAGCGTTGCGTTCTCGAGCTCGCCCGGGGGAGCGAGGCCGACAGCGGCGTGCGCGACCTGGCCGAGGCGGTGGCCCGGATGCGCGCGCCCGGCCACATGGCCGACGCGGTGGCCGCGGCCCTCATCGCGGACGTGGATGCACGGCTGGCGGTCCTGGAGGAGCTGCGGATCGACCGCCGGCTGGCCCTCGTGGTGGACGCCGTGGCCGAGCTCCTGCTCGGCGCCGACGTCTCCGGCGGCGGGCCGCGCGCGAGCGCGTAGCCGGCCCCGGGGTTCACTCCCGGGCGGCCCGCCCGATCCCCTGGTAGGTGAAGCCCATCTCCCGCACCTTGCGGGGATCCCAGACGTTGCGCCCGTCGAAGAGGACCGGCTGCTTCATGGCCTTCTTGAGCCGGTCGAAGTCGGGCTGGCGGAACTCGTTCCACTCGGTGACGAGCACGAGCGCGTCGGCGCCGGCCGCGGCCGCGTAGGGATCGGGGGAGAACTCGACCCGCGTGCCGAAGATGGCGGCCGCCACCTCGTGGGCCACCGGATCGTGGACCCGGACCTTCGCGCCGTTGCCGAGGAGCCCCTCGATGATGGTGATGGCGGGAGCCTCCCGCATGTCGTCGGTCTTGGGCTTGAAGGCGAGACCCCAGACCGCGAAGGTGAGCCCCTGCAGCGAGCCGAAGTGCTTCTGCGCCTTCTCGAGCAGCGTGCGCTTCTGCCGCTCGTTCACCCGCTCCACCGACCGGAGCAGGTCGAAGTCGAGCCCGACGGCGCGGGCCATGGTCATGAGGGCGCGGACGTCTTTCGGGAAACAGGAACCACCGAAGCCAACCCCCGGAAACAGGAACGGATAGCCGATGCGCTTGTCCGATCCCATGCCGCGACGCACGTGGTCCACGTCGGCGCCGACCCGCTCGCAGAGCGCCGCCACGTCGTTCATGAAGGAGATGCGGGTGGCGAGCATGGCGTTGGCGGCGTACTTGGTGAGCTCGGAGGAGCGCCGGTCCATGAAGAGGATGGGCTGCTCGGTGCGGACGAACGGAGCGTACAGCTCGGCCATCACGCCCTTCGCGCGCTCCGAGTTCACCCCCACCACGATCCGGTCGGGGCGCATGAAGTCGTCGATGGCCGCCCCCTCCTTGAGGAACTCGGGGTTCGAGACCACGTCGAAGGGGATCTTCGTGACCTTCGCCACCACGTCGGCCACCCGGTCGGCGCTGCCCACCGGTACCGTGCTCTTGTTCACGATGACCGTGTAGCGGCCGATGGCGCGCCCGATCTGCTCGGCGGCGGCCAGCACGTAGGAGAGGTCGGCCTCGCCGGTCTCGCCGGGAGGGGTGCCCACGGCGATGAAGGCCACGTCCACGTCCCGGGCCGCCTCGGCGGTGGAGGTGGTGAAGTCGAGCCGCCCGTCCCGGACGTTCCGCTTCACGAGCTCCTCGAGCCCCGGCTCGTAGATGGGGATGCCGCCCCCGCGGAGCTTCGCGATCTTCCTCTCGTCGAGGTCCACGCAGGTGACGCGGTGGCCGGTCTCGGCGAGGCAGGTTCCGGTGACGAGGCCGACGTAGCCGGTCCCGATGACGGCGATCTTCACGGTGGAGGTCCTTTCGTTGCGATCCGGTCCGGGAAATCTATCACCGAACCCCGGGGCGCAAAGCCCGCAGGAGGCGGTAGACGAGGAGGATCTGTGCGGTGCGCATCCGCTTCCGGAGGCGCAGCCCGGGCCCCGGCGGAGCGTGGCGGAGGAAGACCCGGTGGTCCTCCTCGAACTGGGCCTCGAAGGCCGAGCCGCTCTTCGAGGTGACGTGCCAGCGGAACGCGGCCAGCGTCCGGTCCAGCCAGAGGGGCGGTGCGACGCGGGCGAAGCGCAGCCAGAGGTCGTAGTCGAAGGTGTAGCGGAGCGTCGGGTCGAGGACGCCCACGCGTTCCATCATCCTGCGGCGCCAGAAGACGGTCATCTGGCTCACGTAGTTCTCGACGAGGAGCCCGGCGAGAGAATGGCGACGGGCCCGGAAGTGCTTGTAGGCGGCCACCGGCCGCCGGATGATCCGATCGTCCGCGCCGACGATGTCGCACATTCCGTGAAGCCAGAGAGCCTCGGGGTGGTCCCGGAATCCCTCCACCACCGACTGGATCGCGCCGGGACGGAGCAGGTCGTCCGAGTTCACCCAGGCGAGGATGTCGCCCCGGGCCCGGGAGAGTCCCCGGTTCACCGCGTCGGCCTGCCCTCCGTCCCGCTCCACCACGAGCGAGATCCGGTCCCGGTACCCTTCCAGCACCTCCAGCGTTCCATCCGTGCTGCCGCCGTCCTGCACCCGCACCTCGAGGTCGAAGTCGCCGCGCTGCGAGAGGAGGCTCTCCATCGTGCGCGCCACGAAGGGGCGCTGGTCGAGGGAGGGGACGACGATGGAGACGAGCGGACGGCTCACGGAGCGGGACCGGAACCGGGGTCTCCCGGGGCGCGCCCCCGACGCATCTCCTCGACCTCGGCGCGGAGCGCGGCGCACTCCTGCGTGAGCCGCCGGATGCGGGACGCGTTCTGGGAGCCGGTGACCGTGTTCACGAGGACGTTCACGGCGAGGTAGAGGACGGCGGCGCCGAAGAGGGCGTTCGAGGCGAGCTGGAAGCCGAAGAGGTGGGCCGCACGGACCAGGATCCCCGGGAAGAGCGCGACGAGGGTGGCGAGGAGCGTCGTCACCACCCACACCAGGCTGTCCCGGAGCGACAGCCGCTGCGTCCGGACCAGGCGCAGAACCCACCCGAGGAAGATCAGCAGGACGACGATGGAGACGACCTGCAACTCGAGCGGGACGATGTCGTGCCTCACGCGGCCTCCTCCCCCGACGGCTCACGCGTGGGGAGGAGCACCAGCGCGATGGAGACCTTGACGAGGTAGTAGAGGCTGCGAGAGAGGTCGATGGAGCTCTCGCCGTGGAGCCGCTCGCTCATGCGGACCGGGATCTCGGTCACCCGCAGGCCGGCCCGGGCGGCCACCGCGATCGACTCGGGCTCGGGGTAGTCAGGAGGGTAGGCGCGGGCGAAGAGCTCGATGGCGCGCCGGCCGGCGGCGCGGAAGCCGGAGGTGGGATCGGTCACCCGGGCTCCGCAGCGCAGCCGGAGCATCGCCGCGAGGTAGCGGATGCCGAGGCGCCGCCCCCACGTGGACCGGAAGGCCCCCTCGACCCGGGGCCCGGCGAAGCGGGAGCCCACGACGAGATCGGCCCGCCCCGAGGAGACCTCCTCCACGAGAGGGAGGAGGAAGCGCGCGTCGTGCTGTCCGTCCCCGTCCACCTGGACCGCCACGTCGTATCCCCGGTCTCGCGCCCAGCGGTAGCCGGCCTGGACGGCCCCGCCGATCCCCAGGTTGACGGACAGGGAGAGGACCGTGACCCCGAGGGCGCCGGCCACGGCGGCCGTACCGTCGGTGGAGCCGTCGTCCACCACGCAGAGGTCCACGCCCGGCGCGGCCCGGCGCAGGCCGTCCACCACGGCCGGCAGGCTTCGCTCCTCGTTGAAGGCGGGGATGATGGCGAGGACGCGCACGGGAGGGGCATTACACCACGGTCCGGGGTCGCCGCCACCTCCCGGCGGGCTACCGGGGGAGGACCGCCAGCCGGGCCGCCGCCTGGGCTCCGCGCAGGTGGGTGAGCCGCCCTGGATCGCTCGCCGACCGGACCACCGCGTCCACCGCCGCTCGCTCCGGGGCGGAGAGATCGGGCGAGAGCGCCCGGGCCGCCTCGGCCGTCTCCGGGAAGTGGTGGGCCACGAGCGAGAGCGCCCCGGAGAGCGCCCGGGAGAGGCCGGTGGCCGCGGCGCGCGATTTCACGTACAGTGAATTGAGCGGAGGGTCGAGCCGGAGGAGCTCCCGGAGGTCCACGTAGGTGACGAGCGGCGCGAGGAGCCCCTGCTCGGCCTGCTCCCCCACCGTGGCGAGGAGCATGTCCTCGGGCGAGGGTCGGAGCACCCGCGCCCCGAGGACGGGCACCGGGGTGGCCCGCTCGAAGAGGGAGGGGTCCGGCGGCGCCCCGGCCCAGAGCCCTTCCTGGATGGTGAAGCGGACCCGGTCGTCGCCGAAGGCCACGCCAGTACCCCCGCCCGCCACCGCCTCGACCTTGAATCCCACCCCCTTCGCCGCCTCCGCGAAGGGGGCGCCATCCTCGCCCCGGACCGCGAGCCGGATGTCGCCGAGCGGCCGGAAGGCGAGATGCGGGTAGAGCCAGTCCACCGCCGCCAGCCCGGAGAGCACCACCACCGGCACCGGGCTCGCCCGGAGCGCTCCCCGGAGGGTCATCACACGGTAGACGTTGTCGTTCACCACCCCCTGGTAGAGGGCGAGGAGCTTCTCGCGGAACTGGGCCGGGACGCCGGCGCCGAGCGCGCAGGTCTCGAGGTGGTAGCTCGCCAGCGGGGCGAGGCCGTTCGACTCGAGCACCTCGGCGAGGAGCGCCAGGTCGACCGGCGGCAGCTCGGAGGGGGGCTCGAAGGCGGCGAGGGCGCGGATGGCTTCGGAGAGGGACACTAGTGCTCCGACCTAGGCATGTCGGCGTTCGCAGTAGGCGATGTGCCTGGGTCGGAGCACTTAGTCCGGCCGCCGCTCCATCACCGCGATGAGCGACAGGGGGGGCAGGGGGAGGAAGCGATCGATGCGACGGAAGATCGGCGTCAGCCAGTCGACGAGGCCGATCTGGAACCGGCCCGCCGAGCTCCGGCGCAGGAGCCGCCCGTTCACCCACCAGGGCAGGGAGGAGAGCCGGTTGAAGGCGATCACCTCGGTGACGGCCAGGCCCGCGCGCGAGGCCAGGTCTCGGAGGGTCGCCTCGGTGTATCGCCGCCGGTGCCCGAGCGCCTCGTCGAGCGTGCCGAAGTTCCAGGGTCCGGAGGGGACGAGCACCACGGCGCGCCCCCCGGGGGCGAGGGCCGACCGGACGTTCTGGAGCGCGCCCACGTCGTCGTCCACGTGCTCGATCACGTTCAAGCAAACGACGGAATCGAACCCGCCCTCCAAATGGGGGTAGGACGCGACGTCGGTGACGTCGGTGTAGCGCGCCTCGAGGTAGGGGCGGTCGGCGGTCAGGTTGCGCAGCGTCTCCAGGTAGAGCGGATCGACCTCGCTCGCCACGTAGAGATCGCGGGGCACGAGCCGCCGGGTCATGGCCCCTGTGCCCGAGCCGATCTCGAGGAGCCGCGAGCCCAGGAACGGCCGGATGAGATCCGCCATCCAGCCGGTGAAGCGCCCCGCCGAGGCGAGCCGCCGGGTCATGGCGAGCCCCGGCTCGTCCTGGACGTAGATCTCATCACTGAGAGTGAACCTGAGGATGGCGCCCAGCGCGCGGAAGCCGTCCCGCCAGTCGATCTTCTTCCCCTCCTGGTAGGTGCGCCCCGAGTAGCGGATGGGCACCTCGAAGACCCGCGCCTCCCGCTTCGCCAGCTTGATGGTGAGCTCCGGCTCGAGCCGGAAGTCGTTCGAGACGATGGGGATCGACCGCAGGAGGTCGGTGCGGACGGCCTTGTAGCAGGTCTCCATGTCGGTGAGGTTCAGGTTCGTGACCAGGTTGGTGAGGAAGGTCAGGAACTTGTTGCCGAGCTCGTGGCGGAAGAAGAGGACGCGGCGGGACTCGCCCCCGGCGAACCGGGAGCCGAAGACCGCGTCGGCCCGCTCGGTCACGAAGACGTCCACCATGCGTACGATGTCGACCGGGTGGTACTCGAGATCGGCGTCGTGGATCACGGTGTAGGCGCCGTCGGCCCGGGCCAGCGCCGTCTGGATGGCCGTCCCCTTGCCGCCGTTCCGCTCGTGGCGGAGGAAGATCCACTCGGTCTTGCCGTGGAGGCCGCGCCCCAGCTCCACGGCGGGTACGGGCCCGGTCCCGGCGCGCGGTGCGGCCGGGGGAGGGGGGGCGAGCGCGATGCCCCGCTCCGCCGCGAAGGAGGCCAGCACCGTCGGCGTCGCGTCGCGGGACGAGTCGTCCACCACCACCACCTGGACCCGCTCGAGGTGGGGGCTCGTCTCCAGCACCGCGAGTCGCCTCAGCGAGGCGGCCACGAGGTGCTGCTCGTTGTAGACCGGCACGAGGACGGTGAGGGACGACATGCGAGCCTTCCTTATACAATGCGCCGGTGCGCATCGCGCTTTCGCTGCTGTCGCTCCGCCCCGGCCAGGTCGGAGGCGCCGAGACCTACGTCCGGGCGCTCGTGCGCCACCTGCCGGTGGCCGCCCGGGGCGAAGAGCTCCTGCTCCTCCTCGACCGGGATCTCGACCGGGAGATCACCGGCGAGGGCTGGAGCAAGGTGGTCATGCCCTACGGGGCCCGCTCGCTCGTGGCCCGGCGCATCGCCGAGGCCTACACGCCCTGGCGGGACCGGCTCTCCGAGCGCGTGCTGGCCGCCGCCGCGCCCGACGTCACCCTCTTCCCGCAGCAGTCGATCTTCCCGCACCGGGCGCCGGGACCGGCGGTGGTCACCGCGGTGGACGTCCAGCACGTCCACCTCCCCGACCACTTCGGGCTCTTCGACCGGACCTTCCGTCCCCGCGTCTACCCCCGGAGCCAGGAGCGGGCCGCGGCGGTGATCGCCATCAGTCGCTTCACGCTCGACGCGCTGGAGGAGCGCTGCGGGCTGCCGCGCGGCAAGGGCGTGGTCGTGCCCCTCGGGGTCGAGCCGCGTCGGGAAGGGGCGCCGACCACGCTCCCGGCCGGTCTCGCGCCTGGCTCCTTCCTCTACTGCCCGGCGGCCACCTGGCCGCACAAGGGGCACGATCGGCTGCTCCGCATCTTCGCGTCCCTCCGGCGATCGGGCGAGGTTGGGGAGCGGCTCGTCCTCACCGGGCAGCGGACCCCGCTCTGGGATCGGGAACTCCTCCCGCTCGCCCGCAGCCTGGGCGTGGAGAGTGAAGTGCTCCACCTCGGCTTCGTGCCGCGGGCGCAGGTGGACGCGCTCCTGGCGGCGGCCCGCGCCGTGCTCTTCCCCACCCGCTACGAGGGGTTCGGGCTCCCGGTGGTGGAGGCCGCCTCGGCCGGCGCGCGCGTCATCGCCTCCCGTCTCCCGGTGTTCGACGAGATCGGGCTGCCGCCGGAGAACCAGGTGAACTTCGACGATCCGACCGCGGTCGCGGCGGCGCTCCGGCTGCCTGCCCCGACGCGCCTCGATCGGGAGCCGCTTTCCTGGGACGAGGTGGCGCGGAGGACGCTCGAGGTGGTGCGCAGGGTCGGGAGGGCCCCGTGAAGCGGGTCGGTGGGGGAGCGGGCACGGTCCTCCTGATGGCCGCGATCGGCTGGAGCCTGATCCTCGCCGGCATGGTGGGGTTCGCGTTCCGAGGGGACCCCCGTGGATTCTTCTCCCCCGGGGCCTTCTTCGCGCACCCACCCGAGATGGCGGGAGCCCGTCTCGCGCCGGGCTTCGGATACGACGGACAGTTCTACTTCGCCCTGACGCTCGATCCGCTGCTGCTTCGACCGGAGACGCCCGGATTCCTCGACCTGCCGCCGTATCGGGCTGGACGCATCGGGCTGCCGCTGGCCGCCTGGGCGCTCGTCCTGGGAAACCGGCCGGCAGCATCGCTCGCCTACCTGGCACTCTGCTGGCTCCTCGGACTCCTCGGGATCTGGGTCGTCGCGCGGTGGATCGAGAGCGAAGGAACCTCCCCGTGGCGAGCCCTGCCGCTCGTCCTCTCGGCCGGCCTCGTCGCCTCCATGACCCGAGCCACGCCCGACGCCGCCGCAGCCTCCCTCCTGGTGCTCGCGCTCTGGCTCGAGGCCCGCCGCCGCCCGGGCGCGGTAGCCGTCCTGGCCGCCGCGGTGCTCGTCCGAGAGACCAGCTTCATCGCCGCCGGAGCACTCGCCATCGTGCGCTGGCGGGAAGGGCAGAGGATGGAGGCCGTTCGCGCACTCGCGATACCGGCCGGGCTCGCCCTCGGCTGGCGCGCCTGGATGCTTTCACGACCCGGCGTCCTCGGTGGCGACCCGCTCGAATTCGGACCGCCGCTCACCTGGATCTGGACGAAGTCCGCCTCGCCGTGGACGCTCGACTCGGTCGGGGAGACCCTCGCGCTCACGGCCCTGGCCCTGGCCGTCGCGGCGCTCGTTCCCCTGCTTCCGCGCTGGCGCCGATGGAGCCCGACGGCATGGACCTACGCCGGATTCGTCCTCCTCGCATTGCTGATGGGGGCGAAGGTCTACGAGGACCGCTGGGCCTTCGCCCGCGCCACCTGTGCGTTTCCCCTGCTCGCGCTCCCGCTGGCGGCCGGGGAGGACAGGCCGGGCGTGGCACGGATGCTCCGCGGGGTCCCGCTCGCCTGGGCGGTGGCGGGCGCGGCGATGCTCCTCTTCCTCACGCGCATTCCAGCTGCGCTGGCCAGGCTCCTCGGTTTCTGACCGCCTACCCGCGACGGGCCAGGACCTCCGTCACGTTCGCGAGGTACGCGCGGGCCGTCCGTCGCCAGTCGTAATGCTCGGTCAGGAGCGGGATGGCCGCTCGCGCAGCCGCCCGAGCGGCCTCCTCGTGTTCGAGAACCCAGGCGAGCTGTTCCGCCAGCGCCCGGGAGTTCCCTGGCTCGAAGAGACGGTAGACGCCCCGGAGCACCCGGTCCTGCTCGATCAGCGGTGCGATGGACGACACCACGGCCGGGCAGCCGGCCAGCGTCGCCTCCAGGCTGGGCAGGCCGAATCCCTCGTAGCGCGTCGGGAAGAGGTAGGCCGTCGCCATGTGGAAGAGCCGGGTGAGCTCGTCGTCGCTCACGTAACCCAAGGTGAAGACATCGCGGCCGTGGACGAGACCGCCCTCCTGCATGGCCCGGCGAACCTCCGCCACGTAGGCCGCGTTGAAGCCCGGGGGCGCGCCATCCGCGAGTTCCGTCGCATTGGGTCCCACGAACACCACCGGCAGCGGCGTGCCCCGCCTCCGCAGCTCGGCCGCGGCCTGGATCACGACGAGCGGGTCCTTGTGCGGCGTGATCCAGCCGGTCATGAGCGCGAAGCGCTCCGGAAGGCCGTGCTGCAGCCGCAGGGCGGCCAGGGACTCCGGTGCGGGCGCAGCCTTTCCGGTCGTCACGCCCAGCGGGACCGGGACGGTGCGGGCTGCGTACTCCGGGTAGAAGTGGCGCAGCTCGTCGGCCATGGCCTCGCAGTAGACGAGCAGCCGATCGGAGCGCTCCATCCAGGTGCGGAGCGCCTTCTCGTGGATGCGCTGACGCAGTCCACCCTCGGGCAGGAAGTGCTTGAAGTTGAAATCGGATGGCGAGGAGAGGACGGCGCAGTGGAGCGGCGGGGCCTCCAGCCAGAACGGATAGGTGAAGAGCATCGCGTCGAAGCGCCGGCTGGCCCGGGAGATGAGGGCGCGCGAATCTCCCACCAGGGCCCGGAATCCCTCCGGTCCGATCTTCCAGAGCGTCCGGGCGAGCACGTACCCGGGGATGCGGGTGAAGGGGAGGCCGGGGATGCCCTGGGCATGCGCCAGCGGGTCGAGGGCGCGGCTCACCGCGGTCTCCTGGCCCATCCACTCCACGTGGAGCCGGGGACCGGTCAGCTCCGCCGGCCATTCCACCTTCTTGTGGGCGGAGTTGTAGCGGGCGAGGAGCAGGGTGACGTCCCAGTCCTCCGCCTCCGGGATCTCGAGGAGCGCGCCCGCGAGCCCCTTCAGGACGCGCTCCACGCCCCCGGCGCTCATGGTGAACTCGACGATGGCGAGGCGGCGCATGAGGCTCGGCATCCTACTCGACGGCCCACCCTCCATGAACTAGCTTCGTTCCGTTCCCTTGCTCCCCTACCTCCGCCAGATCCGCACCGTCGCCCGCTGGCGCCCGTTCGACACCTCGACACCCGAGGGACGCTCGGACGAACGCTACCGACGGATCGTCCTCACCACGATCACCAGCATGGGCGTGAGAGGCGCCGGAGTGCTCGTGGGCCTCGTGACGGTCCCGCTGCTGCTCGGGTACCTGGGCAAGGAGCGCTTCGGGCTCTGGACGGCGATCACCACCGTCGTGACCTGGACGACCCTCTTCGATTTCGGACTGTCCAGCGGGCTCCTCAACCTGATCTCCGCGGCGCACGGGAGGGAGGATCCGGAGGCGGCGCGGGAGTACTTCTCCACGGCGATCGGTGCCCTCACCGTCACGGCCTCGCTCCTCGCGGTGGCGCTCGCCATCGCGATCCCGCTCGTCCCGTGGTCCCCGCTGCTCGGGGTGCAAGGCCAGGTGGACGAGGCGACCGTGCGATGGAGCGTCGCGGCGGCGGCGGCGGCGCTCGTCGTGGGACTGCCGCTCGGAGCCGTTCCCCAGCTGTACGGCGGATACCAGAAGACCTACGTCTCGAACGTCTTCGCGCTCCTGGGGTCGCTCGTGGGGCTGGCCGCCCTGGTGGCGGCGGTGAGGCTCCGGGCGTCCATGCCGGTGCTCGTCCTCTGCCTCTCCGTGGCGGGCACGCTTCCGGCGGCGCTCGCACTCGCCTTCGCGCGGAAGGTCCTGCCCTGGGTCCGCCTGCAGGCTCGACACGCGTCGCGCCAGGCGCTCCGCGCGCTGGCGGCGCGCTCCCTTCCCATCTTCCTCTTCCAGCTCGGTGCTCTCACCGTGAACGAGACCCAGGTGCTCATCCTGGCGCAGCGAAGCGGGCTCGCCGTCGTGGCGGACTACTCCATCGCTCTCCGCCTGTACCTCGTTCTCGCGAGCCTCATCCAGCTCGGAACGGCCTCCTTCATCCCTCCCCTTCGCGAGGCCTTCGAGAGAGGAGATCACCCCTGGGCCCTTCGAGCCTTCCGGCATCTTCGGGCCCTTCGGATGGTGCTCGCCGTGGCGGGAGGACTGGGTCTCGTGCTCCTGGGAGATCGCGTGGTCGTCCTCTGGCTCGGTCGCTCCGACATCCGCTTCGGGTGGACCGTCTGGGTCGCCATGGCCGGTCTGCTCCTGGCGGCCGTCTGGGGAACCATCTACGTGGAGCTGCTCTGGATCATGGACCGGTTCTGGCCCCTCGTCGGGCTGGTTCTCGCGAATGGCCTGGTCACCATCGCCTTGACCTGGTGGCTGGCGCCCGGACTGGGCGTCGTCGGGGCGCTGCTGGGAAGCGCCGCATTCTCGCTCCTCCTCTCCTCCTGGATCCTGCCGCTTCTCGCAGGTTCGCTGCTCGTGCCGCGAAAGCAGCCGGGATAGACTCACCGCGCTTTCGAAGGGGAACCCATACCCATGAAGACGATCCCCGTGGCGGAACCCGACCTGTCGGGGAACGAGGAGCGGTACGTCCTCGAGGCGCTGCGGAGTTCCTGGATCTCCTCGACGGGTCCGTTCGTGGGGCGCTTCGAGGCCGAGTTCGCCCGGCTGTCCGGGACGAGGTCGGCGATCGGTGTCGCGAACGGGACGCTCGCCCTCCACCTCGCGCTCCTGACGCTCGACCTCCACCCCGGCGACGAGGTGCTCGTTCCGTCCCTCACCTACATCGCGACGGCCAACGCGGTTCGTTACTGCGGAGCCGAGCCGGTCTTCGTCGACGTGGACCCGCAGACCTGGTGCATCGATCCGGCGAAGCTGGATGGGGCGATCACGCCGCGGACGAAGGGCGTCATCCCGGTGCACCTGTACGGTCATCCGGCCGACATGGATGCCATCAACCGGATCGCTGCGGCGCACGGGCTCTGGGTGGTGGAGGATGCGGCGGAGGCCCACCTGGCCCGGTACCGGGGGCGCGCCGTCGGAGGGCTCGGGCGGATCGGGGTCTTCTCCTTCTACGGGAACAAGCTCCTCACGTCGGGTGAGGGCGGCGCGGTCACCCTCGACGATCCGGCCCTGGAGCAGCGGGCGCGCCTCCTCCGTGGACAGGGAGTGGACCCGGACCGGCGCTACTTCTTCCCCGTCACGGGCTACAACTACCGGCTCACCAATCTGGCCTGCGCGATCCTCTGCGCGCAGGTGGAGCGGGCCGAGGAGATCGTGGCGCGGCGCAGGCTCATCTTCACCCGGTACCGGGAAGCCCTTCGCGACATTCCGGGCATCGGCTTCCAGCCCACGGCGCCGTGGGCGGAGCCGGCTCCGTGGCTCTTCTGCATCACGGTCGAGGAGAAGGCCTACGGACGATCGCGCGACGGCCTCATGGCCTGGCTCGGGGAGCACGGCGTCGATACCCGACCGTTCTTCGTTCCCGTCCATCGCCTTCCCCCGTACCGGGAGCAGTCGATGCTCCGGGGCGACGACCTGCCCGAGACCGACCGTCTCGGAGCGTCGGGGTTGAACCTGCCCACCTACAACCGGATGATCGACTCCGACATCGACCGGGTGGCGTCCCTCTTGAGGGGTGGGGTCCGCTGACGTGAAGATCCGGGTCATCGACTACGTGGCCAACCTCGGCGGCGGGGTTCGATTCGCCGCGGAGATGCTGCGGGGCCTGGCCGAGATCCCCGGGCTGTCGCTCGAGGTGGTGAGCAGCGGAGACGCGCTGGCGCGCTACCGCGCCCTCCTCGGAGGAATGGACGTGGGGTTCGTCGACGTTCCCCCCAGCCAGGCCTGGCGCGGACGAACGCTCCTGGCCGGTGTTCCGGGGGCGGGGCCGCTCAACTGGATCCTGCGGACCGATCCCAACCGGATCCTCGTCTCCCGGAGGGCCCTCGAGGATTGCGACGTGGCCTGGTTCCCGTGGGTCCACCGTCACCGCATCCCGCGCCGGCTGGCGCGAAAGGTCGTGGGTTCCCTGCACGACCTCATCATGATCGAATTTCCGCAGTGGTTTCCGGGTGGCGGGGCAGCCGAGCGGGAGACCCTCGCGTCCTGGCTCGACTCGGACGCCCGGATCGCCGTCAGCTCCCGGGCCACCGAGGCCCTTCTCCAGCGCCATTTCGGGATCGGTCCGGGAAGAACCTCCGTCATCCCCCTGTCGGGACAGCATCGCGTTCCTGCCCGGTCCCCGACGACCCGCGCCTGGCCATTCACCGGCCGCGAATACCTGCTCTGTCCGGCCAACCACTCGCGTCACAAGAACCACGAGGTCCTGCTCGCCGCCGCGGGAGCCGTGGCGCCTCGCCATCCCCTCGTGCTCACGGGGGACGGGACGGACATCTACCGAGGCCAGTCCCTTCGATCAGAGGAGCTGCGCCACCTGGCGGGGCGAAGCGGCCTCGTGGCCGACGAGACGCTCTTCGCCATCGGGTACGTCCACGACCCCGACTACTACGCGATCCTGGAGGGTGCCTGGGCCGTCGTGATGCCGACGCTGGCCGAGGGAGGGGGGAGCTTTCCGGTGTGGGAGGCGCTCGAGCGGGGGATCCCGGCCGTCGTGTCGGACATTCCCGTGATGCGGGAGATGATGGAGCGGGTGGGAGGGGAGGTCCTCTGGTTCGATCCGCGCGACCCCGCTTCCCTGGCGCGTGCGCTCCGGGAGCTCGAGGGCGGGTACGCGCAGTTGAAGGCCCGCGCGCTCGAACAGCGAGTGCGTCTGAGTCGGCGCGGCTGGAGAGAGGTTGCGAAAGACTACGCGGCCATCATGGGGCTCCACGAGTCGCCCGGAGGCGGGCGGATCGAGACCGGACAACCGGAAGTGCTCCGCGTGGGCCCGGGCCTGGAGAGTGCGCTCGCCACCTTCTTCGAGCACCTGGCTGCCACGGGGGTGGGGGAGCGCTTCCATCCGCACCCGTTCACGCGGGCAGAGGCGGAAGCCCGCTGCGCCCACTCCGGACTCGACTTCTACTGCGTGGTCGTCGCCCGGGGTGTCGTCCTCGGGTACGGCATGCTCCGCGGATGGGACGAAGGATACGACGTGCCCAGCCTGGGGATCGCCATCCACGCGGACGCGCGCGGCATGGGGCTCGGCCGGACGCTGATGCTCCACCTTCACGCGGAGGCGCAGCGCCGTGCCGCGCCCCGGATCCGGCTCAAGGTCTATCCGGACAACACGGCAGCGGTGAATCTCTACCGTTCGCTCGGATACGACTTCGAGCCTTCACTGGAGCGGGGGCAGCTGGTCGGATTCAAGCGGTTCCAGGGCTGATACGGGTCGCGGTCGGAGGCTTCTCGAATTCGAGCGCGAGGACGCCGATCCCCGGGAGCGAGTCGATCGAGGACCAACGCGAGTAGTCGACCGCAGCCGCCAGCGGTTCGCGCGCGAGGTCGGCGTCGCCGGCGACCTTCCTCGACCGGTCCTCCGCGAAGCTTCCGGGGATCCGTTCGCCGAGCAGCGCGGTGCGGCGGGGATTGCCGCAGATCGGGAAGACCCTCCGGCGGAGGAGCGCCTCGTCGTAGAAGCGCTGGCCGAAGACGAAGCCGTTCGCGTCGGGATCGAGGAGTCCGTACTCGTCGAGGTCGAGGTACTCCTCGAACGACTCCCTCGCGCAGGGGAGGGTCAGGATCATGCGTCCTCCCGGGCGGACGAATCCCCACATCCGGGCGACGGCCTCCAGATCCGCGGGCTCGGGGATGTGCTCGAGGACGGAGAGGGAGGTGACGAGATCGTAGCTCCCGGCATCGAGCTTCGCCTCCGAGATCGGGGCCCGGTGGAGGACGCAGGAGGTGAGACCGAGCGCCTTCGTCCATCGGGCCGTGACCTCGAGATCCCGTGCGTCCGGATTCACGAGATCGAACCGCGACCCGGGGCGGTCGCGGGCGAGCAGGAGGGGGAAGAGGCGGGGGGAGGAGACGTCCAGGACGCGCAGCGGCCCCGTCCGCTCGGCGGTCCAGGCCCAGGCCGCGCCGAACTCGAAGTAGCGGATGGCCTCCATGGGGAAGGCCAGGGTCTCGAGCGCGAGCGCCCTCGTCGCCGGGTCTCCGGCGGTCGCCGCGAGCCGGGTGCACAGGGCGACGACCCGGGCGTGGAAGCGAAGGCCAGGTCCTCCCCGGACCCATGCCGCCCCCGCATACCCCAGGTGACGGAGGATCCGGGACGCGAGAGTCCGCCGCAGTTGCATCGGGGACGGCGCGGGGGAGGATGGCGATGGCTTCGGCCGGGGAAGCCGGTGCTCGACCCTGCGCATGGGCGGCGAAGTCTACTCTCGGTGCCTTCCGTGTACCATGCACCATCATGGGAGGAGAGAGCGCTGCGGGGTCGCCCTGGTCCTACGACGTGGTCGGCTACCACGGTGGCGACTTCGGGCTGGCCATCGCGGCGCGGCAGACCGTGGGGATCCTCCGGGCCATGCATCGCCCGGTTCGCGAGATCGGCATGGATGCCGCTCCCGGAGGGAGTTCACCGGCAACGGGGCGGAGCGTCGCGCTCTTCCAGGCCAACCCGCTGGAGATCGCGCAGCACGCCCCGCAGTGGCAGGAGCAGGTCGCTCGGGGAGCCCGGAACGCCTGCGTCCCGTTCTGGGAGCTTCCCCTCGTCCCGCGCAGCTGGGAGTCCATCCTGCGCGCCATGGACGTGATCCTCGCCCCCTCCCGCTTCATCGAGGAGGCCTGCATCCGGGTGGCCGGAGCCGAACGCGTCCTCCACTACCCGCAGTCGGTGGACCTTCCTCGGGACGTGGTCGCGTGCCGGGAGGCCTGGGGGCTCTCCCCGACGGCCACCCTCTTCATCGTCTCCTTCGACCTCGGCAGCGGTGTCGATCGCAAGAACCCCTGGGGCGCGATCGAGGCCTTCCGGAAGGCCTTCCCGGGTGGGGAGGACGTTCAACTGGTGGTGAAGACGAGACCCTGGCCGGAGGTGCGGGAGTTCTCGGACGAGCTCGAGCGGCTCCGCGGGGCTGCCGCCGATCCCCGCATCCGCATCGTCGCGGAGAGCCTTCCCTACGCGGATGTCCTGCGGCTCTATGCGAGCTGCGACGTCCTGGTGTCCCTCCACCGGTCGGAAGGGCTCGGGCTCCACCTCCTGGAGGCGATGGGGCTCGGGAAGGTGGTCGTGGCGACCGGCTGGTCCGGAAACACCGACTTCATGACCGCGGAGAACTCGGTGCCGGTGGGTTACTCCCTCGTCGCCATCGAGCCCACCCACCCCCACTACGTGGCGGAGCGTGGCCGTCCGGGGCAGGTGTGGGCGGAGCCGGACGTGGGTGCTGCGGCTCGCGCCATGCGGGAGCTCCATGACTCGCCGGCGCGAAGGCTCGCGCTCGGCCGTGCGGCTGCGATCGACATGGCCACACGACGCGCCTGCGGGCTGTCCGGCGCCACCTTCGAGGCCCTGGAGGAGCGGCTGGGCTCGCTCCCGGGCCGTTCGCTCGGGGCGGCGGTGTGGCGGACGCGCTGGCGGCTGACCGCGAGAGGGTGGCGCAGGGAACTCGGGCTCCCCTGAGCGGGGACGGCGTCAGCCTCGCTGCACGACGAGGCCGAAGGAGGTCGTGGGGAAGTCCTCGAGGGAGAGCTTCAGGTGCA
>SESB01001264.1_pt1 | contig 16831 bp, 15 predicted proteins | sample 3171441 | NCBI WGS metagenome assembly SESB01 (sample SAMN06051867, study PRJNA518727) | freshwater metagenome | biome: subpolar coniferous forest; feature: holomictic lake; material: water; isolation source: holomictic Lake 227, 6 m depth | place: Canada: near Kenora, Ontario | collected...
GCCCCATAAGCTGCCGCTTCATATGGGCATCTGCATTATCTTCACCAGTATCGTTATGGCGATAACTGCTCACTGGCTCATGCGGTGCTAAACGTTCCAGCCATTGCGTGTAGTCGTTATGTAACCCACGCTCATCATCGTTAATAAATACACTAGCGGTAATATGCATGGCATTAATCAGCACTAAACCTTCACGCACGCCACTCTCGCGCAAGCATTCATTGACCTGCTCAGTGATGCGAATAAAAGCTACTCGTGTTGGTGGATTAAACCAGAGTTCTTTGCGATAACTTTTCATCTTTTTCTCCTTAGTAATAGGACTTATTTTAGCACCGAAAATTTAGCACATTGCCAGCGTCAAGGCATAAAAAAGCCTCCACAGAGGAGGCTTCAAATACTAGCTGAGTTTAGCCTTTTACATTAACTTGCTGCACAAAGGTTTTACCTTCATTGTCAGTGGCTTGCACTTCTAAATTGCCTGGTGCATCAGGGGTGAAATTAAACTTTATATACGGATCTTCACTAGTACCAACGCCGACATCCACGGTCATTACCAGCTTACCGTTGTAGCTAAAGCTGGCCTTATTGATATAAAAAGCGGGCACATAACCTTGTGATACCAAGTCACGTTGCAGACCTGTTCGCATCGGGTGCTTGATATTGAATATGGTTGACGCTGGCTCACCAAATTTCACTGGCGCTTCTACTCTTAATTTAATCTTACCTGCTGCAGCGCGGATTGCGACATCGTCACCATCCACCGTACCGCCACATCCGCCGGCAGCACGAATTTCACGCGAGGCCATATATAACTTTCCGTCAGCGCTTTCACCAACGATACGCACAAAGGAATCAGTTTCAAAACGAATACGCGTGGCTAATTGAAAGTTCCCTAGCAGTGATGTTAAATGATAGGTGGAAGCAAGCTGAATGGGGTTAGCGTCGACCAATAGGTAGATTTTTCTAATGACGACACCATTAGCGGCTGCATTATCCACACTTAAAGTCACGGGCACTTGCGCGCCACTTTCAGCGCGACGCGGTGCGTCTATTTTCATAAACTCTACTGGCTGTATTTCACGTTGAGCGAAGAACGCCTCTTTAACTACTGGCCATAGATTGGCGTCGGGTTCCGCCAGAGCGTTAGCTGAGACAGCAAGCAAAAGGCTTAAAGCCCATAGGATTCTTGTAAAGAATTGACTCATTGCAACCACTCCTTATTCTTATATTAACAAGCTTTAGACCTAGCTAAGTCAAATAAATTCAGTATGCTCTTACCATGGCTTAAGCCTATCCCAAGTAAAAGTTCAGTTCAATACCATTGCCGACAGGATCTTTTAAATTAATTTGCTGCACATTAATCGCTGGGACCATACGGATGCTGTATGGCACTTGGTGCACTTTTAGGTGCGCTTCCATCGCCGAAAAATCTGTACAAGTAAATGCCACATGATCAAAGGTGGTCAATACATTCAGCAATGGGGTGCCTTCCCCTTTATATTCCGCTATATGCAAGACATCATTATTGCCTATATATAGCCAGAACCCATAACTGGTAAAACCCTCGCGAGGACCGACCTTCAAGCCGATGATATTGCAATAAAAGTCTTTGAGCACATGCATAATTTCGCGAGGTGCACGTAAGTTGTAATGATTAATTTCGGTTACTGGCATAATTTTCAGAGTTGCTAAGTTAAGTCACTGTACCATCTTTATAACCGAGAATCGGTGTGGTCAACAGCACGATAACAACTAATCGCCTGCGAATTGACATAGCGCAAAGGGTTTGAGGCCGCCATTCATTAAACGCAGCGTTCCACCCAAATCTGGCAAGTCAATCACAAATGCACAGCCCATGACCACACCACCCAACTGCTGAATGAGCGCTACGGCCGCCAACGCAGTGCCACCTGTGGCAATCAAATCATCCACCAACAGCACTTGTTCACCGTGAACTATCGCATCAACATGTACCTCCAAACGATCGACCCCATACTCCAAAGCGTAGTCATGGCCTATGCTAGTTCCCGGCAATTTCCCGGACTTACGAAGTGGCACAAAACCGACCCCTAGCTTATAAGCAAGGGCCGCACCGATAACAAAACCTCGCGCTTCTATACCGGCAATTTTTTCTATTTTCTGTGAACTGTAATGCGCAGCAAGACCATCGATCACTAGGCGAAAACCAAGCGGGTCTTTGAGCAAGGTAGTGATATCACGAAACTGGATGCCAGCTTTAGGGTAGTGTGGGATGGTGCGGATTAGGGATTTAATCGGCATGGAAAAGTTTAAATTACGGCCTTGTTTAGATAAGAACGAAACGCTCGCTATAGCCACGCCCTTGCCGACACTCAACAGAGAGCGGAAAGGGCGTAACAACGCAAGCGAGCTTAATACTAAGCGACTGGATTAGGCGTACGCACTCGTATGTGCAATTCGCGTAATTGTTTCTCATCAACCGCACTTGGTGCATTGGTCATCAAGCACTGTGCGCGCTGTGTTTTAGGGAATGCAATCACATCACGGATAGATTCGGCACCGGTCATTAAAGTAACTAATCGATCTAAACCAAAAGCCAGGCCACCGTGCGGTGGTGCACCATATTGCAAGGCGTCTAGTAAGAAGCCAAACTTTTCTTGCGCTTCTTCAGGGCTAATCTTCAATGCATCAAATACTTTAGATTGAATATCTTGCTTGTGAATACGCACAGACCCACCGCCAACTTCCCAACCATTAAGCACCATATCGTAAGCTTTAGATAAACAAGCACCTGGATTAGTCACCAACAAGTCTTCGTGACCATCTTTAGGGGCAGTGAACGGATGATGTAGCGCTGCCCAGCGATCATTTTCTTCATCATGTTCAAACATTGGGAAATCAACCACCCATAATGGTGCCCAAGCGCGCCCATCGACATGACCTTTATCATGACCCACTTTAAGGCGCAATGCACCCAAAGCTTCATTCACCACTTTTGTTTTATCCGCACCAAAGAAGATAATGTCGCCATTTTGTGCGCCAGTACGATCAATAATCGCTTGAAGGGCAGTCACATGAATGTTTTTAACAATAGGGCTTTGTAGGCCTTCTTCATTTAATTTGGTGATATCGTTAATTTTGATATAAGCCAAACCTTTAGCGCCGTAAATTTTTACAAACTCGGTATAAGCATCAATCTCGCTACGTGCAATCGCCGCGCCATTAGGCACACGCAACGCCGCCACACGACCACCGGCCATATTGGCAGCACCTGAGAACACTTTAAAATCGACATCTTTCATGACATCAGAAAGCTCAGTGATTTCTAGTGTCACGCGCATATCTGGCTTATCTGAACCATAACGAGTCATGGCCTCAGCAAAGCTCATGCGTGGGAATGAAGCTGGCAAGTCTACGTTTTGTACTTTTTTCAGCATCTGGCGAATCATTTCTTCAACAATATCCATGATCTGGTTTTCAGTCATAAATGAAGTTTCAATGTCGACTTGTGTAAATTCAGGCTGACGATCTGCGCGTAAATCTTCATCACGGAAACATTTCGTGATCTGGAAGTAGCGGTCAAAGCCAGATACCATCAAGAGCTGTTTAAATAACTGTGGCGATTGTGGTAAGGCAAAAAACTCACCTGCATGCACCCGGCTAGGCACTAGATAATCACGTGCACCTTCAGGAGTTGAGCGCGTTAACATTGGTGTTTCAATTTCAATAAACCCATTGGTGTCTAAATAGTCGCGCAAGGTTTTGGCTACACGGTAACGCAACATCATGTTCTTTTGCATGACTGGACGACGCAAATCTATATAACGATGCTGTAAACGCACGGTTTCAGTCAGACTGTCGTCATCGAGCATAAATGGTGGGGTGAGTGATGCATTTAAAATTTCGATTTCAGTGGCGATCATTTCCACTTCACCAGTAGATAAGTTAGCGTTCACTGCGCCGTCAGGGCGCGCGCGCACTTCACATACTATTTTCAACACATATTCACTACGCACCGTTTCTGCCAGAGCAAAGGCAGCTTTGGCATCAGGATTAATCACAATTTGCGCCATGCCTTCACGGTCACGCAAATCAATAAAAATCACTCCGCCATGGTCGCGGCGGCGGTGAGCCCAACCACATAAAGTAACAGTTTGGCCGATATGTTCGCGGTTTAAATGGCCGCAGTAATGTGTACGCATAGTGTAAATTTCTTATTGAGTTTCGGTTAAGGTGATATGAAGCGTTTAATCTTTTTTAAGTAGTTGCGGGATAATTTTTTCTGCCGGTGCAACCACGCCCATAGAAATAATATATTTCAATGCTTCATCCACACTCATATCGAGCGTGATTACGTCAGCGCGAGGCATCATCAAAAAATAACCGCCCGTCGGATTAGGGGTCGTCGGCACAAAGACACTGACATAATCGCCATGCAAATGATTCGCCACATCGCCGCCCGGTTTACCTGTGACAAAAGCGATAGTCCATGAATCTGTGCGTGGAAACTGCACCAATACCGCTTGACGGAACGCATTACCAGAGTCTGAAAACAGCGTATCGGATACTTGCTTAACACTCGCGTAAATCGACTTCACCACTGGCACGCGTGCCAATAGCGCTTCCCACAATAAAATGAGTTGTTTGCCAAAAAAGTTGGTGGCAATAAGGCCAGTAACAAACACAATTAATAATGTTAGCAAAGCACCAACGCCTGGAATTTCTAAGCCCAACTGCGCCTTTGGTCGCCAGCTTTCTGGAAGTAGCAACAGGCTTTGATCCATCATACCGATTAGACTGGAAATCACCCAAACGGTAATTAACAATGGCACCAACACCAACAAACCAGTAATAAAATATTTTTTCATAATTTAAATTTGCAGTTGAAGTTTACTTAGTAGTCGCGGGGACTGCATCAGCCTTTTTATCGATACTGGGACTAGGGCTGGCGTCTGCCTTTGCTGTGGTACTGCTATCAGCCTTCACCTGCTCACTTGCTTTGGTCGAAACTGGAGTAGTGGTTGCCGGCTTATTTGACCCATTTTTAAAGTCTGTAGCATACCAACCGCTTCCAGTTAGCTGAAAGCTAGGTGCGGACAATTGTTTACTAAAAGTTTCAGCGCCACATTGCGGACATGCTTCAGTGCTGGCCGCGCTAATTTTGCGCATCACCTCGTCTTTAAAGCCACAGCTACTGCATTGAAAATCGTAAATTGGCATGGGTAAAATAGGCGCTAAATTCGAAAAGTGAAATTATACCTCACTCACCTTACCAATGCGAAGCATCAGCTATTGGCGACGCGCTCTGCTATATAGGCCAAGGCCTCTTCTACCTGATCTATCAGGATTAAACACAGGTCACCCTCTTCTAATCTAGCTAATGCAGTATCAATAGCCAAAAACTCACCCCGGATTTCGTCTATCTGACTTGCGCGCTGCGCATTCACAAGCCCATCTTGTAACAGTTTCAGCACCTCACCGTCGGCACGGCCGCGCTGACACTGATCCTGATACAAAATAATCTCATCAAAAGCATCGCCCAATATTTCGCTTTGACGGCTAATATCGATATCACGTCTGTCGCCAGCACCACTAATCACCACCAAGCGTTTCTTGGCGGGAATTGAGTCAATCGCTGCCACCAAAGCCACAATCGCATCAGGATTATGTCCATAATCAGCAATGACACTGGCGCCTTTATAGTCAAAAAAGTTAAAGCGACCAGGCGCGGTTTTCGCATCACTAACAAATGTAGATACGCCATTACGTATAATGTCCCAGTCAACGCCCAAGGCCCAAGCAGCCGCGACGGACGCCATGGTGTTCTCAACCTGAAAGCCTATACTGCCATTTCTGGTGATCGGGATTTGTGCCAAGGGAATCGTTTGCTTAAATTGTTTTTGATCGGCAATTTTTTGCGCTGCCACGATTTCACCATTTTCCACATAGACTACGCGACGACCCTGCGCCGCATGAGTTGCCATGACAGGATGCTGGCGATCATGGGTAAAAAATGTGACCGAGCCGGGACATGCCGAAGCCATTGTGACCGTCATCGGGTCGTCGGCATTTAGCACCGCCACACCAGCCGCGGTAATATTCTGCACTACGACTCGTTTCACCACAGCCAAGTCTTCCACTGTTGTAATGTAGTTTAGGCCTAGATGATCGCCCATGCCAATGTTGGTCACCACTGCTACATCGCAACGATCGAATGCCAAACCTTCACGCAACACACCGCCGCGTGCGGTTTCAAACACAGCCGCGTCTACATCTGGATGTAACAACACGTTGCGCGCGCTTCTTGGCCCGCTACAATCACCACTATCGATACGCTGACCTTGAATATAAACACCATCCGAGTTAGTCATGCCTACACGCAGACCTTGGCAACCTAAAATATGGGCAATAAGACGTACCGTCGTGGTTTTACCATTGGTACCAGCCACCGCTACCACTGGAATTCGGCCATTATCATTGGCGGAAAACATGGTAGAAACTATCGCCTCACCCACAGCACGACCCTTACCAAATGATGGCTGCAAATGCATGCGCAAACCTGGGGCAGCATTGACTTCAACCACACCCACAGCCTGTTCCTTTAATGAACGCTGCACGCTGTCACACACCAGATCAACGCCGCAAACATCCAACCCTACCATTTGTGCGGCCGCTACCGCGCAAGCCGCCAGCTCCGGATGCACATCATCGGTCACATCGGTTGCTGTGCCACCGGTGCTAAGGTTAGCGTTATTGCGAAGAATAACGCGGGCGCCTTTTTGTGGCACGGAGTCCACTGTGAAATTTTGTGCTGCCAGGCTCGCCAATGCAATATCGTCTATCCGCATTTTGGTCAAAGAAGTCGCATGACCTTGACCGCGTCGCGGATCAGTATTCACTTTTTCAACTAGTGCACGCACACTCAGCACACCATCGCCGATGACCAAAGGCGGGTCACGTCTAGCCGCAGCGACCAACTTATTGCCCACGACCAATAAACGGAAATCACCACCAGGAATAAAGCGCTCGACCAATACCTCTGAACTTATTTCAGCAGCTGCAGCATAGGCGCGCTCAAGTTGTGCACGGGTCGTAATATTAACCGTCACGCCTTTACCTTGATTGCCATCCTTCGGTTTCACCACAGCTGGTCCACCGATTTCAGTCATCGCGGCCCAAGCATCTTCTACATCTACGGCTTCCCGCCCACCAGGAACAGGGACGCCAGCTGCGCTCAGTAACTTCTTAGTCAACTGCTTGTCTTGTGCAATCGCTTCCGCAATCGCGCTACTTAGGTCAGTCTCCGCCGCCTGTATGCGACGCTGCTTGCTACCCCAGCCGAACTGCACCAAGCTACCTGCGGTCAGTCTACGGAATGGAATGCCGCGCTTGATTGCAGCCTGGACGATGGCGCCGGTACTAGGCCCCAAACGCACGTCTTCATCTAATTCCGTGATCTGCGCCATGGCGGCAGCTAAGTCAAACGGGGTATCAGCAAACGCTGTATGGCAAAGCTGTTCCGCGAGCTCTAACGCCAAACGACCGACCTCTTCTTCACTATATTCAAACACCACCTGATAAACGCCAGCTTCAAGGGTTTGTGCCGTACGACTGAAAGTCACTGGGCAACCAGAGTGTGCCTGCAACCCAAGCGCCGCAACCTCCAGCACATGCGCCATTGACACTGCCTCAGCACGACCCGCCAATTGCAACAGACCAATGGCTGGAAAGCGCGCTCGCAAGCGTGACTCAAAGCCGCTTATATTATCAATATCGCACTCCGCTTCCGTACAGGATACGATGACCTCAATGGCGGTATGCCGACTCCACAGATTAGGACCGCGTAGTGCTCGTATACGTGACACTTCCATCAAACAGTTTTCCTTGTTTTAAGCCAGCTGAGGCATGGTGATTGAATGCGGGTATCACAAGCGTTTAACATTAAGTTAAACATCTGTGCGCTCCGCAGTTAATGCGTCCACGTTAAAATTCTTAATACCAGCGCGCATGAGCTCAGGCAAAATGCCTAGTGCCCAACCAGCCGCAACTGCCGCAAGTATATGTTCAAGTTTTTGGTCTTCAGGCGTAACACCCTCCAACATTTTAATGGCCGCAAGCCTTGCCACTGGCACTTGGGCACTTCCGGTGGCAAGTACTAAGCTACCTACCGCAATGACCACTGCGCGTCCGCCGCGTTTGAGATGCTCCTCTACTACTGGCAACTTAGCATCACGTGCAAAGAAAATAACCTCACCATCGCAAAGATCAGTCATTTGTGCCACTAGTGGATCATCTGCGTTAAGGACCGCCACGCCACTTTCCAGAACCACATCAACTTGGGTGCGCATCACATTCCACACCTGCTCAGGTGTTTCAATATAGTAGTCGCCTAAATGTTGCGCCGGATCGACATTGGTTACCACGCCGACCTGACAGCGGTCATAGCCCAAACCTTCCGCTAAAATCGTAGTAAAGCTATTTTCAATGACCGCCGCATCTAAATTACGGTTCATCAATAACTTTTGCGCTGCCGCCCAGGTCGCACAATCCGACTTTTCAACCTGGCGCTGCTCAAGATACAGTCCAGTACTGCAAGCTAAACCCACATGCTTGCCACTTAAATGTAGCAATCTTGAGACGATTTGTGCCACCAACGTTTTACCGTAAGTGCCCGCAATACCGACAACAGGAATGCGGCCATCATCACCATCGGCAAATAAGCTATCAACGATTGCTTTACCCACTGGGCGCGCCTCGCCTTCCGCAGGCTTAAGATGCATTAATAGGCCAGGGCCCGCATTGACTTCAACAATAGCACCCCCTTGCGCTGCTAACGGCTTTGAAATGTCTTCAGCCACCAAATCTACACCAGCAATATCGAGTCCAACAATGCGTGCAGCCAGTGCGGCTGTTGCAGCTACTTCAGGGTGCACTAAGTCGGTCACATCTAGCGCCACATTTCCGTTGCGTTGAACAATGATTTGCTTCCCTGCTTCAGGTATTGCATCAGCGTTAAAACCCTGACGCTCAATTTCAAACATAGCGGCTGCATTGTCATCGATCGAAATCAGATCCAACGGGAATTCTTCAGCTTCGCCGCGGCGTGGATCGGTATTAATGTCACGTGCAATTAACTCACGGATTGTTGCCTTACCATCGCCAACAACACAGACAGACTCGCCTCTAGCAGCTGCTGCTAATTTTCCACCCACAATAAGCAGGCGATGTTCGCTTCCGCGCACAAAACGCTCGACCATCACCCCGCTACCTTCATCTCGCGCCAAGTGATAGGCGGCTTCCACTTCGGCATGTGTCATTAATTCCATAGAAACGCCACGTCCATGATTTCCATCACGCGGTTTGACTACAACGGGCAAGCCAATGTCTTCAGCCGCATCCCAGGCATCAGCCACGCTATCCACTAAACGGCCTTCTGGCACCGGCACACCACAAGCCTCTAATAAACTTTTAGTTAAATCTTTATCGCCAGAAATACTTTCGGCAATAGCGCTGGTTTGATCGGTCTCGGCAGTCCAAATACGATGCTGACGTGCGCCGTAACCTAGTTGCACTAGATTACCGGCTGTCAAACGAATGGAGGGGATATTGCGCGCAGTGGCGGCATCTACAATACAAGCGGTGCTAGGGCCTAAGCATAGGGAATCAACCATATCACGTAACTGAGTCAGCGTTGCGGGCAGATCAAATGGACGATCCTGCATGGCCGCTAGCACGAGGTCTCGTGCTGCATGGATGGCTACTCGGCTCACCTGCTCATTGCGAGAGCGCACCACCACTTTATAGACGCCACGGACTTCTGTGCTACGTGCCTTACCAAAGCCACCCTGCATACCAGCCAAAGATTGAAGTTCTAGGGTGACATGCTCCAAAATATGTCCAGGCCATGTCCCTTCACGCACACGCTGCAAAAATCCACCGCGCTCGCCAATACCACATCTATGCTCGGCCAATGTCGGCAGCCAGCTACTGAGACGCTCGTAAAAACCAGGAATCGTATTAGAAGGAGAATCCTCTAAGGTGCCAATGTCTAGCCACACCTCTAATACTGGACGGTAGGTCCATATATTCGGTCCACGCAGGGGTAAAATCTTTAGAAACTCCATCAGTCGGTCCAGATGAATTGAAGGTAGGAAATTTGCGAAGTCGGCATACTGTTGAAGTTTACCAAAAAGCACGCCATAACTGTTTATCAGCCTTGTGGATTGTAGTACACTCAGGCGCTGTGAACAACAAAATACTCCCCTCAAGTCCAATTTATCAAGTGCTACCGAGCCACTGGCTCGCCGCTGCGCAGTCGCAACTTCAACATAACGAACCCATTATTGCCTGGTTAGAGATTAATCTCGACCCACTATTACACTTCAAAAAACAGCTGCTAGTGCTGAGCGCTGAACGCCTAATTCACATCATCGATCCACAAACGGCCGCCGTGAGCTACCCGTTCCAAGCCAATCTACACTGTCAACATCACGACCATGCAGGGGTGGGCAGCCTAGAGTTATTTGATGGTGAGATAAGGCTCGCACATTGGAATTACACCCTAGCACACGACGCTGCAGTAGCGCGTTTCAACAAGCATTTTACGCTACAACTTGCTAGCTTTGTCAGCGGCGAATCTATCGCAACCGAAGACGTGCAATATTGTCCAAACTGTCAAACCGAGCTTACAGCCGACACATTAGAGTGCGCGCATTGTGACGGTGAAATTGATAAACCACCGTCTACTTGGACGTTGCTACGTTTATGGCGTTTTGCCAAACCTTATCAATGGCAGTTATTAGGTGGCTTTTTGCTAATGCTTGCCTCTACCGCGGCCACCTTAGTACCACCCTACCTCACCATACCGCTCATGGACAAGGTGCTGATTCCTTATCAAAACGGTGCTCCTATTGACTACGGGATGGTGTCGCTGTTACTCGCCGGCTTACTAGGCTCAGCCTTGCTCGCTTGGAGTTTGGGTTGGGCACGCACCTATATTTTAGCGCTAGTAAGCGAGCGCATAGGCGCCGATCTGCGCACCATTACTTATGAACATCTGCTGCGTCTGTCACTGGAATATTTTGGCGGCAAGCGCACCGGCGATTTAATGTCACGCATAGGTTCTGAGTCTGATCGTATCTGCGTATTCCTATCACTGCATTTACTCGACTTTGCGACTGATGTGTTAATGATATTGATGACGGCAGCAATCCTGATTTCTATCAATGCCAAGCTAGCATTAATTACTTTACTGCCGTTACCCTTTATTGCGTGGATGATTCATATCGTGCGCGACCGCCTGCGCACAGGCTTCGAAAAGATTGACCGCGTATGGTCGCAAGTCAGCAATGTGCTGGCAGACACCATTCCCGGAATTAGAGTGGTCAAAGCTTTTGCGCAAGAAGGCCGCGAGGCGCTCCGCTTCCGCGAGGCTAACCAACACAACCTTATCGTTAATGACCGCATCAATAAAATATGGTCGCTATTTTCACCTAGCGTCACCTTGCTGACCGAAATTGGTCTGCTGTTGGTGTGGGCATTTGGTATTTGGCAAGTCGCCCATAATGAAATCAGCGTCGGTGTATTAACTGCTTTTCTTGCCTATATCAGTCGTTTTTACACTCGCTTAGACTCTATGAGCCGCATCGTTTCGGTAACACAAAAGGCTGCCTCTGGGGCTAAACGCATCTTCGATATTTTGGATCATGTCTCTAGTGTGCCTGAACCTACCAACCCCGTGCACTTAGAACATGTTAGTGGTCGTATAGAAATTCGCGGCGCGGGCTTTCGCTATGGCAACCGCTCTGTGATCAAAGATTTAAACCTAGTCATAGAGCCAGGAGAAATGATAGGCTTGGTAGGCCACAGTGGTTCAGGCAAAAGCACCATGGTTAATTTAATGTGCCGCTTTTATGATGTATCAGCTGGCTCCATCAGTTTGGACGGTGTGAATATACGCTCGTTACCAATCTCTGAATACAGACGCAATATCGGACTAGTATTGCAAGAGCCATTCTTGTTTTTTGGGAGCATTGCCGAGAATATTGCCTACGGAAAACCTGAAGCCACCCGCGCTGAAATTGTTGCGGCCGCCCGCGCCGCCCACGCCCATGAGTTTATCTTGCGTCTACCCCATGGCTATGACTCCTTGGTTGGCGAACGCGGCCACGGTCTATCTGGTGGCGAACGCCAACGCATCTCCATCGCGCGTGCCTTACTGATTGACCCACGTATCCTAATCTTGGATGAAGCCACCGCATCAGTGGATACCGAAACCGAAAAAGAAATTCAAAAAGCGCTCGATAACCTCGTGCACGGTCGCACCACCATCGCAATTGCACACCGATTATCCACCCTACACAAAGCCAATCGTCTAGTAGTTTTAGACCAAGGCCAAATTGTGGAAGTCGGCAATCACGATGAGCTGATGGCACGCGAGGGCGCTTATTACCGTTTATATCAAGCACAAGCGCGTAATGTAGATACCGACTTGGATGACCTCAGTAGTGCTCACCATATTGCAAATAAAGAGCTTAGCGAATAACGATGGAACAGATCCCACTCATTGCCGACCAAAAAGCACCATTCACGCTCACGCGTAATACTAGCGGTCGATTGCAGCTCAACACTGCCGATGGCACCGTCCACGATGGCGTCTACCCAGTGCGGGCGTTCCCTATCAGTGCGGCTGATGAAGGTCTGTCGGTAGTAAGTGCAGACAGTCACGAATTATTATGGATTGAGCGATTAAGCGATTTAGATACAGACAGCCGCAAACTCCTAGCAGCTGAGCTGGCGCAACGTGAATTTATGCCAGAAATTCAAAGCATACATCAGGTGTCAAGCTTTGCCACACCCAGCACTTGGCAGGTCACAACCGACCGCGGTGACGCTGAACTGGTATTAAAAGCCGAAGATCATATACGCCGACTAACGCAAACCTCACTTCTCATTACCGATGGGCATGGCATCAACTTCCTGATTCGCGACCTAGAACAACTCGATAAACAGAGCCGTAAACTGCTGGATAGATTTTTGTAAATACATGTCAGCATGCATATGCTAGGTCTAATCGTCATTACACATCTCTTGATACAAACAGATACAAGCAAACGCCTAAACGACAAATCTTAGATACATATCCCTGATTAAATAGACCTCAGTCGCCATTTAAGTCGGCGTCATTGACCTCAAGGAGAATATCCATCATGTTGCATCCTACAAAAACTATCTTTCAAAAATTATCCATGCCGATTTCCGTATTGGCATTACTGACCACTATCAGTTTACAGCCTTTGATTGCACAAGCTGAATGTGGCCATGGTCGTTGGGATCAAGAAAAGTATAGTGAAAATTTCGATAAAAGAATGAATGCACTGCATGATGAGCTTGCATTGTCAGAATCACAACAAGTCGCTTGGCAGGACTTTACTGCGGCTTTAAAACCTACTGCGCATGAAGCGAAACATGATCGCTCTGAGCTTGCTCAACTCACAACACCAGAACGTCTTGATCGCATGTTAAACATGATGAAGCTAAGGCAAGAAAAGATGGCATCGCATGTACAATCTATAGAAGGCTTTTACAGCACATTAACGTCTGAGCAACAGAAGATTTTTGATCAGAAATTTAACCAGCATTTTCAACGTCAGAAATAAGCGTTACAAAAAGATTACTTACAGTATTTAATGACATATTACTCAGAAAGAAAGGGCTCTCAAGTGGGAACATTGCAAGCAGATGAACAAGTTACCCACGTACTCATCGTTGATGATGATGAAGACATACGGTCCTTGCTTTCAGAGTTTCTTGAGCGCAATCATTTAATTGCATTTCAGGCAACTGACGGCGAGTCCATGCGTACGATGATTCATTCACATCGCATTGATCTCATTGTGTTAGACCTTAATTTACCTGGCGAAGATGGCCTATCCTTATGCCGTCAATTGCGCGCCAGCTCTAATATCCCAATCATCATGCTGACTGCAAAATCTGATCCTATAGATCGGATTGTTGGCTTGGAAACAGGGGCTGATGATTACGTTTGCAAACCATTTGAGCCCCTAGAACTACTGTCTAGAATACGCAGTGTTTTGAGACGCACACAGCAGTTAGGGATTAGCCCGACCAAAACAGCCGAAGCGATCAAAATGCATTTTTCTGGCTGGGTATTAGACCTGACAGCTCGACATCTATTGGATCCGCAGGGGGTTATTATTTCCTTATCTGGGGCTGAGTTTAGGTTATTGAAAATGTTTCTTGATCGCCCTAATCGCATTCTCAATAGGGACCAAATTATGGATCAAATGCATGGCCGAGATGCAAGTGCCTTTGACCGCTCGATTGATTTGCAAGTCAGCCGCCTTCGTCAAAAAATAGAGTTAGATCAAAAATCACCTACTATTATCAAAACTGTTCGCAATGAAGGATACATTCTCACCACCACCGTCAAGGTTGAAACGAGATGATCAAATCTTTTATTGGTTCGATGACTGCTAGAATTTTCATCATTTTAGCGTTAGGTACTATTGTTTCGGCTACTTTAGTTATGGCGTTCGCGAGTTATGAGCGCAGAGACTTAGAAGCGCATATGCGCATGGTGCACACCGCGGAACGGATAGAACAAATCATATTGATGCTCAATGCTGTTCCTCAAGCTTCGCGTGAGGCCTTAACCCATGTTGCTGAAAAAAATGGTATTAACATTGACCTATCCAACAGCACCACTCTAGAAGGGGAATTCCCCGATTCTGAATTTTCAGCACTGCTTCGAAGCACACTAGTCGATAATAGACCTGTTACTGTGATTGATCGTAGCGATCAGGACTGTCCGATTAGAAAAAGTGAGTATGCGGAATCTAATCCATCATTACGCCACTGTCAGACTATACTGACTTCGCTTAGCGATGGAAGCCCCATAAGACTTGATATTGGACATCACAGCCATAACTCAACCCCCTTTCAAGGGCACTTCATCAGGACCCTGCTTTTGTTTTTGCTTGCCATTGTGCTCATCTCGCTGCTTGTAGCGCACATGGCGACGAAGCCATTACGCAGATTGGCGCAAGCTGCCCATGATTTAGGTCGTAATATTGAGCATCCACCACTGCCTGTGAATTCTGGCTCCACGGAGGTGAAACAAGCATCTATCGCCTTCAACAGCATGCAATCAAACATTCGCAACCATATACAGGAGCGCACCTATATGCTCGCTGCGATTGCACACGATCTGCAAACACCATTGACGCGCCTTAGGTTAAGACTGGAAAAGGTGGCCGATGAAGATTTACGTGCACGACTGGTTGAAGATTTGTCAGCGACACTAGATATGGTGAAAGAGGGCTTAGACTTTGCGCGTAGCACGAATACTGAAGAGCCTTTTGAGTTGGTAGATATTGATTCACTGATCGAAGCTATCTGCAATGACGCGACAGATGCTGGTGCAGAAGTTACGTTTAGCGGAAAACTCGGTAAGCCCATTTGTGCTTGCCCGCATATATTGCGTCGCTGCATTAATAACTTGTTGGATAACGCTATTAAATACGGTGGCTCCGCTCATGTAACTGTGCATCAAGAAGGAAATAAAGCGGTAGTGACCATTGTTGATGGGGGCCCTGGTATACCAGAGGAGCAATTAGAAGCTGTATTTCAACCATTTAAGCGTATCGAAGGTTCAAGATCAAGAAGCTCTGGTGGCACTGGATTGGGTTTAACTATTGCTCGCATTATTGCCGAGAAGCATCACGGCTCGATTAAGCTCAGCAATATGGCGATGCCTGAGCTTGGCTTAATTGCTAAATTAGAATTACCCATTTCATAACTTCGCTATAACTCGCAAAAGGCTAGAATGACTAGAGGCAACTGTTCATGGATGCGTGAAGAGTTGTTACAGCTACTTTCCGTTTCTGCTTGCGATGTCCGTATGACCCTTGCGGGGTTTTTGATGGTATCTAACATTTGGTAGCTTTGCTGCGGCTACCTTTTCTGAATGCAAACTAAGCACTCACATTCGTTTTCAGCGCAGATACAAGACGTTACAAATCTTAAAAGATTTGAAAAAACTCCGACACCACTTTGTAGTCAAATAAGCATATAAGTTAAAACAGGCTTATTACGGAGGAGTGATTCATGAAAAATGTTAAATTATTATGTAGTGTTGTATTGGTAGCCGGCATGACGCTGAGCGGAACGGCTATGGCAGATCGTGGACACGGTTATGGTGGTAGAGGGCATGGACATGTGGGTGTTGGTTTATATATTGGAGGGCCATATCTATACCCTTACGGATATTACCCGCCCTACCCCTACGGATATTACCCGCCTGTGATTATAACGCCAGCGCCAGCTCAACCCCCTGTTTACATTGAACAGCAGCAACCTGTGCAAGCTCCCCCAGCAGTTATTCAGCAGGCTGCGCCTGAGAATTATTTCTGGTACCACTGCGCTAATCCAGATGGTTACTACCCATACATTAAAGAGTGTCCCGCTGGATGGCAAAAAGTCACACCAACACCACCGCCACAACCTTAGTACTGGAGCATGATAATGAATACGAAACTTAAGACGGCATTGGTGTTGCCAACTTTATTACTCCTATCCGCGTGCGTGTCCATTCCGTCAGGACCAAGTTCGATGGCTTTGCCTGGTACTGGTAAAAACTTTGATCAATTTAGATTCGATGATAGTGAATGTCGGCAGTTTGCAAATGCGCAGATTGGTGGCAAGACTGCAAACCAAGCGGCTAACGATAGCTTTACTAAAAGCGCTGTTGTAGGCACCGCAATCGGCGCCGCAATCGGTGCAGCTGCAAATGGTGGTAAAGGTGCAGGAGTGGGCGCCGCAACTGGATTGT
>SESB01001281.1_pt1 | contig 16692 bp, 19 predicted proteins | sample 3171441 | NCBI WGS metagenome assembly SESB01 (sample SAMN06051867, study PRJNA518727) | freshwater metagenome | biome: subpolar coniferous forest; feature: holomictic lake; material: water; isolation source: holomictic Lake 227, 6 m depth | place: Canada: near Kenora, Ontario | collected...
CGCAAGGGCGTTTTGGTTTTGTTGTTGTGGATACGCCGGCGGAGTAAGACGGTTTTGATTCATATAGATTGGAACGCCCTTAGCCGTGGCTTGGGACATCAATTCAATGATTTTCATGCGTTGTTCAGCAGGCAAGGTAGATAACAATTCTTCGGTGCCTTTTCCTGATTTAAAGCCTTCAGTTAGCGTTTTCATAGTTTTAACCCCCAATGCGCTTTCAAGGATTTGAATACCTTTATTGGCGGTAGAGAACGTAGCACTTAAATAAGATGGCAAACGAAACTTATTGAGGTGGGACATATACAAGTCACGCAACGCGTCTTGACCCGCGGACGCTTGAAACTCAGCTTCTAAGGTAGCTTTAGGAATACGCGCTGTTTCTTTTAATACGCCCATCTGAGTCTTAGCGCTTGGCTTCATTAGATCATCAGCCAATTGTTTAGCAATGTCATAGTTACCTGGGCCAAAAACTTTTTCAACTACATCAGGGGACTCGCCCTCAACTAGCTTAATAAAGCCTTTAGGATTGTTTTTGTACAAATCCAATGCTTCTGCGCTTAACTTTTGTTGGGCAATCCGATTAGCGCCAGCAGCGTAATCTTCAAGATATTTGCCGTAGCCTGTGCCACCAGAAGATTCAATGGCGTTGACAATTAAAGGCTTAACTTTAGACAATACGCCCGCAGCCAATTGCTTTTGAGTCTTAGCGTCAGCAGTAGGATACAAATCACGAATAGCCGCGTTAACAGAGTTTTTACGAATAGCGTCAAGGGCAAACGCATCAATCACACCGCCATCTTTAGTCCATGCTTTGATGTCATCGGCAACACGGCCAAGCGATACAGCAATGTCTTTATTACCAGCAAATTCAGGATTTTTACTAATTTTGGCGATATTACCAATAATAGGTGCAGGTTCTAATGGTTTTAGACCATGCGAAGCCAAACTATCAACGGCGGCTTGTTTAAATTGTGCTGCCTCACCAAAACGTAAAGACGCATTAGCAGCTTGTCCTGATACTTCATCAGCTTTGACAGCCAATTCAGCAGGGTAGTTGTAGACACCTGTTCCTGATAAGCCAGTTTCCGCAACTTTAGCTTTAGCTAATTCTTTGGCTCTAGGAATAGCAGCTTCAAAGCGACGTACATCTTCCACTTTATTAGCAGCAGCCATAGCCATACGATCAGCTTCCGTTTGTAATGTTTTACCTGTTGTACCTGCAATGTTAGCGGTGGCTAACTCATTACGTTTAACAGGCTCTAAGGCGGTATTAAGAGCATTTTTAGCGCCTTCTTGCGCTGCTTTAGCTTCAGTTTGCGTTGTACCACCAACAAGTTTAGATAACTCATTGACGCCTTCTGCTTGTTGAAGATTGTTTAACTTCATTACAAAAGAAGGATCGCGAGCCAAACTTTTTTGAATTAAAGCTTGAGCAGTAGGGTTAACAATACCTGCATCTGCAAGCGTTTGAGATACGCTCATGCCTGGCTTGGCGTTACGCAAAGCATTTACGGCTAGCTCAATATCGGAACCAAAAGCATCCCTAGTCATTTTGGCTGCTTTTTGCAACGGCATTTGAGCAATATCAACTACTTTGCCTACGGCTTTAGCAATGATTGGCGCAGCGACTTGACCGCCCGCTTCCATTGTGGCGCCCTCTAATACATTTTTAGCTGCGCGGCTAACATCTGCCGCAGGCGCTTGTTGTTTTACGTTACCAAGGGCTATATCAGCTAAATTAGTAATTTCTTTACCTATGCCATAGCCTAAACCGGCGCCACCTATAGCACCTGCTGGCCCTAATGGAGCGCCTAATACGCCTCCACCAACGCTAGCCGCAACTTCAACGGCTGGGCCAAGGTATTTACGGGCTGTTTGGGCTACTTCATAAGTCTTAGGATTTTCTTGACCCCAAGCAGGTCTGTTGTCAATTGGTTTTAAGCCAATTTTGGCATCAAATTCTGCTTTAGGAAGATCGGCATAAAACTTTTGATGCAACGCATCGGCCAACGCCGCATCGGGCATATCGGCGTATTGCGGATACTGCGCGCGAACTTCAGCAATTGTTGCCATTATCTAATTCCTAAAGGATCAGCTTTCCCGCCAGTTGACGGTGCAGTTGCACTAGGAGCGCCTGCTTTGTAGTCATAAGTCATATCATACGCTTCACGAACACGTTGTTTAGCCCCACGAACATCGTCCGCAACGCGTCCAAGTTGGGTGCGTAAGCTAGTAGCGTCTTGCGTACGGTTAAGCGTACCAAATGCGTCTTTAAGCTGTTGACCTTCTTGGTTCGATACGTTACCCAAAGCACCGCCAGTTGGCGATGCAGCGCGCATAGCAGCAAGTTCTTGAAAACCACCACGGGCAACAATACTGTCGTATAACGCTTGTGCTGAACGACCTTCAGCAGTAACGGAAGGTGTGCGGCCATAAACAGTGCCAGTAATACTATCTAAGCCAGGATGGTTCTTAAGTGTTTCAATATCAGCAATTAACTTGTCAGATTTAGCTTCAACAGTTTTAACAGCTTGAGTAGCCATAGGATACTTAGCTTCACGGGTTTGCAATTCTTTAGGTGCCAACGGTGTTGTAGTTGGGCCGCCGGGGATAGCTTCAAGATTGCCTTCAGTTGTTTTACGATAACCAGCGGGGATTGCGCCTTGGGTTAAATTTTGTTGGAAATGACGTTCGGCTTGACCTAAACGTGCTTGTTCGCCTGCGCTAATAGTTGTTTTTTCATACTGTGTTTTAGCATCTACAGCCATTTTAGTAAATAATGCTGGTCGTTTATCAATAGGTACTAACAAAGCTTTACTTAATAAAGATTGACCTTCTTCTGGTTTTACTCTACCTGACTTAATTAACTCACCTATAGTTTGCGTAACCATACCATCAGTCGGATCATTTGCTAACCTACCTAAAACACGTTCTGTAATATCTAAGTCTTGTTTAGTAACTTCACCACCTAATTTGCGTTGCTCTAGCCCTGTTTTAACAAAGGATTGCACTGCTTTAAGTGGTACGCCCATTTTAAGCATTTGATTAGGCGCATCAGGCGAATTAATATCACCACCGCTTTGTTGCCATTTTTGAACCGCATTTTGCCCTTCTGTTTCTTGCAAAAGTGCGTTCATTTTAAGCGCGTTAATACCAAGTTCTTGTCCTTGCGCCATACTTGCTAGCATATTTGGCGTTTGTACTGGTTTATAGCTTAAGGGAATACTAGCGTCGATTGGCATAATTATTTTCCTTTAAGCTGTATACGCAGTGCGATTTTGATTTGCAAGCAAAGTCATTAAATTATTTTGTGAATTTAAAGCTTGATTTTGCGCGTATAAATTAGATATTCCAGTAACACCGCTTGAAACCGCGTTAGCTGTACCCATTGTTCCAGCAGCGCTTGCGTTACCAGCGCCAGTAATATTAGTCCCAGCGGTATTTGCATAGTTAGTACCCATAGCACCAGTCGTATTAACGGCGCTTTGACCAATACCAGCTAAACTTTGTAATGGATTTAAACGATTAGCACGATTCATTTGAAATGTATTTGCAGCGTTACCGTAATTACTTAAATAGCGGTTAAATGAGTTTTGATATTCTTGTGACCCTGCAGCTTGACCGTAGTCTTGCGCGGCTTTAAGAGCATTACCAGAAATCAAACCACCTCTAGCTGCTGCGCTTGCGTTAAGTGCTTTATTGCCTTCAGCAATACGGAAAGCATAGCCTGGATCTGCCGTATAGCTAAATGGAGCGTAATTAAAGTCTTTAGTAAATTCGCCACCAGGAGCCGTACCAGCGGTTAATTGTTTTAACGCACCTGCACCTGCTTGCATCCAAGGCAATTGATCTGCACGGTTTTGTTGGTAGATACCATAGGCAAGTTGATTTGCTTGTGAAGCGGCGTCGATCTGCGCTTGAGCAGCGTTCTTTGACGCAGTTGCACCATAGATGCTACCTAATACGTTAGCACCGCCTAATAGCGCTGCGGCACCAAGTCCTGATCCAGCGCTACCTAAACTACCTAAAATACCACCGCCTGCTGCGCCCGCTGCACCTGCACCTGGCGCAGCCATAGCTGCGGCAAATTCAGGCCCAGTCATTCCTGACATAGCGCTAATTGCACCAATAGGATCTGCTGAAGCGTTAGCGTAAGCAACCATCTCAGGCGTAAAACTAGATGTAGCGCCTGCTAATGCAGACTCACCACCCATAGCTGCTGCGATTTCAGGTGCAAAATAAAGACCTGCGCCACCAGCGCCTAATGCGCCAAGCGTAGCCCAGCCGCCAGGTATTTGACCAACGCCTTTATCAAGACTAGCAAGGCCACCTAATACGCCCCCGCCACCGCCATCAGTGCCTAATGCACTAGAAATAGTATCTGTAACTCCGCTGACTACGCCGCCCATAATTTTCGCTCCAAAATAATATCGTCACCATCACGATGTACTTCTTTAAAGCCAAAATACTTGGCTAAACGTAAAGACTTATTATTATCTTTATTAATACTTGCTTTTGCTACATCGTATTTTTGTGCCATATTGTTAAAAAATGCTTCTCCAGTTGATCGGATACGCCATTTTCCACGCTTTTCTGGCACAACAAATACATCAAATTCGTTTTCTTTTACCACTAGCACACCGCCATCAAACGGTATGATTTCCATATTATCCTCAATATACCTCTTAATGTCATCAGTTCCAACAATTCCTTTATATTTAAGCAAATGATCGCAAATGACTTGCCAAACTTCGTCTGTTAATTTAGCCATTATGTCGCCTGCGTTTGGGCGGTTAATATGCCATTAACAAAAGTCATACTGCCATTAGCACCTAAAACCGTTAATTTGGCAGTCGTAATGGTTACTGACAACCCGCTACCTAAACCTAAGTTAGTTCTTGCTGTTGCTGCGGTAGCAGCATTAGTACCGCCTTGAGCAATAGATAGCGGTGTAGTTAAACCTGAAAGACTTGTAATGTCGCTATTAGCACCGCTTGCCGCCGCACCTAAATTAGTTCTTGCTGTTGCAGCGTTCGTTGCACCTGTACCACCATTAGCTACAACTAAAGTGCCCGCAAGCACTACGTTGCCTGTAGTTGGGGTAGTTGGTGTTAACCCTGTAGTGCCACCGCTAACGCTTAACACGCCAGTATTAGCTACTGTTACATTCCCTGTAGCGCTTGATACGCTAACACCTGCCCCTGCAATAACGCTCAATACACCTGTGTTGGCAATAATTACTGCGCCTGTAGCGGCGCTAACCGATACACCTGAACCTGCGGCTACCGAAGTAACGCCTGTATTGGCTACAGCGATTGTGCCATGGCCATTTGTCACGCCGATGCCAGTGCCAGGCGTTAAGGTATTCTTGTTAAGGGTATTCCCTATACTGTTACCAATCAGCAGTTGACCATCGGTATAACTTGTTTGACCCGTACCGCCACGATTGACAGCAAGACCACCATCACCACCGCTACCCGTAAAGATAAACAAGTTGTATAAAAACCGATACCAAGCAGGCGTAATATCACCTGAATTCTCATCTAAAAACGGTGTTCTAGGTGCAGGGATCTTGGTAATGTCTGTATTAGCCATTATCTACCTGTAGGGCTTACTAATAAATTAGCGCCCGTAATGACAATTTTTACAGGGTCAGTCCCAGATAATTCATAAACACGATCTCGCAATTTAACAGTCATGCCAAGGCGACGCCAAAATGCTCTATAGCCATATTGACCAATTCGCCCCATAGTTGTCCAATGTTCGTTTGACCAAGTATGACCACCATCGTCAGACCAACGAAGCATGGCTTCTGGATTTGCGCCCTGTACAGTTGCGTAGTCTAATACAATGCTATTGCCGTTTTCAGTGTCTATAATTTGACTTGTTTCAGTAAGTAAATAGTTAACGACCACATCTTGCGGATCAATACCAGTTAAACCTACACCAGATTCGCACATTAATTGCAAACCGTGTTGAGCCGTACGCGTTAATGTATTTTGATTTTCTGGAATAGGACGCCATGAGCGTAACCATTTTTGAATAGAATCATTATCTTCATAAACGTCTAAGTCAAATGCGTATAAATTACCGTTTTTGTAGTCACCTACAATAGTTTCGCTATTAAAGCTCATTTGGCATTGGCTGCGATGACGGGTAAATTCGCCGTTATCCCAACCTGCACGCTCATGCCAAGCGCCTGTAGCTACATCGTAGGCCCATGTTTTGCCAGCAGTCGGAAACGCTAGTACATAGAACGCATGACCTTCTTGCTGATAGGTATAGGCAACTGCGTCAGAAACGTCGCCATAACCCTGTATAGCGTATTCAATAGCGTGGGTAGACACACGCTTGCCTGTGTAGCCTGAATTGCGATAAACAATGCCATAGCCCCGTGGATCCGCGCCAAGCCAAAATAGGCTGTTATCTAGTTTGCAAATAGATGACTTGGCAATACAACCGATCTCGTTATACGCGCCTTGAATTGGGGCTAATGGAAACGGTATTGTGGCTGCGTCATACCAAACTTCAGTAGTACCTGTACCAAATACCCAAACTTCACGGTTATTAGATACGACAGCCACTACTTCGTCAGGCGTACTTTCCGCCGCCGCAAACGCTAAAGGATCAATAGAAGTGCCATCAAAAATACCAGTAACCCAAATAATCTGTGTGCCTGGTTGGTTGAAAGCAAAATAACCATCAATATAGCAAACTGTTTGAGCGCCATAGAAATCAGGGTCAGTAACTTGAACAAAGGTATTAGTTGGTTCAGTATAAACATAAGCATTAGCACCGCAAGCGATGAATAGCTGATTGCCATTATCGGCAATAGATACAGGGCCAGTACCGCTGATGTTGCCTAATTTTATGGCAGTGTAGTCAGGTAGGATTTTATAGAATTCATCACCAGACGCTACATACGCATCAAGACCATTGGTTAAATGCGTCCAAAGCCCACGAATAGGGCCAGTGCCAACAGTAGCTACTTTACGCAATCCAGGCGTACGATTAAGAAAACCCCCTGTGTAGCCACCTTCAGGTACGGCTTCAGGGAAAAGATTGACGCATCTATTATCAGCGGCATTGACCGATCTTGCGACGTATGCCTGCCCCAATATTGGTGTTAACATTCTTTGCCTCTTATGGTAAACTTATTGTTATCACTAACAAAGGCGATAACATGAACGATATTACCGTAGATTATCTCAAAGAAATTCTTAGTTACAACCCTGATACAGGTATTTTCACTTGGGTAAAAAGAAAAAACCGTTCTGATCTTCTCGGTAAAATAGCGGGTAGCCCACACAGTAGTGGGTACATTTCTATTGCAATTTATAATCAAAAAAGATTGGCTCATAGATTAGCATGGCTTTATATGACGGGCAAATGGCCTGCTAACCATATCGACCATATAGACGGGAACAGAGCCAACAATGCGTTTGCTAATCTTCGAGATGTAACTAGATCGGAAAATTTGCACAATGTTTATAAAGCAAAAAAGAACAACAAAATAAATTTGCTTGGTGTATCGGCGCATCAAGGCAAATGGCGTATGCAAATAATGATTAATGGCGCTATAACCCGTATATCGGGTTTTGATACGCCCGAACAAGCGCATAAGGCTTATTTGGACGCTAAACATCAGTAATTTCCAGCGAATATATTAAAGCGTTGACGAGTGCCAACAATGCTGTAAGGCAACGCCATGATGTCGTCAGGGTTGTTGATACGCTTGAGGTTGCGCTTAGAAGTCATCGCAATACGAGCTACGTTGGGTGGTGGCTCGATGCCAAACTCAGTAGCAATTTCACACGCTAAGTTGTACTTAAACGCTCTCAAATAGCCAGGAGGCATCAAAATGCTAGTAGAAAGACTAGGAACGCTCATCAATTCTTCTACAGAAATAAAGTGCCATTCCAATACTTTGGTAGGTACAGGATAAATGGTCATGGTGATATTCGGGTATTCCATGTTGATCCACATAACCTGTGGATAAGTGGAAGTCACCGTTTTAACAGCAATACCATCGTATTGCTGTTGGTTAATCAGTTTGATACCAAACGAAATGCCATTGGCAGGATCACGGAAATAAGTAGAATCGTCAATCATAATAGGACGATTTCCTACAAAATCACCACTAGGCCCAAGCGTTTGAGTCTTAAGTCCAGGAGTCCATGAATAGGTCTGATCTTGGGTATTAAATACAGATAAGCGCTCAGTATTCCACGAATCAATCATTTGATTGAGAGCAGTTAAAGCATCTTGCGAAGTAGCAGCAGACGGCGTTTCACCTTCAGCCAAAATACCTAATACGCGTAATGCGCCGTTAATTTGATCGTTGGCTGTATAAATCGCCATAGCTTGCTCCCTTACTCTGAGGTTTTACGGCGGCGTTGAGTAACATCCAGTTTATTTACAGGAGCCGCATCTTCGATTACTGCCACAGAAGGCGTATCCAAAGTATAACGTATCCAACCATTTTGTTCATCATATTCTGCTTCTGCTTCCATTGTGGCTACTTTAACGCCATGTGTAGGATGCTTAAGATAAATAATCATATATGTAAATCTCCGCCTGGTTGTTGCCTTAAAAATTGATGAAAGTTACCTTTATATTCTTTTTCACTTGAATGATGGCTTAAATCAAGATTTGGCGCAACCCATATTTCACCCCCGCAGTCAATCCAATTACGGCTAAAGGCATAATCTTCACCCCACCAAGCGCCTTTGTGTGCGCCATGATGGAATAAATCAATGGACGGCGCGTATTTGGGGCCGTACATTAGGTCAGGGTAAGCGGTCATAAAACGATTAACCGCTTCTTTAGTTATCTTTAAAAATCCAGCCGGGACACGGGTAGCGGCAATAGAGCCATCAGGTCTAGTGATTGGCAAAGCATTTTCATCATCGCAGATTACACCCATATAAAGTTCTTCATTTTTTTTAAACCGATATAAGCCTGCTACTACATCGCCCTCAGTTTGGATAAGGGTTACTAAATCTTGAGGTTTCCAACTAACGTCGTGGTCAATAAAGACAATTACATCTGCTTTTGCGTCTAGCGCCTTACGAAGCATGGTTGACCGAGCAGCGCTAATATAGGGGCATCCAACTTCGGATACCATAAAGTGTTCAATATTTGCGCTATCTAAAGCGGCAATTGAGCCTGCAATACTATTTAATGTTTGCTGATAGGGTCTTGTCAGCGTGGGTACGCACAGGACTACTTTCATTTGATCGCTATTGCCATAAGATTAAAAGGTACAATTCGCTGCGTTTTAACAGTAGAAAAACCACCATTAATAAACGCTTTTTTAAGCGTATCACTAACAAAGCCACACTTATGAACCATATAATGATTGCCTTCACGTAATGCTTTAGCATACCCATAGATCATATCCAAACCGGTGATTGGGCCACTTGGCGATTCCAATACAACATCTTCGGTTGCTTTAACATCTTCTAAATCGGGGACAAAAACCATTGCATATCCACCAGGCTTTAATAGACGTAAAAATTCGCTTATTGCTACAGGGACTTCAAAAGGGGATAAATGTTCTAAAGCATGGCTGCAATAGATTACATCGTATTCGCCAATATCGCCCATATCTAGCATAGACGCTACGATATCAGGTGAACTAGCTTTATTAATGTCTAATCGTGTTTCGGTAAAACCATCCATCCAAACAGGTAGGGATTCGTTGCCACACCCAACGTGCAACAACGAACCCCGATCCATTACGACGCCCAGAGGCCTAAACCAGCCAATGTATTCATTACTTCTTGCATTTGAGCCACTTGAAGTGTGCCAAAAGATGCTGAAGTAACCACATTAGTGGTGGTATGGGTTGTTGCAGTAGCGCGCTGTACTACAGGTGTTGCGCCATAAAAACCAAGCGTTGTAGCTGCGGTTCCGCCAACTTGAAGTGATTGTCCTGAACGACCTACATTCAGTACTTCACCCGTATTGCCATCACCAACTTGTTCGCCATCACCAACTTTAGGTAGTGCCATGATTTTATTTCCTTAAATGTTAAATGTTGCCATCGCTGATAGTTCTATCAGGCCGTGTAACCAAAACTGTGTAGACTTGGGTTGCAGTTGGAGTGATATTAGAACCAGTGAAGTTGCCAAATGTGATTGCCAATGTATTTGCTGCCGACACGCGGTTGCCAACAATCGCTAATCCCGCTTGGGCTGTAGGTTTGTTAACTGATACATGATCCCCTGTTAATAGCCCATTTACTGTGAATGTTTGTTCAGCAGAAGTGTTTGCGGCAATTAAAGCAGGCGACAGCGTTACACTGATAACCGATTGCTTGGGTATATTACCAATGACGTAGCTCATGGTTTAACCCCAAATCCGGCAAGCCATTTGTGGACGAATTACGCTATATCCGTATAGAACGTCAATACGGCAAGGCAAACGGTCATTATTGATATCATACTGACGTACAACACGCAATGAAATTCCGTTGTGAACTTGACGTGAAGCCATATCTACACCTTGTGGTAACAGCAAATCAGCGGTAGCAAAAGTGATAGCATCTTTTTGGTATGCTAAGTTTTGTGGGTATACCGTTGAAGCAGCGCCTAGATAAGTTACAACAGCATCAGCTAAAGGAAACGCATCTACAGTTGCCAAAGCATTTGCAGGTGTGTAAAGCGCAGGACTGATAGCCACATCAACAAACTCGGTAGCTACAGAAGTATTCAATGCAGTAACGGTAAACTGTTGCAATGAACCTGTAGATTGACGGGTTTGTGGGTTTACAGAGTAAACGGCAGCAATAGTAAATACATCACCAACAGCCAAAGTTTTAGCGCTAGTAACTGCTTTAATAGTTACCTTTGCAGTGCCTTGAACAGAAATGGTGGTTTTAATTGCCGCAGAATCAGCAACTACGCGGGAACCTGTTGTAAAACTCACAATAGATTGACTCATATTTACTTCATCGTAGCCCAATACGCCAGTACCCATCATGCCAGACTTAAATTGGCTGCTGATAGTTCCAGTTGGATTAAAAAAGCCTTTCATGCCTTCAACTAAACCTGCGTTGGCTGCTGGGTTAACAGTAGCGTAACGATTGTTCATTGGGGAAGCATACTCATTTAACTTTTGGTTAGCTTGTAGCAAGACCAAAGAAGTTGAAGGAGTTGTACCAGGTGTGCCAACAGAGTTAAAAATTGACTGATAAGCGTTAGCTACATCATTGTCAATAGATGACGCCAGTTGGCTAATACGAGGTTTTAATACACGTTCAGCGAAATCATCTAACTGCATTGTTAATTCAGCAGAAGTGAAGTTTACGCCAATATGCTTTTGGCTAGAAACAGCCAATGTGGTGTACTGTTCGTTGTCGTCTTGAACTTGCAAGGCGGCGCCGTCAGTTACCAAAGCGCGGTCTGGTAAACGGATACGCAAAGTAGAACCAATTTTGGCACCTTCAACAGCAAAGGAGTCATCATAAGCACGGTTGACGTTGCGTGTGAGTACAAGGTTATTCTCGAGAATTTCGAGTGCCTTGCGTGTGATCATGTCGATCGTTAATAAGCTATTAGACACGGTAGTTCCTTTAAAAAATAATTAGCGGTTTCTCTGCGCTTCCCACTTTTTGATCTGTCTTTGGCGATCTGCTTCAATCCATTCTGAAGTACTCATGCTCTTAATTGAGCGGGGATCAGTTGTATCAAAGCTAGGCGACCCAGAGGATCGTGCCGTAACAGGTGCAATTGGTGCTGGTGCGTTCGAAGTCTTTTTTACAGGAGGATTATCGCTTAATTTAGCTTCAATCTTCCCTAATTCTTTGGCTTGCGAAAGTGGCGATAAACGAGAAATACGCTCCGCTTCTTTTGGATTAGACCCAAGGTAATAAGCCATGTCGGGGCCAACATCCGAAGATTGGATTGTTTGAGCCATCGCATCCGTGATTGGGAGCTTGGGGTTGTACGCTACTTGTTCAAAGTCATCGTACTTATTCCGTGCATCTTCTTCAAGGTCGTGATAGGACTCAACGATTGCAGACTGTGCTTTTGCTTGTTCACGTCTAGCAAGGAGTTCTTCTGCCTTACGTTCTGCCAATACTTCAGCATATTCGTCAGGCGAATTAAACTGCTCAATTGACGGGATTTCGGCTGGAGCGCGCCTAGTCTGCATTTCAGCAGCTTTAGCGGTCTGTTCTCTTTCCCACTTACGTTGTTCTCTAGCAAGTCGTTTCCCGATTAGCGCATCCACATCCTCTTGCGAGAAAGTTTTAGCCGCTTCTGCGGTATTTTCTGCTTCCGGCGCAACTACTTCAGGTTCAGGTGCAGCCGTTGCCACCTGCTCTGGCGCGGATACTTCCGCTGGTACTACTTCTTGACTTTCGTCCATTTCGATGTTTCCTTAGAAACCCTGGTGATTGCGCCAGTACAATTGATACAAAATATATTCTTTAAAAACTAATTCGTCAAGATATTAACTAATTAAACCAAAAGTATTCCAAGTGCCAGGTGTGCCAGCTACAGTACATACCCATCCAATATAACCAGCAGAAGCAGGCGCTATGTTATAAACAACATCGCCTTGAGCATATTCACCTGTTGTTGGCGCAGCACTAGCTTGTGTAATTCGTCTAAAAGGTAAAGCAATAGAACTAGAAGTAAGTTGTCCAGGTATAGTAGCTGATGTTCCATATTTAGCACCAGTGCCTACACTTAACGGTGTTGGAGCCCAAAAAGGAGCATATGTTTGATTAGCCATTCCTAAAATAAGACATTTACCCCAATATCCACCTGAAGGAAAATTATCTTGGTAAGCTAAAAAGCTAACTGCATTGGCAGCAATATAATTATTATCGGTAATGCGGAAAACTTCGCCTGGAACAAGTGCAACGCCTACTTGTGTTTCATTAGGTGTTTCGCCTAAGCGTCTAAACAACATAGGTGTAGTTTGAATTGTTCCAGCTATGCCGCCTAATATTGCATTGGGGGTAGCAGTATTTATATATCCTTCAATACCACCGTTAGAAATACCGCCAAACATGGTGGCATCTCTACCGATATGTTTAATACCATCTTCAGCATAACAATTTAAAAACATGGTACGGCCAGAATCGTAAAAACTGCCCCATGAACCTAATGGGTTATATGATGCTTGACCACCGATATAAGTATTACCTAAAGCAGAAGCATCAAAAACACCCCAACCTTTGTTGTTAACAAATTGACACATACTAGCAACACCAATATTAGTATCACCGCCAGCAATATAAAATCCATGCCCATCATTAAATTGCGAAGTAACATTTTGATAGTTAAATCCATCTGCACCTCCATATGTGTTTGGTACCGCAGTAGACTGTGAACCAAATACATTAATACCATTACCATGAAAATTTAACACCCAAATATTACTTAAAGTTAACGCTACACGGCTTTCAATTCCGCTAAAAGTATTTCCACTAGAGCCGTAAAAAGTTGAAGCACCATCTGTATTAAAGTTGTAACTTAAATTATATGTTCCTATGCCCCCTGTTCCTGTTCCAAAAGAAGAAATAGCCGTTGCAGCAGGGCAATTATTTCCAATGAGCTGAGAACCAACAGTTAATGCGCCAGAAGTAACCGCAGTTATTGTTAAAACACCGGCAGTTATACTACCTGTTCCTACAAAAGTAGTAGTAGAAGTTCCAGAACCATGCCCTTGAATAACTAAGTTTTGAACGGTTGACCATGTAGCATTACCTGTTGCAGCCGCGCCATTTAATATTTGTCCTGGTGTTCCTGGTGTAGCAGATAAGCTAGTAACTTTATTAGTTGTGTAATTATAAATTGGATATTCATTAGTTACAGACCATAAAAATACTAACCCAGCAGTAGTATTAGTAAACTGAAGAACAGTTGCAGTTGCGCCGTAATTTCCTGTAGTTTCACCTTCTAAAGTAACAATAAAATCAAATACTAAAGGCTTAGACAGCATATATTTTCCAGCAGGAAAATGCAATCTAAAAGGTGCTTGATTAAAAAAAGAAGCGTGATTAGTATTAGAAGGGTTTGACGCTGATCTTAAATAATCAATCGCTGCTTGAACCGCAGGGTAATCATCAGTTACGCCGTCGCCTTTAGCACCAAAATCAGTTACATAAACTGTATGCCTTAATACGGTTTCAACGGTTTGTGATAGTTGTGCGGTGCCTGTACCAGTACCAGCGCCAGTAGCAATAAAATATGTACCTACAGTATTAGCACTTGCGCCGATAGTTTGAAAATTAGTAGTCCCTATTGAAGTAATTAAATAGGTATCTCCAATAATAAAACTACCTGCCGTAGTTTGCGCGCCTTGTTCATACGAAATGCTAGACGCATCGTTAATAATAGGCGGTTGAGCAGAAGAAGGTATATTGTCATAAGTCCCAATAAGCACCCCATTTGAATCTTTGGTAACAAATTTGTACCCAAAACCTGTAGTAAGCCAAATTTCACCCGTAGGAACGCGCCCAGCGGCATTTAATACAATTGGGTTTGGCAAAGCAGTAGTACCTAAATTGCTAGTGTAGGTAGCTAACGGCGTAGTAGTCCCTGCTGAATAGGTATATATTAACCCGCCAGTAAGTACATTACCACTATCGTCAAGAAATTGAGCGCCTGCACCAGCAAAAAGAGATAAAGTTACAGACATATTAATTTTCCTAGCTTTTGTATTTTATTTCCAAGCTGCGACACAAATGTCTTGTACCTGTTGTGGTTGTCCTGAAACATCAGCACCTTTTTCAAATGATGTGCGGTGATATTGTTTAGATATTTCTGCGCCATCTTCCATAATACGAGTAACTTCACGCACAAGGACTGTGAGGTTTTCGGTTACTGTAATTTGGTCTACTACTATTTCTTTAATTAATGCCATTTTGTTTCTCCTATTAAAAATCTAATTAGACTAATCTGGTCTAATTTATTAAGCTGAAAAATAAGTTATCGTAAATGCTACTCTTGCGCTATTTCCAAAAATAGGTGTTTGAATACCACTTCCTGTACCAGAAACATTAGTGTTTGCAAAGAACACATTAACAGCACTTCCTGGGTCGTAATAAGGTCTTAAATATAAAACATTAGTTGCTAAAGAGCTGTGATACCCTACAGAGCCAGAAATATAATCTTGTCCTGTTGCGAAATTAAAAGGAAGTCCAGAGATTCCAGTTGTTGAACCTGTGCCTAAAACATTTATTATTAATTGAGCATATAAAGTAACTACATTCCCAACTTTTGTATATTTTCCTACTTGCGCTGTGTAAGTAGCGGTTCCACCAACAATAGGTGTCCAAGTACCTTCTTCATAATCATCTAGTGTGTTTGCATCAGATGAAGCGGATTGGGTTGCTGGGAATGTAATACCTGCACCTGAAGCTGAAGGAGTAGCATTACCAACACCAATGGTTGTTGCAGCTTTAACCGTAGTAAACCCACCCGCAGCGGGCGTTGTAACACCAATAGAAGTATTATTAATTGTACTAGCAGCCGTTGGATTGACAGTCAACGCGCCTGTTGGACTGATTGCCACGGTGCCTGTCCCTGTAGGACTAAAAACAATTGCTGCATTGGCGGCCGTCGAAGATACGCCGCCGTCAAAAATAAGCCCAGAACCACCGCCAGCACCCCATTGAAGACAAACGGTTCCGTTATTAGCCTGCAATGCGCCGCCAGCAGAAGATGCGGCTTTATTAGTATCTGTTGTTACACTTAACGCACTTACAGCGCGCCCAGCGGTTACATTAGCAATAGATACTTGTTTAGTAGTAGAGCCTTGAACAATAGGCAGTACCTCAGTACCATCTAACGGCGTGGTTGAAGCAGGTAAAGCGGATATTTTGACGTCTGCCATGATTATTCCTTAAATTAAAATAAATGAACCATCTTCTTGAACAAGGTTTGCGTCAGATTCGGTGGCTAAATTGCCAAACTCTTGGTCACGAGCATAGCCTGAAAAGAACGAAGCAATACTGCCAAGTCCAATGGCTACACCTGTACGAAGTCCAACGCCCCAACTCATCGAATATTAATTGGTTTAGCGTACACAGTACCAGCCGCAGACACTTGTATCACGCTCACACGCCAAGGGGCGCCTGAACCTGTTTGCGGTGCAAAAAACGGAATTGGTGTGTAAGCTGGGATTGGAGTGCTTGAAGTTGTAGCAGTAGCGCCAACACCAACAGCAACATAAACGTCTTGCGTAGCCCAAACTAATACGCCTTGTGGCCCAGGATTCCAAGTGCCAACCGTAGCGGCAGTGCCACTACTAGATGCAGAACTAGCTGGATATTCAGCGTCGGCTAGGGGGTGTAAAAGTTCCATATTTGGTTCCTTATGCTAAAAAGCGTAATTTATAAAGCGTACTTAGGTATAGCTGCACGATATTGTCAATGATTTGCTGTAATGAAGTATCGGCTTTATCGACTACATCATATCTTGCACTTTCAATTTCAGCAAGCTGAGATTCAAGAAATTCAATAATATTTGATGTCTTTTTTGCAGACATCAAACTAATTGGGCCAATCAAATTGTGCCGTCCCTGATATGCCTCTGCAAAATCGTCTGCATGGTCAATAATACTCTCATAGAATTTTTGCAAAGCTTTATGTTTTGCATAGCTACGAGTGTTTAAATGAACCGAATGGGTTACATCACGGGCTAAAAACAAAATTCCTACAAAATCGGCTGC
>SESB01001282.1_pt1 | contig 16691 bp, 15 predicted proteins | sample 3171441 | NCBI WGS metagenome assembly SESB01 (sample SAMN06051867, study PRJNA518727) | freshwater metagenome | biome: subpolar coniferous forest; feature: holomictic lake; material: water; isolation source: holomictic Lake 227, 6 m depth | place: Canada: near Kenora, Ontario | collected...
GTTTTTGATTCTTTCTTCTCTGGGTATGGATGCATGTGTCATCGATGCCGGATGGTTAATTAATGATTCAACGCCACCTAAACTTTCTGCCAATGAGAAAACTTTGGTACTGCTTAACACACGAAGCGCATTTTCAATGCTATCGTCTTTTAAAGTAAAGCTCATCATACCACCAAATCCACGCATTTGTTTTTGAGCAATGGCATAGTTGTGATGGTCTTCAAATCCACACCAGTAAACCTTAAGTACTTTCGGATGGTTGCGTAAAAAATGTGCAATCTTTTCGCCATTCTCGCAATGTCTTTGCATACGAACATGCAAGGTCTTAATGCCTCGTAATACAAGGAAACAATCCATAGGTCCCGGAACTGCCCCGCATGATTTTTGGATAAAATATAATTGCTCGCGTAAATCAGCATCGTTCAACATTAAACAACCCTGAATTAAATCGCTATGCCCACCCAGATATTTTGTAGCTGAATGCATTACTATATCTGCACCCAATGTTAAAGGGTTTTGTAAATAAGGGGAGGCAAAAGTATTGTCGACGCAAAGAATTGCTTTTGCATTTTTTGAAATTACAGCAACTGCTGAAATGTCGGTAATATTCATCAGAGGATTGGTTGGAGTTTCAATCCAAATCAGTTTTGTTTTTGCTGTAATGGCATTGCTGATATTAGTTACATCAGTAGTATCAACATAAATAAATTTTATTCCAAACTTGGCAAATATTTTTGTGAATAAGCGATAAGTACCGCCATACATATCATTTGCTGCAATTACTTCATCGCCTGGTTCTAATAGTTTTATTACCGCATCGGTTGCGGCAACCCCGCTGCTGAATGCCAGACCATACTTAGCTTGCTCGATCTGAGCATAAGCTTCTTCCAGTGCCTTTCGTGTTGGGTTCTGGCTCCTTGCGTATTCAAAGCCCTTATTAACACCAGGAGCTTCCTGAACATACGTGGAGGTCTGATAAATGGGAGTCATGATCGCACCTGTAGATGGATCTGGTTCTGCTCCAGCATGAATATATGTTGTGCCCAGTCTTAAATTATTTTTTTGATTGCTCATAATTATTTCTTTTTAGAATTTGTTTCTTCAACCAATGTTATTGGAAGGCTGGTTTTAATATCATCCCATAGGAAAATCAGGTTTGCCCCATTTTTTGTATCGTCAAAATATATTGTAAATGCCTCAACAGTTTCTGTATTTTTCTCAAGAACAATATCTGTTCTAATGATGTCTTTTTTTGTATCGTATGTGAAATTTCCCCAACAGAAATTGTCTTTATTTATAATAACTGTCCAATTATTTTCTGTGGGTAAACAATAAACCGTGTAACGCCCTTTTGGTAAAATTTTGCCTGCAATTTTTAAGGTTCGAAATGTTTCTATTTCAGTTGCTTCATTTGCACCAAGGCGCCACATTTCATTGTATTTAATGATGCCACCAAATATGATCCTTCCATTTTTCAAAGGTCTGCCATAGATGATTCTTGCTATTGGTTGATCTTTGGCCTTGCCACTCATTTTTAAAATAGGATAATTTGCTGGCCAATAGCTCATATCCATGGGTGACTTATCCAGTTCTGTAGGCTTTTGTTGTGCCGAACCTGCAATAACTAAAAAAAAGCTGAGTGTAGTTATTAATTGCTTCATCGTTAGAATCGGGTTTGTTTAGTATATGTGACAAAGATAAGCGCCTATTTGTTTTGCAATCGGGCTAACTCGAATTCTGCAAATTTTTTAACATCCGGGAAAAATGCTTCGTATTGTTCTTTTAAGGCGTCATAATTCTTTTCAAAAATTTCGAAAGGAACTTTATGGTCTGATAGGTATTTAGTTCTTCTTACCAGTCCACCAAAGCTCTTTTCGATAGCCTCGGGGAACCTGTAATGAAAGAGCCAATTATGCAAACTCATATGTGGAAGTTGCATGGCAAATTTATCGGGTAAGAACAATTCATTTTCTTTTAATTGCTGATACACATTTTCTGTGAAGGGTTTCCACTCATTTTCGCTTAATTCCTTTGCGTCGAGGGCTAGGAAATGATCATAAACAACATCCATAAAAGCACCTGCATATAGACCAACTTCATGTTTAAAAAATTGCTTACCTAAATAAGTTGCTGGATGATAATCTGTAAAATGATCGATGGCACGATGAAGCTTTATACCGTGGTAAATGCCAATAGGGTAATCATATTGTTTTTTACCCTTCACGTAATCACTGATCATATTGCCCACTAAGATCTCGGGTTGTTCAAAAGAAAGATAAGCGTGGGCAAGTAAATTCATTGAATAGCGTTATTATAAAAAGTAAATTATTTTTTTACTGCCTCATTAAAAATCCAATTTGCAGTAAATGAAGCTGCTTCAGGGGAGAATGTTTCATCAATCGCTTCATAGGATTGATCTTTACTTTTTGCTGTTTGAAATAAATGATTTAAGCTAGGCATTTCTTTCACTTGGAAATGTTTGTTGCCTCCTTTTTTTAAAGCATCTTTTATTCCCGCCAAGTTTTCTTTACTTGTAATTTGGATATCGTATGAACCATTGAGTGCAAGAACAGGGATCTTAATTTTTTGAAAATTTTCTGCTGGTTGATAATTTAGAAAATAGTTTAGCCAGTATAATCCGTTTTGAAATTGCTTAGCCACTTTTAAAAAACTTTCTTCTGGATTTGCATATAATAAATCCTTCTCTTTATCATCACTCACATTTTTTTTCCATGCCGCATAGTTTGTTCTCATTTGATCCATAACGGATTTAATGTCATTTGATTTAGCAAACGGTTCATTCAATTTATTAACTACATCAACAGCTATTGCCTTATCAGTTTCTGATAGATTGGGTTTAATCAAATTTCTGCCCATTTGAAAATTCCATATTTCCTGACCAGAGATGCCAGGTCCGGCAAGTAATACTAAAAATGCAACCGTTTTATTATTTACGGCTACCATGGGTGCAATCATTCCCCCCTCACTATGTCCCAACAACCCAATTTTATTTTTATCGATATCTGTTCTGCTCAATAAATAATTAATACTGTTGTTTACATCAATAGCAAAATCTTTCGACGTTAGTTTTGTAGGATCTCCATTACCCAAATTACTTTTCCCTGCTCCGCGATCATCAACTCTTAATACAGCAATACCTTGCTTAGTCAGTAGGTCGGCTAAGACCGCATAGGTTTTGTGTCCAAACATACTACCATCCCTATCTTGAGTACCACTCCCCGAGATTATTATTACAGTAGGAAAACTATTTTGATCTTTTGGTTTAGTTAGTGTGGCACCATAATGAATGCTCTTGTCAGCATTTTCATATTCAACTTCTTCTGCTATATATCCAAATGGTTCTTTAGGAGTTTGAGGACGAATTTTTACTTCTTGTTTAGGTATTTCATCTTCCTTCAGTCTTTTCATATCCAAAGGGAACGATCCAGGACCTTGTTGAAATATGCCGGTCAGCACATCCTTACCATCCCAACTAGCCCTATATCCACCTTTAATGAGTTGGATTTCGCAAAGCAAACTATCTTTTATTAATGCTGTTTTGTTTACCATTAATCCAAATGCTTTTTGATCTGGACTATCGAATAAAGAAGTATATCCTTTATCGTTTTTATTTACATGAATTACAATGCGAAGTTTAACAGTACCCGCAGTTAGGATACCCATCCAAGTGCCTGTAATTTCTTGTGCTTGAATGTTGGAAAGAAAAAGGAGACCAACAAAAATTAGAGTTAGCTTATACATGACTTTATTTTTGTTGATTTTTTTTAAAAAAGAGATATGAAAATACGAATGGAATAATTGTAATAATGCCCATAATACTCATGAATGCAATGAATCTATATTCTGTTGGCAAAACAATTGTAAAAATAGTAATGGCTATGCCACCTGCAATCCACATACTGCCTGCTAATAGATGCGTTTCTCTCCAATTATCATCATTTTCTAAAGCCCATGGAGTTCTGAAACCTGCAAAATAATTCGGTTTAATTTCTCGCATATATTTTCCAAGCAATGCAAAAAATATACCTAAGGCAGGAAAGATAATCCAAGTAATATTTTCTCCCTTATTTTTAGCGGCGTATGTAATGGCAAAGTTGATAAAGCAAAACAAAACTGAGATGGTGAGACCCATTTTTTGAAATAATTCTGGTGATTGGCCTGCTGTTTTTTTGGGATCAATTTTCGGAAGGTTAGTAATCAGTAAGAAAACTCCAAATGATAAAACGCTAAACATGATTGTTAGAAAAACTAAAGTAGATTTTTCGCTATAATCATTTGGTCTTCCATCTATATCAAAATGTGTTGGAACGATGTTAGGCAAACCTGGATAAATAGATGCTAAATAAAATAATGGAATGATTGATAAAATTCCTGCAATCCAAATAAAGAGTGCTTTATTATTTTTCATAAACTATTGTTTTGATAGAAAATCTTTCATGGTAGAAAAGTCGTAGCCTTTTGATTTTAAATCCAGAATTAATTGATCGAGTCTATTTAAAAGCGGTTGTCCACATAATTTTCTTGTGAATGCTGGAAGGCCTAAATGATTGATATCGATAAATTCCCAGGGATGAAAGTATAGGCAAACGTATCCATCCTTTTCTAATGTTTGGATCACAAGTTGCTTAAAAAAATGGTATGGAAAATTTTTAAAACTCAACCAGAATAAAGGAATTCGAAGATGTGGAGAAACGGATGCGGGAATTCTTTGTATTCCCTGATCCATATAAATGGTTCTTGAAATATGCAGATTATTATATTTCCCGGGTAACCAGGTAGGGTTAATGGAAGAGTCATATTTGTAACCGGCTTTCACAACTTCAGTCATATCAACCGAACGCATCCGCGGCATACGAAGACCAGTTATAGTTTGTCCGCTTATTTTTTCCAATACTAGTTTTGATTCCAGTAAGTGTTCGTTATTAAAATGCGAATGATAAAATGTATGAGATGCTATTTCGTGATTTGCTGCATATTCACGAATGCTTTCTGGGAAATGATTTGCAAAGTTTGCAGTTGTAAATAGTGTGGTAGGAATAGCATGCTTTTCAATTAAAGGCATTACTGCGTCTAATCCATCTTTCCCTAATTTTAATTGTTCTTCTATAGATATATTATTTTGATAGTCGAGTGGCATATCAAATTCTTCCACGTCAAAACTTATCAGTACTTGCGGTGTCATAGTAGGTTCGATTCTTTAACTATATAGTGAGGGCGTTGTTTACTTTGCATGAAAAGTTTCCCGAGATAAATACCAATGATACCTAGGATCATTAATTGAAGTCCGCCAAAAAATGCAATAGTAGCAATCATGGAAGCCCAACCAGATATCACATTTCCACGCAGTAAACTTATTACGATATAGGGAATATAAAAAAGAGAGAACAAGGAAAAGAATAATCCCAGGTAAGCAGCTATATATAGGGGTTTAGTACTAAAAGAAGTAATGCCCTGCAATGCTAAGCGAAGCATTTTCTTCACTGTATACTTGCTTATTCCTGAACCTCTATTGGCTGCAGTGTATTCTATGCCGATTTGCTGAAACCCCATCCATTTAATCATGCCGCGCATAAAGATATCAGCTTCAGTAAAAGAAGAAAATATAGTAACTACTCTTTTACTCATGAGCCTAAAATCGGCAGTACCTGGTTCCAGCTCTATTTCTGAAAGGTTATTTATGACTTCGTAAAATAGATTCGAAGTCAGTTTTTTCATCTTGCTGATTTCTTTGTGATCGTTTCGAATGGTGTAAACAATATCATTTCCATTTTCCCATTCTTTGATCAAACTTGGAATTAAAGCTGGTGGATGTTGTAAATCGCCATCCATCATGATAGTTGCGTCTGCAGTTGATCTGTCTAATCCAGCCTTTAAAGCATTTTGGTGTCCAAAGCTTTTTGTGAGTGCTACATAGAAAATGTTGCTAGATTTTTCAGCGCAGTCTTTAATGTATTCTAAAGTGCCATCGGAACTACTATCTTCTACAAAAATGAAAGAATAGTCATAAGGCAATTCACTGAAAACAGATTTTATCTCTTCCATTAATAAGGGAAGATTACCCCGTTCATTGCAGACTGGTATTACTATGGCAATCGTTTTTCTTGGTTCAGATAACTGCATGAACATTAATCGGTTATTTGTAAAGCTAAAACATATTTACTAATCAGCAAATGCAGATCATTTTCAGCCTTATAAAGATTGGCGGAATTGCTGAACTATATAAGAAAGTCCTTCATGCATACTGGTTTTAGGAATCCAATTCAATAATTCTTTTGCTTTGGAAATATCGGCAATCGTATCCATGATTTCTGCAGGCCTTTTTTCTATGCTACTGATCACAGGGAGATTTGTACCACAGATATCCTGAATCATTTGTATGATTTCTCCCACTGAATAGCTGATTCCTGAACCTATATTATAAATTTCAAATCTGTGTGCATCAATGCATTTAATGATTGCTTCAATGAAATCAGTAATATATATGTAGTCGCGCTTTGGCTCTAAATCTTTTATATGTACTTCATTGCTATTTAATACCTGAAGAATAATTTCTGGAATTAAAAAATTGTTTGACTGACCGAATCCATATAAATTAAATGGGCGAATAATGACCATATTTACTTTAAAAGACTCTGCATAAAACCTACAGTAATCTTCAGCAGCTTTTTTTGATAATGCATAGGGATTAGGAATGGAAATAGGGGCAAGTTCATTAATTGGAAGACTTGCTGGGTTTCCATATAAATAGGAACTTATGAAAACCATTCTTGCTCCATGTTTTCTACAATACTCCAATGCTAAAACAGTTCCTAAAGTATTTGTTTGAAGAAATAATTCAGGATTTTTCCAACTAGCTGGTACAAATGTTTTTGCTGCCAAATGTATCACAACCTCAGCAGCAGGAATATTTTCCCATGTCATGGGGTCAATAATGTCACCATCACTACTTGTGAGTTCAAACACTTCATGCTGCAGCTCTTTAAGTGCTTTACAAAGAAAGCTCCCGACAAAACCATTTGCACCTGTAACAAGAATTTTAGACATAGAGAATTTTATCTTTCAACTGATCAAAACATTCAATTGCTTCTATATAATCATCTGGCCTACCTATATCTAGCCATAAACCTGTATAAGTATTTACAAAAACATTTTTCTGTTTTTCCAAAAGAGAAAGCATTAATTGGTCAAACCCAAATGCAATATTTTCTGGAATATATTCTAACACTTTTTTATTCAGCATATATATTCCCATACTCACTTCATAACTGTTTCTTGGTTTTTCTTTAAAACCGGTTAACAGATTATTCTTGGTTTGTAAAACACCATAGTCGATCATTTCCTCTCTTAAGTGAGATGAAATACTAAACAGTGACTCGTTTTTGACATGCGTATCAAAAAAGTCTTTATATACTAAATCAGTTAGTATGTCACCATTCATCACCAGGAAATTTTCGGGAAGATCTTTGATTAATTTAAGTGGTCCCATGGTGCCCAATGGCTGGTCTTCCAGAGAATAATTGATGGAAATTCCCCACTTGCTGCCATCTCCAAAAAAAGCGGCAATTAGTTCTGCCTGATGATTTACTGCCAATGTAATATGTGTAAAGTCCTGCTTTACTAATTGTCGGATGATTACTTCTAAAATAGGATATTCTCCAATGGGCATGAGGGGCTTGGGCAATACTACCGTGTAAGGACGAAGCCTGCTTCCTTTTCCTCCAGCCAATATCACTGCATGTTTATTCATAAAGCCTAAATATTATATGTATCAATTTTATAGCGAGCAAGATTTTCTGGGATAGTAAACCAATCAATTGTTTTTTGTAACCCTTTTTTAAATCCTTCCAGGCCACCGTAAACAGGTTCCCAGTTCATTAATCTTTTTGCTTTATCATAGCTGGCAAATAGTCGTTCCACTTCACTTTTTTCGGGTCTTAAACGATCACTGTCTAATTCAAAAACTATTTTCTTTCCCATCAGTTCGGCAATTAATTCAGCGGTATGCAATACGGATATTTCAAAGCCGCTTCCCAGATTAGTTACAGTTCCATTAAGGGCATCGCATTCCATTGCTTTAATAAATCCATTAGCAGTGTCTTCTACAAATGAGAAGTCACGTGTTGGCGTAAGAGCCCCAAGTTTAATCATTTCTTTTCCTGATGCGATTTGTGAAATGATGGTTGGTATTACTGCCCTCGCAGATTGGCGGGGACCATAAGTATTAAAAGGTCTTAGAACCGCGACTGGGGTATTGAAAGAAGTGTAAAAAGATAAAGCAATTTGGTCGGCTCCAATTTTACTGGCAGAGTACGGTGATTGACCTTGTAAAGGATGTTCTTCAGTGATAGGAACAAATCTTGCGGTACCGTATACTTCGCTTGTTGAAGTTTGCACTACTTTGCGAACACCTAATTCTTTTGCAGCTTGTACAATATTTAAAGTGCCTTTTATATTGGTATCTACATAAGTATCTGGTGAATGGTAGCTATAGGGAATCGCAATTAGAGCAGCTAAGTGAAGAACCGTATCACAATCTTTCATGGCTGTTTTTACGCCATATGGATCTCTTACATCACCCATGAATACTTCGAATTTTCCTTTCAAAGCAGGATCACAGTAATCGAGCCAACCCCATGTATTAAAAGAATTATAGAGTGCAAATGCACGCACATCGTAACCTTGTTTTACCAGCATTTCAGTTAAATGTGATCCGATAAAACCATCAGCACCGGTAACTAATATTTTTCTTTTCATGCCTTTTGTGTTGCTAAAATCTTTTCTTAGCAATTCGTAAATTAAAAAAAACTAAATTATACAGCAAGGTAAAGCTTTCAACGAGTAATGAACAACTAGCTCTCTTATGTTTCTTGGAATTAAATCAGTGGGAGAGAGGATTGGTAAAATAAAAGTAATGATCAATAAAAATATTGGGAAAAAGGTTTTTGGTATTTTTTGAATTACATTCCAAATAACTAAACCAATTATAGCAATGATATAAGTGGACGATTCTACTGATGAACTAAATATCACAACACCCCAATAACGTAGGTAAAACAGCAAATGGTGCAAGGATCAAGCTAAAGAATGGACCAGAGTTGTTCATATCTGAATGATCTTACATATATGGTAAATACAAGTTTTGAAGATGTACGCATTGCCAGAAAACGTATATATATACAAATTAATTATATCTTCCAGCCTCCGGCCTATTTCAAGGGTAGCGTTAATGGCATCAAGTTCAAACCAATAGAAAGAGGGCAATGGGATGGCCTATTTTCCTAGACTGATACCAATAAATAGAAACTGCATTTTTTAGTCTTTTTCCAAATAAAAAAATAGGCGAGGAATTGAATTAGAAAATTAATATTCAATATTTCGTTAGTTTCCTTAAAACCGCACAAAAAAATTACTTTTGCGCTCGATTGATTTCATCATTTAAAAAAGAGTACATGAGTAAAGGACCCGTTTCGCAGTTTATACAACATCATTATCGCCATTTTAATGCTGCAGCATTGGTGGATGCTGCAAAAGGATATGAAACCCATTTATTAGAAGGTGGTAAAATGTTAGTGAGTTTGGCTGGTGCCATGAGTACTGCCGAGTTAGGTATTAGTTTGGCCGAAATGATTCGCCAGGATAAAATTGCCATTATCAGTTGTACTGGAGCTAATTTGGAAGAAGATGTTATGAACTTAGTAGCTCATAGTCATTATAAGCGTGTTCCCAATTATCGCGACCTTACTCCTCAAGACGAGTGGGATTTATTAGAGAATCATTATAACCGTGTTACAGATACTTGTATTCCTGAAGAAGAAGCATTCCGCAGATTGCAAAAGCACTTAGTAAAACAATGGAAAGATGCTGAAGCAAGCGGCGAACGTTTTTTCCCGCATGAGTTTTTATACAAGACTGTTTTATCAGGAGAGTTAGAACAATATTATGAAATCGATCCTAAGAATAGCTGGATCATAGCAGCGGCTGAGAAAAATTTGCCAATCGTAGTTCCAGGTTGGGAAGACAGCACCACAGGAAATATTTTTGCCAGCTATGTCATTAAAAACGAATTAAAAGCAAGCACCGTAAAAAGCGGTATTGAATATATGGTATGGTTAACCGAATGGTACCGTGCTAATAGCGGTGGGAAGGGTATTGGCTTCTTTCAAGTGGGTGGCGGTATTGCAGGTGATTTCCCAATTTGTGTTGTGCCGATGATGTATCAGGATTTAGAATGGCATGATGTTCCTTTCTGGAGTTATTTCTGTCAAATCAGTGATTCAACAACTTCTTATGGTTCCTATTCAGGAGCTGTACCAAACGAAAAAATTACCTGGGGCAAACTAGATATACATACTCCTAAATATATTGTTGAGAGCGATGCGACAATTGTGGTTCCTTTGATTTTTGCTTATTTGCTTGGGTGGTAGGATTTTGAAAAGAGAAAAGAAAGAACAATTATTGTCAATACAATATTAACCCCAGCTTTTAAGCCTGGGGTTAATATTGTATTAGCCATCTTTCAGGACCCTTCACTTTGCACTATCTGCTCGGCATATTCAACTTCATATCTCTCTTCAACATATTTTCTCTATTGGCAATTTCCCATGCGGTGTAGAAGATCATCAATACACGTTTCTGCATCAGGTCGAAATTAATTTTATCAATAGTGTCGGTTGGTTTATGATAATCTGCTTGAAGCATACCATCATAGAAAAATAAAATTGGAACACCCTTCTTTGCAAAATTATAATGGTCGCTTCTGTAATAGATATTGTTCTTGTCTGCTGGATCATCGTACTTATAATCCAAAACCAATTTACTTGATTGAGCATTAGCTGTTTCGTTAATGCCCTGCAATTCTGAACTCAATTTATCGTGTCCAATTACATACACAGTATTGGCAGAATCCGCTGTGAGGCGCTCTGTATCTATTCTTCCCACCATATCTGTATTCAAATCAGCGGTTGTTTTATCCATCGGATATATAGGATGTTCAGAATAATAATCAGAACCCCATAATCCTTTTTCTTCACCACTCACGGTCATAAACACAATATTTCTACGAGGGCCTTTCCCTTTTTTAGCTGCGGCAGTAAATGCTTCTGCCATTTGCATCACACCCACAGTTCCTGATCCATCATCGTCAGCGCCATAATAAATATCATTGCCTCTTGTCCCTAAATGGTCGTAATGCCCTGTCAACATTAAGTACTCTTCTTTTTTATCGGTTCCTGGAAGTATACCAATTACATTACTACTTTCTAGGTTCTCCGTAGTTTTAGTTGCAGCAATTTTAATTTCAGAAACGTACACTATCTTCTTCAATAGTTTGATTTGAGCGATGCTCAAAGTTTCAGTACGACCAGTTAAAGCTGATGCGATTTCTGTAGAGATGTTACCAGTTACGAATCCTGTTATAGCATTTCTTTTTAGATACATATTCCCTTTAGTAGGAGATGCGTTTTTTAGAGGGAAATTTGCACTCACATAAAATAATCCAGCAGCACCTTTTGCCATGGCTACTTTCATTTTTGAATAAGTAGAACCTGGATTGGCAATCATGGCTCGCATTCCACCTTGTGTAGGTAAAGACATTCCTTCCGGAACTCCTTCCAATACAATCACTAATTTACCTTTTACATCTAAGTTGGCATAATCATTGATTTGATGTGTAGAATCGATAATGCCATATCCTGCAAAAACAACTTGGTCAAAACTAAATTCGCCTGTTGAAATGACTTGTAAATTGAAATTAAAATCTTTATCCCAAGTAAATGAACGTCCATTAACGAAAAACTTTTTCTCAGTTAAAACGTCCTGATAAACTGGGTAGAGTTGTTGGTAGCTATCGCCATTGCCTGGTTTAAGCCCCATTCTTTTAAATTCAGATTCAATATATGAAGCTGCTCTTTTTTGACCGGGAGAAGCAGTTTCTCTTCCCTCCATTTCTGCAGAAGCAACAATTGATAGTTTTTGTTTTAAATTTTCTTGGGTAATGATACTACCAAATTTTGCTACATCTGTTTGCGCATGAACAAAAGCCATCGTTCCAAACAAAGGCAGACAAAAGAGAATTAATTTTTTCATCATCATGTTTAGTTTTATTAAGAGCAGGAAATTTTATTGACCCTGGTAGCATGTCTACCACCTTCAAAAGCTGTATTCATAAAGGTTTCTAACATCTGCAGAGCTACGAAATAAGATACAAATCGTGCAGGTATACAGAGAATATTGGCATCATTATGTTGCCTAACTAGTAAAGCCACATCATTTTGCCAGCAAAGACCTGCTCGAATGTTAGCATGCTTATTTGCAGTCATTGCAACCCCATTTGCAGAACCGCAAAGTAGAATTCCAAATGCCGCTTCACCTTTTTCAACTGAGGTTGATACGGCGTGGGCATAATCTGGATAATCAACCGAATCAGCAGTATACGTGCCACAATCTTTTACCTGATATCCTTTGTCAGACAACCACTGAACAAGTTGTGCCTTGTATTCTAAGCCGGCATGATCACTGCCAATAGCAATAGGTTTGGTACTATCAAATGAGTAGGACATATATCTTATTTTAATTTATAAAGATAAATTTTTGACAGTTTCACTTTTTCAAAAAAGGTTGAATGGTTAACGGGCTTTTTTTAAAGCCTAATCTTTAACTCCATTCTTCTTTTTCTTTCTCCTGATCTTGTTTAAAAACCCTTGATGATACAAGGATACTTAATTCATAAAGTAAGAACAAGGGGATGAAAACAATGGTTTGGCTCATCCAATCCGGGCTAGGCGTAATAAATGCTGCAACAATTAAAATAATCACAATAGCATACTTACGAGTTGATCGCATAAATTTCGGCGTAATCAAACCTATTTTGGTTAGAATAAAAGCAAGAACGGGAAGCTCAAATGCTAATCCACAACCCAATATAATATTTGTCAAATTATCTAAATAGTCAGCAAGTGTAGGTCTTGTGATCAATAATCCTTTATTCCCCAATTGGAAACCTCCTAAGAAGTTAAAAGTAAATGGTCCGAGTAAAAAGAATCCAAATGCGGCTCCACAAAAGAAGAAGAAGGATACCCAAAATATGATGAATCTGGTATTCTTCGTTTCTGTGTCTTTTAAAGCAGGTTTTATAAAACGCCAGAATTCCCAGAATATATAGGGAAAAGCGGCAATTACGCCACCCACTAAAGCAATCGAAATGGCACCCAAAAATTGTCCTCCAAATGTGGTAGTCTGCATTTCTACTTTCACTGGTGGCATACACATGGCTTCTCCCATATGCGCCCAATGGCTAAAATCGCATAAAACCTTATAGCTGATAAAGTCGGGATTGATAGGACCCATTAAAATATAATCAAATACAAAATCGCGGTAAACAAAAATTACAGTAGCCATCACCAAAATGGCTAATACAGATCGAATGATATGAGAACGCAATTCTTCTAGATGATCAATAAAGGTCATCTCTGCTTTTTCTGAATCCGGGTTTCTACTGAATAAGGCCATTGATTAAATACTGTTAAGGGGGGCAAAGTTATGTGTTGAAACTGCTTAAAAATCGAGCAAGCGTTAACTATTTCAAAATTTTCATTTTTACCATTTCAATTCGGGTGTCGCTTACTGATACGATATCAAATTTATAATGTCCGATGATGATGGTTTCCTTCAATTTTGGAATGGTTTCATGTGCATTAATAATGAAACCACTGAGGGTTTCGGAATCAGCTACTGCGAAATCCATTTTGTATTTTTCGTTGAGATAGTCCAGTTCTAGTCTTCCGCTAAACATAAACTCATCTTCAGTGAGCTGTTTTTCTTCGAATTCAGCTACATCATATTCGTCATGTATTTCTCCAAATATTTCTTCTAAAACGTCTTCCATGGTTACTATTCCGGATGTACCACCAAATTCATCCACAACCCAGGCAATGCTTCTGCGCTCTTTCGTAAATTTATTAATCAGGTCGGTGGCACTCATACTTTCTGGCACAGCCATCATCGGGTGCATGATAGATCTAACTGAATCTGGCTTTTGAAAAAGATCGAGCTGATGCACATAACCCATAATATTGTCGATATTTTCATCATATACCACCAACTTGCTGAGCTGTGTACTTACAAAATGCGATTTTAATTCTTCGATGCTACAATTAATATCTACTCCCTCAATTTCAGTTCTTGGAACCAGACATTGACGAATTTTAACTAAGGGAAGGCTTAACGCATTTTCGAATAGTTCTGTATTTAGTTCTTGATTGTCTTCGTCTTGTTCTTTGGTTTGTTGAAAAAAATGTTCCAGATCAACTTTATTGAAAGCATCATTGCTTTTATTCAAGCGCATATTGAAAACATATTTCAAGATCCATTGAGAAATGTTTACGAAAAATGTAGCAATCGGTTCAAATAAAGTGTAAAAAAACTGCGCGATTGAAGAGAAGAAAGTTAAAAAACGCTCACTTTTTGCTTTGAAAACAGCTTTTGGAATGAACTCTCCAAATATTAAAACAACAATAGTGGAAATGAGTGTGTCTACAATTAATTGAACAATATGATTCTGAAAATTGATAGGCCTCCAGGCGATGGATTTAAGAAACTCGTCGAAAAGCAATCCATAGATAACCAAAAAAATATTCAAGCCAATGAGGCAGGATCCGATAAATTTTGCCGGATGTTCCATGAAATTGGCGAGGATCATTCCACTTTTTTTGCCCTGCTTTTTCTTGAGTTCAATACTCAATCGATTAGCACTTACAAATGCAATTTCATAGCCTGCAAAAAAACCAATCATCACCAGTGTGCCAATGATAGATAGGAGGATATACAGTTCAGACATGGTGGAAAAATAGGATAAATAATTTGTACTGCAAAGCTAGGGGAATGGAGATAAAAAAGGAGCCCCAAAGAATTGGGGCTCGCATAAGGAATTAACTGACTATGAAATATCTAAAATTTGATTTTCAGTTCAAATATTTAAGAATTATTTAAAGTCAACTGTACAGTTTTGACACTTCAGATCCAATTTGGCGCCTTTGCCATCACCCACAGAGGCTGTGAAATGACTGTCGGTATTACTTTCGTCTCCAGATGCCATTGCGAAAGTAAAAGATCGATTTACGTTAGATGACCTTGCATCACTATTTATATTTTCTTTTTTGCCTGTTGTTTTAACCTCTTCTTTCTCCGTAATTGGCTTCTTTTCAAAACTAGCATATACAGTACTAAATGCCCCCTGATATGCTACGGTGTAATTTTTTACATAACGCATGGGTAATCTGATGTCTGCATATTTATTATTGATCTTGATTGATTCAAGACCTTCACCGATGTTTCTGATTTTTAGATCAGCATTGGTGCCATCTAATTCCATTGAATAAGTAAGTTTAGTGATACGAAGGTTGCCATAGTTTTTACGACAAATAATACTGCCTACTTCTTCCATTTCATATTCGTCATTTGTGCTGCGAATCATTAATTTTTTAACAGCGCCTGCTTCTACGGTTGCATATTTAGTATCTAAGTCTAAATCGTCAGCATCTTTAGCAATAAAACGTCCATTGATCAATTCTACTTCCCCGGTTTTTATATTGCCCACATTGATGTTTGAATATTTAGATCTTAGGTATAACTTATTTACATCACCTACATCTAAACCACCGTTGGTGATGTCGACACTAAGTTTATTCAAATTTCCATCAATAGAGATTTCAGCATATTTTGAGTCGATATCCAGGCTATTTTCCTTTGGAACATAGATGGTCACAGACTTTTTCCATTTTCTTTGAGCATTCGCAACATTGAAGTCTGGGCCTAAAAGAGGAACTGAATTTACTCCCCCCCATGAAACACTAGAACCTTCCACCCTATAAAAATTATTGCCACTTGTATTGCTTTTAATTTTTATAGAGTTTGATGAATTTTTAAATGTCAGGTTAATTTTTTCAAACCACTCTGCATCTGAAACTTTATTAGCATCGCCATCATAAATCACTGTGGTAGTTATTTTTACTTTTGGTTGGTCCCATATTTTAATTTCGAGATTGCTATTACTATTTTCAATATAAATTTCTGCAGATTTTGCAGCCGGCAATTCCATACTTATTTCCTTCGATTTTAGATCTTTAGGCTCCACTTTTTTAAACGGCTTAACAGTTAATCTATTTAAACTATGCTGAGCTTGAGCTAATTCGGCATTGAGTTTCGCTTGCTGGCTCAATACATCTGAATTCATAGCTGCTAATTGTATTTGTTCAGCTTCTAACTTTTCTTTCTGAACTTTTAAATCTGATGAATTGCTAGATGATTCTTGCGCAAAACTGCTGAAAGAAAGAAAGATGCTAATAATAGCGATTGCTATTTTGCCTGAAAGAAAATGTGACATGTTATTTTTTTTAAAGATTTAAAAAGTAGGTTTTTAAAGTGTCAACAGCTGGACGATTTTGTTTGTATCGGCTATTGAGTTTTTGCATTTCTGTTTGTAATTGTTTCAACATGTTTAATTTTTGCTGGTATACATTGATCAATTGATCCAGCAACTCATCACTCATGCCGTTTTTCTTTATATAGGTTTTAATCTGTGCTTCATCTTTTTCCATTTGATGCAACTGAATATTGAATTCAGAAAAATAGATTGGCGACTCTGCATATAGAGGAGTAGTACTTATGCGAGCTTT
>SESB01001283.1_pt1 | contig 16685 bp, 9 predicted proteins | sample 3171441 | NCBI WGS metagenome assembly SESB01 (sample SAMN06051867, study PRJNA518727) | freshwater metagenome | biome: subpolar coniferous forest; feature: holomictic lake; material: water; isolation source: holomictic Lake 227, 6 m depth | place: Canada: near Kenora, Ontario | collected 2014-07-08...
AAAGTCATCGACCTTTATTACAAAGGTGTTCTGAAAGATTATTTTAACGCTAAAAAGAAAGAGAAGACCTGGGGACTTTGAGTGGTGATAGGGGGATGGGGGATTTTTTTGTAACGACAAGCTTAGCAAACCCTTCAATTGGTATATTGATCTATTGAAATTTGGTATATTGGTATAATATTCTTTATCTAACCACCACAAACTTCTGCCCCGTCACATTCTTTCCATCGACAACTCTGACAAAGTACATTCCGGCTGTGAGGTTCTTGTTAAAGAGTTCCGAAAACGGGATGTTGTTAAAACCATTCAATAACTCTTTTTTACAGCAGGAGATTTCGATACCATCTTGGTTAAATATCGAAATCTCCACTGTTTTTTGAGACCTGATATTCAGACCTATGTGACTATTTTCGGTGACGGGGTTTGGATAGATGGAAAGATTCATCACAGAATTTTCATGCTCATTGATACCTATTGGGGACCAAAAAGTAACCCTGAGGCTATCCATAAAAACATCTACAAGTGGATGATTGGTTCCATTAATGGCAACAGCGCCGATTGCCTGAACGACTTCGAAATTCTGGGTAACGATGCCAAAACAAGGATAATTGGGATTGAGGTACGTATTATTCACCAGGTTGATAAAGAACTGGCTCCCCCCTGTATTGGGTCCGGCATTTGCCATTCCCAGTGCTTTTTGGACATTACTGGTAAAGGGACTAAATTCATCAGGAATGGAATAACCGGGACCTCCCGATCCTGTTCCAGTGGGATCTCCACCCTGGATCACGAAATTATGCACCACCCTGTGAAACTTTACATGATCATAGAAATTTGAAGTGACCAGGTCGAGAAAATTCCCCGCGGTGATGGGCATCAGCGTGTCGTATGTCTTAACAACAAAGGTCCCCATGCTGGTATAAAAAGTAACTTCTGTCTGAGCATTACCAATTTTCGCAAATGCCATCAGGCATAATAATAGAATGCAGGTTAATAATTTCTTCATGTTATTTGACAATAGGTTCTAAGGTGAACAAATGTAGGATTAATTTCAAGTCCCGGATCATTGATTAATTGTAAGCATGGAATACAGAAATTTACATATAGAAACTAAACCTTGGCTTAACTTTTTCGTCTAATAGAGCAAGCAAAATCAAAAATTAATTTATTGTTAATTTTTTTAAGAATATTTTTCATAACTTGCTGCAAATTAGAAAACTTAAACCCAATTCATATGAAGAGAAAACTTTTACTCAGCTTGCTTTTGTTCGTTCTGTTTGCAGGAACAGCATTTTCCCAAGGCATTGTAATTACTGAGATCAATTACAATGACCCTTCCACTGGAACCACCACCGGTGACTCACTTGAGTACATTGAAGTGCAGAATTTTTCAACGATGCCTGTCAATTTCGGTGGATATAAATTTACTTCCGGGGTAACTTTTACGTTCCCTTCGATGACCGTGCCAGCCATGGGATATGTTGTTATTGCCAAAGCAGCCACGAAAGTCCAGAATTTTTATGGCATTAGTGGCGTATTGCAGTGGGATGCCGGCCAAACATTAACCAATAACGGAGGGGAAGGGATTGCCTTAAAAGACCCTTCGTTAAACATGCTTGATACGGTGCGTTATAACACAACAAACCCCTGGCCTACTTCGCCAAACGGTACGGGTCCTTCGCTGATGTTATGCGACGCCAGCCTCGACAACAACAACGGAGCCAACTGGGTTGCTGCCAATGCAGTCAATTCCAATACTTATGGAACGATTGCCGGATATGTCGTTAATGGCACTCCTGGTAGCGGCTGTGTGGTTTTACCTCCTTATTTCCCCAAGTTTGCTAATGTTCCTTTCACTGCTACCTTTGAAAACACCTGGAAAAATGCCAATTACTCAAGAGATGTTCCGGATACCGTTTGGACAAATTCTCCCAGCTCAGGAAATAACAGCTGGAGAAGAAATGACGATGGCATCAGTGCAGTATGGACAGGAACAACTACAGGAGCTTATACCCCGACTGGCGCAATTGGTTCAAGCCGCTCAGCACGTTTTCACAGTTCTGCCAGTGTTGCAGGACAAATCGGTGATCTGACCCTTTTGATAAACATGAACACTCCTGGCATTAAAAGACTAAAATTCTGGCAAATGAACACCTCTGGCAACGACAGCCTCGGGGTCTTTTTCTCGCAAGATAGTGGTCTCACTTATACTCACATTGGTCAGTTTGTGAACACTACGACCTGGGAACAAAAACAAATCCTTTTGGGTGCTACAACTGCCACGCATTGTATGATTCGTTTCAGGGCTACTGCCCAAGTAGGGAATACTGACATCGGCCTCGACGATGTGGTTGTTGACCTCATGATGCCCGATGACGTTGGGGTTACGAGCATCGCAGCTCCCGGACCTGTTGTTGCAGCTCAGACAGATACCATTAAAGTCATTCTTAAAAATTATGGCGGAAACGATGTCAGCAATGTCAACATCAACTGGAGTGTTGGCGGCATTTTGCAAACACCTGTTGCTTATTCAAGCGTGATTCCTTCAGGAGCGACAAGTGCAATGATTAAACTTGGTGCATTTACCTTCCCTCCCACTGGTCCAATGACTATTAAAGCCTGGACAAGCCTGCCAAACGGCAATGCCGACACAGACCCAACAAACGACACTGCCTCTTCTTCAACTTATTTCCAACCTTATGCCTCAATCCCTTTCTATGAAGGCTTTGACAGCACCTGGTTCAGCAAACAGGCAAGCCGTGACGTCCCTTCAAATTACTGGGCTGCAAGTCCTGCTACTGGAAACCAGTCATTCAGACGGGATGATGACGGGGTTTCTGCTGCCTGGGGAAATACAACCGTTGGCGCATACACGCCTGCCGGCGCCTTGACAACAACCCATTCAGCCCGTTTCCATACCGGGGGTATTGCCACAACCGGTCCTCAGGGCTCATTAAGTCTGTATGTCAATTTCAACGTACCTGGTATTAAAGTGCTGCATTTTTATCACATCAACACAGCAGGTACTGACAGTCTTACTGTTGCCATCTCATATGACGGGGGCGCCACCTTCAGCCTCCTCGGGAAACCACTGGTTGACGCTACATGGAATCTGTTTGAATATATAATTGGCAACAATACCTCATCCAATACGGTCATCCGTTTCAGGGCCAGTTCAAACCAGAATGGCAACACCGACGTTGGACTCGATGAAGTAAGCTTGTATTTATTACAACCCAATAATACCGGGATTACCAGTATTGACAATCCAAGTCCAATTCTGAATAATGCCACGGATACGGTAAAAGTTCATATCAGAAACTATGGTGCGAATGCCGTGACTACAGCAAATATCAACTGGAGTGTTAACGGAATCCTGCAAACCGTTGTGCCTTTCACAGGAAACATTCCCGCACAATCCAACAGTGGACTGATTACTGTAGGTGGTTATACATTCCCAACCTCAGGACAAAATGTGATCAAAGTATGGACTTCACAACCAAACGGAGTACCAGATACTGAACCCATCAACGACACTTTAAAGAAGACCGTAATCTATCAGCCTTATGCGACCATTCCATTTTATGATGGATTTGACAGTGCCTGGATCAACAAACTGGGAACGCGTGATGTGTCCTCTTATTTTTGGGTAAATACCCCTGTAACGGGAAATACCTCCTGGAGACGTAGCGATGACGGCGCTGCAGCAGCCTGGACTACGCCAACCGGCGGCGCTTATACACCAAGCGGAGCTTTAAGCACGACCCAATCTGCCCGTTTCCACACAGCTTCAGCAACAGCAGGTTCACCTGGAACCCTTGATCTGTATATTAACCTGAGCACTGCCGGCAACAAAGAACTTCGTTTCTATCATATTAACAGCAGTGGAAATGACAGTGTCGCTATTTATCTCTCACAAAATGGCGGATCTTCCTTTACCTATCTCACGAAATTTATCAATTCAACAAGCTGGGCACCCAGGGTCGTTACCTTAGGAAACCTCACGGCTTCTCAGTGTGTTATCCGTTTCAAAGTTACCAGTCCAGGTGGTGGATTTGGTCTGAATGACGTTGGCATCGATGAAGTAAGAGTTGACCTTGTGAAACCTGATGTTGGCGTAAGTAAGTTACTGAAGCCTTTCTCCGGATGTGGCTTAAGTGCTAACGACACCATAAAGGTACGCGTTAAAAACTTTGGCAACCTGGCAGCTTCAAACATTGCAGTTCAATCACCTGCAGGCATTTTCACCATCACAAATACCTTACAACCAGGTGACAGTATTGATTTTGAAGTTGGAACAATCACTGTTCCTCCTGCAAGTTCTTATTTACTAAAAATCTATACCAGTTATCCGGATGATCCAAATGCACTGAATGACACCTTAAAATACACCCTGGTTCATTACATGGTTATCGACACTTTCCCTTATGTCGACAATTTCGAAAATGGCCTGAACTTTTTCACAAAAATCAATACAGCAACAAATGCGCAAGTATCAATCCTGCCGTCAATAGGAACCAGTGCAAGTCATGCTTTATTTATGACTGGTATCGTTGGCGGTACGTGGCCTCAGAACACCGCTACCAATACAACACCTGAACAGGCTTTCGCTTATGCCGATCATAAAGGAGAGTTTGTCTCCAGCTGTATGGTTGATGCCACCAATTTGCCAACACCTGAACTTCGGATCGACCTCAAACAAACGTATAGTGCAGGTATTGCTTACAGTTATTTCAGAGTTACTGTTAATGACACGATGATTATCCCTGATCAAACCGGTAAATTGTATTTCAACCCGACTACTCAGCATGGAGATCCTTTTGTAAACCGTCATTTTGACCTGAGTCAATTTGGAGGCACTACTTTTAAGCTAAGCCTGATCTCTGCCTGTAAATATAATGCACCGAATGCACAAAGCGGCATCGCGGATGCTGCTATCGTCGATAACTTCTCTATCCGCGCCAAAGTGCCTACTGATGCAGGTATGGTTCAGGTATTAAGCCCAATCAGTGGTTGTGGCTTAGGAAATGAGGTATTGGGCGTACGTATCGTCAACTTTGGAAGCCAGCTGCTGCCGGTAGTCCCTGTTGCCTATACGATCAATGGCGGACCCGTTCATCAACAATTGTACGCGATTCCACTAAACCCAGGAGACACACTGAATTTCAATTTCGACACCCTGGTTAATATGTCAACTCCCGGAGTTTACAACATCACAGCTTATGTAGCGCTGATGGATGACATGGAGCATATCAATGACACGGTCCACTTCCAGGTTGTAAACATTCCAATGGTTCACACATTCCCTTATGTTCAGGATTTTGAGTCTGATTTTACAGGATGGATCAGTGGCGCTATCAGTGGCACTAATGAATGGGAACTCGGAATTCCTTCAAAAACATTCCTGAATGGCACACATAGTGGTCAAAAAGCATGGACCACAGGCCTGACGCAGAATTACAATATCAATACGAATTGTTATGTACAGTCACCTTGTTTCGACCTGGTTGGCATGACAAATCCAATTCTTTCTGTATGGCTCAAATTTCAATCAGAGCTCGACTATGACGGCATGATCGTTGAGTCAACCATTGACAATGGTGCCAGCTGGGTAAAATTGCCCGGTGATGCAGGTTTCTACAACGGCACAAGCGTAAATCCTCCACTTGTTGGCACAAAATGGAGTGGCACCAATGGTGGCTGGGTTTTATACAAGACTTCCCTTGCTGCTTTTGATACGGTAAGCAATGCTAAATTCCGTTTCCGTTTTGCCAGTGATAATGCAAACAACGATGAAGGATTTGAATTCGATGACTTCAGGATTCGGGAAGCTGCAGTTGATCTGATAACGACCTATGTTTCCCCGATGAGTAATTGTTCATTGGGTATTAATGAACTCATTACCGTCAGTGTTAGAAATGACGGTGAGAAGATCGCACCTTATGCTGCTTACTACTATTCATTTGGTGGCCCTACCTATGTTGACAGCATCGGTGGCAATATTTTACCAGGAGCCGTTGTAACTCATACAACATGGTACTCTGCGAATATGGCTGCAACTGGCACACTCTATACACTAAACATGGATGTCCATACTGCAGGGGAATCTGATCCCATTAACAATGCCGTGACACAGCAGGTCAGACATTTAAGCCCGATTACAGGACTGGTTGTTTTTGATGGCTTTGAATTCCCTTCTGAATACCTCGCTTTTGAGCATAACACAAACGCTGCTGCCGAAGCTTTACCCGGAAATGCTTATAACAGTATCTTTTCAGGACACCTTGAAGGCGGCGCTGCAGGTACATGGCCAACAGGCACTGCCACAAGCACTCCTGCAGATTCCGCATTTAAACATGCAGATCACTTATCAAAAATAAGCACTTGTGACGTCAACTTACCGTCATCAGTTTATCCTGCTGTCTATCTGCGCTTTATGCTCAAACAAACTTATAGCTTAGGGGCTGACTATTCCTGGCTCAGGGTCCTCATCAATGACACAACCCCTGTTGCCTCGACCAGTGGCGTGACTAACTACCAGGCTGCTACAGCTGCCGGTGATCCTTACACCCAGGTGATGTACGACCTGACTTCATTCTATGGCGCAGGTACCCTTCACAAAATTACTATTGAATCTGCCTGTATGTTTGACAAAGCAAATTCCTCTACAGGTATTGCTGATGCTGCCTATATTGACAATTACATCCTTGATTTCGCTGACGGAATCCATACAGTTCAGCCAGCGATGTTCTCTGTCACTCCAAATCCAACACATGATCTTATCCGTGTTGATCTGATTAACGCCAATGATGGCCAGATGATCCTCATGGATATCATGGGTCGTATTGTCAGCACAAAGGTTCTGAACGGACAACATGTTGAAGTCATTGACATGCGCGATCTTCCTGCAGGCATTTATGCCCTGAGGATCAATACGCTAAGTGGCAATCAGACTGTGAAAGTGGTGAAAGAATAAAATTCACTACAGTAAAAAAACAGGGCGTCTCAGTTTTGAGACGCCCTGTTTTTTTTTTACCATTCGATACTATCTTCTAGCTTTATGTTAAACACATCCTCCTCATCGAGTCCATGCCAACGACAGCCTTTTTTTGTGCACATATAGAAATCAATGAGTTTGGTGCGGGCACTTACAGCGATCCTTGCGGCCGGCGAACCACAGGCACCGCATTGATGATCAGCATTGATGAGTGATTTTTCACAATGCGGACACGCAATCTCGTGAATCAACTGATCTTCAGGGAGATATACTGTTGACTTCGTAGAAAAAACATTCAGATAAGGAGACAACAAAACATATCCGGCTTCATCCTGAACAACTTTTAGCTTGAGCATATCATCTTCAATAAGACTTAGCTTACAATGCGGGCAATACGCATGCAGGAAGCTGCCTGTTTCAATAATTTCCAGGTGTGCCTCCGGTTTTTTACCTTCGGATCCAGGCAGATCATTATGTGAAACATGCTCAGGGATTTTATTAACACGCTGATCCTCATACCCATAGTCCTCATAGAGGCGTTGTAATACATGGGTAAGATCCTCAAATTCAACAAAATGACTTTTACAGCCATAACGGGAACAGAAGCTAACCTTTCCTTCCATATCCAGAAACAAGGGAACCATGGGCGCGCCGCAGTTGACACATTCTTGTTTTGAAGTAATCTGCTTCTTGCATGACGGACATGACAGCCTGGTAAGCTGGTCTTTGTCAATGGCAATGTCACAAGTATAATTGTAACTTCCATAAATCGAACTCAGACACACAAAACCACTTTGTCCATTGCTTTCGATTCCCAGGCGGATACTGGGTTTATTGTCGACAGGATGGTTTCCATCCATCAGGGACACGCCACAAATAGGGCATTTGACGCTAAGTGAAACAAAATCGTACATGAGATATCTTTTTTATACGCAATAATAAGCAAATTTGGACAGCTTTGTCAACAGATAGAAAAAATAGTTTTGCTTACAGGCTAATCTCTCTTATAGGTAATCACCGTTATCCTCTTTTTTCCATCCATTTTAACGGTCAACGGTTTTGGAAACCGGATATGCCGGAAAAACTTTGACTGTTTCACCAATGGCTGTGCGGCTAAAACATCCCAGGCAATAAAGTTATTATGGATCCCTTGTTGTACCGAGAAGTACCCGACATTCATCGACGTGACATTATGAAAGAAATGAGACCCTGAAGATGCATCAAGTGGAAAATCTTCCAGGTTGGTTTCAATGATCACTTTTGCCTGGCTGATCTGTGGCCAATTTACCGGGATCCCGATCCATCGGTCACGGGTTCCCCAGCGGCCGGGACCGATCAATATGTATTTCCGGCCGTCTTTCATCATTTGTTTGTTAAGCTTTTCTATCTCACTGACCATTTCCAGTGTGCATGATTTGTCAAAAGTCGCAGGATCGCAATAGATGACATCGTCAATGCCATCGATTAGTCCATTACCCATCCCCTTTTCCGATAACAACACCATATCTTCCCTTGGGATCTCTTCCAGGTTTACGGTATAGTCCTGGACACTTCCAATCAAAGGTTTTATTTGAAGCAGATAAAAAGATGCACGGTTTTTAGCATCCCTGTTGAGATCAACAGCAAACTCAATTTCAACAGGACAACCCATAGCTTCTTTGACAACATCCAGCACAACCTCAATGGTTTTCGCAAGAGGGATGTAATTGTATTTCAATATATTACAAAAGTTTACGATCCGAGGGCCTGCATGGGTTATCCCTGGGACGATGCGGTTATTTTCGGCATCGTACACTGAAGCACAATGTCTAAGATTGCCATGCTGTTCGGCTACATCGATATCCAACTGAACCAAACCCGCCATTTCACCTTCTAAAAGATTGAATTCCTGTTTTGTAAGATCGACAGCAATAAATTCAACCTGGGAGTTCTTGAACTGGTCCTTAGGTGAGTTGATCTCGAGGCTAGGATATGAGGGTGCGAAACGATAGGCCCTATCACCTTCCACAACATATTTCCCAAGTCCAACAGCAGTAACCGCAAAGCCTTCTTCAGGCTTCATATGTGCAAAGGGGTAATAGTTGTAGGATTGTGCCACCCCGCTGATATGCGGATAATAACAATCGCCGAAACGATTTCCCACAACTTCCTGGATGACAACGGCCATCTTTTCTTCTTCCAGCTTATAGTTGATGGCTTCAATATAACCCCTGGCCATTTGTGAAAAAATGGATGCATAAACGAGTTTGATTGCAGCAGCAGCCTGTTCGAGCCTGACTGCAAGATCTGTATGGCAGTTGGGAAGCAGGTAAGTCTCAAAGATTCCGGCAAAAGGCTGCATCAGGGAATCCTCAAACATGCCGGAGGACCGGATTGCTATAGGATTTTTAATCAGCTTTAGAATCGCCTTCAGCTTACGCATTACACCATCAGTAAGCTTTCCTTCTATAAATATCTTTTTAATTTCATCGTAATCTGAAACATCCATTATTTTCTCCTGGATGTGGTTTCTTTCCATAAAATAGTCGAACTCATCAGTGCCAATAATCGAGGTTTTGGGAGCACAGATATTGATTTCAGGCAGTTGCTGAGAAAAATCATAATGATAAATGAGGCTGTTGACGAAGGCAAGTCCTCGTCCTTTACCACCCATTGATCCAGAAGAAAGGCTCAGGATGTTACTGGCATCGGTAATCAGGCTCTCTTCAAAAGGAATGACCTTGCCCCTGTTCTGTTCATTACGAAAAGTCTGAATGACCTGAATAAGGTGGCTACGAATTTCATTGGCATTGTGAAAGTCAGTTACTTTGGAGGGGTTCAGGATTTTCGCTGCCTGGATCTCACCCCTGGCCATAAGCCAGAGTGAAAAATGATTTTTGCGTGCATGAAACAGCAGTGAATCATCAGGTATCGTACGAAGCTGATTTTCAAACTCTTTCAATGTTTTTGCCACTGCAATCTGCGAACCTTCCTTGTCTCTGTAAATAAAATTCCCAAAGCCCAGGAAGTGCTGAATAAAACTCCGAAAATCCTGGGAGAGGGTATCGGAATTTTTGTCGATAAACGAAGAATGAAGCTCATACGCTCTTTGTGCGTTAGAAGAATCAGATGACTGAATAATGGTTGGCAGGTCATTAACCTGAGAACGAATATATTGAATCAGCTTCATCCCGGCAAAAGAATCCAGTTTCGAATCTTTGTCGAACTTCATGTCAGTGATCAGGCAAAGCATATAATCTTTATAGCGCTCAAAGATGTTAATGGCTTCTTCATAGTTAGTTGCCATGAGGATCTTGGGTCGGGCTCTGAGACGAAGCACCCTATAAAGTTCATCTGTGCTTACATCATCAATGATTCGCTTTGTTTGCTCCAATACAATATTATAAAGCATCGGCAGGTAGCGGGAATAGAATATTGCAGAATCCTCAACCAGGAGGATGATACGTACAAGTCCAAGCCGGGTGTCATTTTCAGCATTGATTTTATCCTCAAGATGTTTGATCATGGCAAAAAAGATCCTTGAGTCGCCATTCCAAACAAAACTCTTGTCGATAGAGGTAAACTTATTGGGGATCTCCCTAATCAGCGCAACGTCGCTATTGTTATTAAACAGCAGATATAGAGGAATATATGGATATTCTTCCTTGATTTTCTGGCTAATCTCCAGGGGTTGATTTTTGTCAACGCCCATCATGATGATAACCATATCGAAATGCCTGGTCATTAATTCCTCCCTGGCCTCCTCCAGCGAAGAGGCACCCGTAATACGCGGCACAGAGGTCAGGCTAAGGGTATAATACTCTCCCAATACATATTCTGAAAATCGTCCTTCTTTTTCGATACTATAGGCATCATATAAATTTGCAATCAAAAGGATGTCTTTGACTTTAAACAGCATCAGGTCATGATAGACATCTCTGTCGATATTGTTCTTATTAAGGAACTTACGCAAAAGCTGTTTCGACGCCGGCTTGGGGTCTTTCAACTCTTTGTCTGTTTTTGCAGTTTCTGTTTTTCTTGCTGAGGCAAATAAAGCCTTGGCAGTATAGCTATTCAGATACCCTGTGATCAAGCTGGTAAGGTTCGTGATCAAGTGACGTTCCTCCGCCATGAATGGCCCTTCGTCGAGGGTGACGAATTCACGAAGATATACGATTTGGATTGTCCCTTTCCTGCCATCGATAGTTTCGAAGGTTTGCTGTTGCATCCATTTTGTCGGGATGAAATTCCCCGTTCTGAATTCTTTTTCGGCATAACGGATCCGGGCGGCAGTATAGTCGGGATATTGCCAGGCAGAAGGCAATGACATGCATATTTGATGTAAGGTGTCGTCGACAGGCTTTCCCTCCCTGATTAGCTGTGATGTCTTATTGATTGCCGCAAGTTCTTTGAGACGTTCTTTGCTTTCGAAAAGCAAGCGGCTGTATTCCGAACCCTGGTCTGAAGGCGGATTTGTTTTGTTTAAGTCGTCGAGATCCATGGTAGTATATTTAGAGTATAAATTGGGGGCAAAACAAAGAGATCAATAAGCAGGGTCCTAAATTATTTAATTACCACAAACAGGAGGAATAAAGCTTGCGTTCACATCACCAGCGCAAATACCACTTATATTAACAGTAAATGAGGCAGGGCCATTAACAACTAAGGCAGGGGTTTCAAATAACCAATCAGGGATCAGAAACATATTCTTCACTTGATTAAATCGCAAAACGGTATAGTATGCATCCGAGGCGTTGAGGTAGTTGTTGTTATTAATATCTCCGGCTTTCAAACGCAATCCACTTAAAGTTATAAAACCGGCGAAATGCCTGATAATGCTCATTGCATCCGTTGCATTTACGCCACCCCAGGCCATATTTGTTTTAGCTGTCAGGATGTAATTACCATTTGTGACACTATCAAACAAATAATCCCCATTCTGATCAGTATCGGCACTGTCGACCAGGGTTCCTCCTGATGTTTTCAAGTATACTTTTGAGCAGGTCAGCGGGCTATTCAGGGGCGAATTGTCATAGCTAAGCTTACCCGAAATCGTTGAAATCGGATTGCTAAACAATTTGGCAATAAAAAAATCGCTGGTTCCAGTGCCTGAATTTGTGAGCGTTGTTGCACCCATCGTTATTGACGGACTGGAAAACTGCCCTGCCAGGAACACATCTCCATATAAATCGCTTAAGACATAATTCCCAATTTCGTTACCCGAGCCTCCAATACTCCTCGCCCACTGAACAATTCCGTCATTATTATATTTCACAAAAAACAAGTCCTGATTTGAGGATCCAGAGTTTAATAAAGTAATGGAACCAAAAGTAATGGAAGGACTTTGGAAATATCCAGTTGCGTAGACATTGCCATCCTTATCTGAATATATGCTATTGATGACGTCATTGTTGCTGCTTCCAGATGCGCCTTTTACCCACATCACACTACCCGAGCTATTATATTTCACCAGGAATAAATCGAGTGAAGGGGCAGAAGTATTGCTAAGGCTAAAAGACCCGAAAGAGATAGAATTACTTTTAAAATAACCCCCGATGAATGAATTTCCAGCCGGATCTACGGTCAGTGACAAGCCATAATCATGGTCTGCACTGCCAGCGCTTTTCCCCCAGATCACATTTCCTGAACCATCAAATTTAAACAAATAGATATCCTGGTTTGGCGCGGATGTATTAAAAACGCTGACGGAACCATAAGTAACTTTGGTATCCTGAAAATGTCCTTTACCATATATATTGCCCACGTTGTCGACCCAGATATAATTCATTGAATTGCTGCTGTTGGTGTTGGTTGCAGTTTTAGCCCAAAGCACATTTCCAGATTCATCATATTTCACCAGGAATGAATTCCCGTAGGGAGTGCTGTAGTTATTCAGCGTAAATGTTCCAAAAACAATAGAAGGGCTTTTAAAATACCCTGACATACAGACATTGCCCTGAGGGTCACAGGCAACGGCCAGTCCAAAGTCACCATAATTGCCACCAGCTCTTTTCGCCCATAACACATTCCCTAAGGGATCATACTTTACGATAAACACATCCTGGTTCGGAGCATTTGCGTTGGTCAGGCTAATGCTGCCAAAGCTGATGGATGAAGAAGCGAAATAGCCTGTTACATAAACATTCCCGGCAGCATCGTTACATAAATAATTAACATTACTACCATTCATGGCATTGAAGTTACGGGCCCAGAGAACATTCCCGCTTGGATCATATTTAACAAGGAAAACGCTTTGATTAGGACTCGCTGGGTTTGAGAGAGTGGTCCCTCCAAAAGTTAATGTCGAACTGGAAAATGCTCCACTTACATATACATTCGCATTATTGTCGATAGAGATGGTATAGGCCTGATCATTAGCCGTGCCTCCGCCACTTTGCTTTTTAGCCCATCCCCAGCCGGGGACCTGAGCATTAAGAATCCCACAAAAAGCCAGCATCAACAAGGTTAACTTGAGTTTCATAGTTAAGGTATCTGTTTTTAGCGTGCTGAATCCGCACTGATTAGTTGATTGAGTAGTGTTTTTTAGCGAATGGAAGGAAGTACGGACATTTCCCGCTTTCAATAAACAAATTTAGAGAATTCCAATACAAAATGAAGATTAACAGCATTTAGAAATGCACTTTAAAATTATTCTAAATTAACTACTTAAGGCAAAATAAAAGCTTATTGTGAATTCGCAAACAGTTTATTGTTTAACTTTGTGTCCTCTTTAAACAATATTAACAAACAAAAAAAACACGCAGTACTATGACAAAAGAGGTTTTAGACCAAAAGGTCAATGAATTCATGGTAAAAGTGATTGCTAAAAACCCATCAGAGCTCGAATTTCACCAAGCTGTGAAGGAAGTTGTTGAGTCACTCATCCCATTTATCGAAGAAAATCCGAAATATACAGATGGTAAGATCCTCGAGAGGATGGTTGAGCCTGAAAGAGTCCTGATGTTCAGGGTTCCCTGGCTGAATGACAAAGGCGAGATCCAAATTAACCGTGGTTTCAGAATCGAAATGAATAGCGCAATCGGACCTTACAAAGGTGGTCTGCGTTTCCACCCAACCGTAAACCTTGGCATTTTAAAATTCCTTGCTTTCGAACAAATTTTCAAAAACAGTCTGACCACACTTCCTATGGGCGGTGGTAAAGGCGGATCTGATTTCGATCCTAAAGGCAAGTCAGACAATGAAGTAATGAAATTCTGCCAAAGCTTCATGACAGAACTCCAACGTCATATTGGACCTGACACTGACGTTCCAGCTGGTGACATCGGAGTTGGTGGTCGTGAGATCGGATTCCTTTTCGGACAATACAAAAGGCTTCGTAACGAGTTCACCGGCGTTCTTACCGGAAAAGGCCTCGAGTATGGTGGCAGTTTGATTCGTCCTGAAGCAACAGGTTATGGTGCAACTTATTTCGCAAAAGAAATGCTTGCCACCCGTGGTCTGGACATTAAGGGAAAAACTGTTGTTATCTCCGGTTCAGGTAACGTTTCACAATATGCTTGTGAGAAAGTAACCCAATTCGGTGGTAAAGTTGTTACCCTTAGTGATTCAAACGGATTTATTTATGATCCCAATGGAATCGATGCTGAAAAACTCGCTTTCGTGATGCATTTGAAGAATGTAAAACGTGGTCGTATCTCTGAATATGCTGACAAATATGGTGTTGAATATTTCGAAGGAAAACGTCCTTGGGGTATCAAATGTGATATCGCTATGCCATGTGCTACTCAGAATGAAGTCAACGGTGAAGAGGCTAAAGTTCTCGTTGCCAATGGTTGCTATTGCGTTTCTGAAGGTGCTAACATGCCATCGAATCCAGATGCAATCGAGGTTTATCTCAACGCTAAAGTTCTCTATGGTCTTGGAAAAGCTGCCAACGCTGGTGGTGTTGCCACTTCAGGTCTCGAAATGAGCCAAAACTCAATGAGATTAAGCTGGACCCGTGAGAAAGTTGACGAAGAATTACAGACGATTATGATCAACATTCATAAGACTTGTGTAAAATATGGTACTGAATCAGATGGCTACATCAACTACATGAAGGGCGCTAACATTGGTGGTTTCGTGAAGATGGCCGATGCGATGCTAGCTCAGGGACTTGTATAACACTTCTGCCCATTCTATATTACTCACATTACTCGTAAAACTTAATAGCTTCCATTAACATTTCTCGCATTACTTGTCTACTCGTAAAAAAAGCCGTCTCACATGAGACGGCTTTTTCTTTTATTGGATTGCAGACTGTGTAATTCCGCAACAATCAGGCATTTCTATTAAAAATTATTCCTCTTCGAATATTTCGATTTTCTCGATCTTATCTCCCTGGCGTATCGCATCAATCACCTCAAGACCTTCATAAACCTTCCCAAAACAAGTATGGTTACGATCGAGATGGGCAGTGTTGTTACGGCTATGACAGACGAAAAATTGTGAACCACCCGTATTGCGTCCGGCATGAGCCATCGAGAGAACGCCACGGTCATGATATTGATTGTCGCCATCCAGCTCACATTTAATGGTATACCCCGGACCACCGGAACCACTGCCATTAGGACAGCCTCCCTGGATCACAAAATCAGGAATCACCCTGTGAAAATTTAAACCATTGTAATAGCCCTTCTGAGCCAGTGTAACGAAGTTTTCGACGGTCCCTGGGGCATCTTTTTCATAAAAATGAACTTTCATCACTCCCTTAGTTGTGTGAATTTCAGCACGTTTCATAATAATCTCTGTTTTAGTTTGAATAATATTTTAAGGGGACAAAGGTAATAGAAAAAGACTCACTGCAGAGAAAGAGTGAAACAGAGTTTCGCAGTGAACCGCCATTGAAATCCTCCTTTATACCATACTCAAATCGACGAAAAGCATAAAATGTCCGGTCAAACGCAATTAGCTGCTTTGTTGGGCTTATATGGGCAACAAAAGCTTGCAGGTAGATTCCATTTGATCTGGCCCCTTGGCCTGACATACATTTGTCCATTATAATTTAAATCAGGAGGACATCCCATGAAAACAATCATTTTACTGACAGCAATCCTGTCAATATCATTAGGCCTCAGTGCCGCAAAAAACAACCCGCCAAACTATGTTACCGCAAACGGCCAGACATATTTTGGTGAAAAAATAAAAATGGGTATTTCGTATACCCGTATCATCAATTCCGGCGAAGATGCCATTAAAATCGAGAATGCTTCCGTTGATTCTTATATGAGAGATGGACATCTTTTTGAACGCTTACCCATGGTTTGTGAAGAAAATGCCCAGGATAAGGTATTCATGGAATACCTTACGACCCGCGGTGGACTTCGTCTTTACAAATATGCTCATTACGACGAAAACTGTAACCTTTCTGACGGGAATTTCACCAAAGCAACCGCAAAGAATTGCTTCTTTGTGTATAAAGATGGTAAATTTTACCTAAAGATTGATGAGAAAAACGCCCAATCCTGCCTGCCTTTCTTTGGCATCAATGTTCGTTAATTGACCTCTGTGTTTATTAATGCCCTAAGCCCTGTGCGATTCTTTGCATGGGGCTTTTTCCTTTTTGCCCCACCTAAGTCCTCCCCGAATCGGGGAGGACTTGGGCTTCGATTAAAAACAACACGGTGATAATCAGCATAGAAGTACCTCTTCCCCTCCCTAGATTGGGGTAATGGCGCTAACTTAATAATTATATTATCTTTGTGGTAAC
>SESB01001285.1_pt1 | contig 16663 bp, 31 predicted proteins | sample 3171441 | NCBI WGS metagenome assembly SESB01 (sample SAMN06051867, study PRJNA518727) | freshwater metagenome | biome: subpolar coniferous forest; feature: holomictic lake; material: water; isolation source: holomictic Lake 227, 6 m depth | place: Canada: near Kenora, Ontario | collected...
GTTGTTGCGTTCCAATACATATCCACTGATAAAAGGTCTTCAATATTATGAATAATTTTATCAATACGAAGTTTAGATGCTTTAAGGTAATTACTTGCTGTTGGATTTACATTAGACAAAGTAGCTGGGTCAGCAATAACAATTGCACCTGCAGTGCCAGTGATTGTTAAACCACTTGATGCAGATTTAGCTGGATTGCTTACTAACACTTGAGTAGCACTAACCACACTAGTAATATATGTACCAGCATTGTAAGTTGTAGTACCATCACTGAATGTTACAAACTGCCCTACAACAGGGACCAAAGCCCCTGCAGTAAAGTTAAGTGTGTAACTACCTAGTGCTGCTGGAGCACCTGCTGTACCAATAGTACCAGTACCTGCCAAGTCAGAAGTATCTAGAATACCCTCAAACTTAATAACAGTGCGCATTGCACCATCTTCTAAGATTTGAATCGAGGATGAATTAGCCATGCTATTCTCCTATTATCGTGTAGTTTCTTGAGCGGCTAAAACGTAGTCCACATGCAACAAATCTGTGGCGGTAGGAGTACAAGAAACAAATGGCCCTAACAATTGATTAGTTACTGTGAAAGTATTAGTAGAACCAATAGTAATGTTAGGAATACGTGCTACTAAATTATCTGATTTATAAACTAACAAATCTGTACCATTGTAGTAAAGAGCTAAATCAAGTGCAGTGGCATATGTGAATGTTAATGAAGAACCACCAGCAGATGCTGGAGCACTAATTGTTGCACTAGTTGAGCTAATAATTGAAGTTACTGTTGAATTTAATGGAATACCTGTTCCATAAATATATTGACCAACTGTTAGAGAAGTATTAGCTGCATAAGTAATAGTTGTTGAACCAGAAGTAGTAACACCACTTGTTAAAGAACCAGTAATATGAGTTGCAACTGGAGTAGTAGAAATTGTACCACCTGTACCTAACAAAGTAGTAGCAGTGCTATTTACAGAAGAGACTAAACGAATTTCAGTAGAAGAGGCTGGCTTAGTAAACCAGATACCATCTGTTGTAGCTGAACCAAATTGCAAACCAAAAGCATAAGTGCCTGTAGTAGCAAATAAACCTGGAATTATTCTTTCTATAAACCAAAACTTTTGTCCAGATACAAATTGAAAGTTAGAGTTAGTACGATATACAGAAGATGCTGTTGTAGAAGCACCTGGGGTAAGAACAGCATAGCCACCAATACCTGCTTCTAAAGCAAAGGTAGAAGATGACCCTGTTACAGTGTTTGCTGCTACTTGGCCTAAGTCAGTGTAGTCTGTTGAATAAGTAAATACATCAAGACCTGCTACTCCACCTGTATGGAATGGGTCTGGAAATGGGTAATTGCCCAAAGGCTGTGCTGCAGGGACGGTAGCTACACCGCTTAAAAATCGGGTTGGATTAGACATGTAAAACTCCTTTGACGTTGTTAAACAACGCACCAATTAAGTGCGTCATAGGATTTAAAACAATTACCTAGTTTTACCAGGCTCAGGGCGTTTGCCCTTTAGTTTTTCTTGTTCGAAACTCATTTTAGTTCCTTTAATAAAAAAGAAGTAGGACTTACAAAAGGTTTTTAATCTCTTAGCCTACTACTATAATTTTACCACAGATTTTGCTTTTTGTCAAGCAATATATTTACTTAGTGCTTACGGACCATTCACACCCCAGATAGCACGTGGGTCAGACCAACCGAATGAATAACGCTCATAGCCTTTAGCCTTAACGTTCATTGTATCGAAGTCATTGTCTTGGTCAAATTGAATACCAACACGTTCATAATACTTCATACCTGTTTTGCCTGGGATTGAGTTACGGATAAACCAAGCATTAGGAGCTGTTAGGTAATGGTTAACCTTGAAGCCACCAGGGATGTAGTTACCAGACTTGATAACGTTAATATCGTTATTAGCATTACCTGTTTGGTATGAAGAGTGAAGGATACGTTGTGCATTGAACACTTGTTGACGTGGGATAATCAATGTACGAGGCATGATGTTAATCAATAGACCACGGTCATTTTGAAGACCCATAATAGCAACAAGTGCATCTTCCAAAGCAGCTTCTGACAAGTCAGCATCAACTGCTGGACGATTAGCCCATGTACCACCTGAAGTGTTTGGATGTGCTGTAGAAGCTAAAGCAACTGCATCACCACCAGCATATGTGCTATTAAAAGCACGGTTGTATACGTTAGCAGCTACGTTCTCTTTCGTTTGACGGAAAGACATAGCCAAAGCAGCAGCACGTCTACGGCTTACTTGCTCGTACAAGTTATCATCTAATTCTTCTTTAGTTACAATGTAACCAGAAGCGTAAGCGATGTGTGTGTAACGAGTTGTGAAACCTTGTACTTCTGAATCGTAGTTAACGCCTTGACCTTCAGGTTTACGTTGAACTAAACCGAACCCTGTAAGTTGTACGTCTTCTTCGTAGTTTTGTGAAGATGTTTCTGAATCAAACAAGTCAGTGTATTCTACTTGATGTTCGTCATAAGTTTGACCCCACCATTGTTTAACACCAGGCCAGAGGGCCTTTGGATGACTTGCGGTTGTAATTAAACCAGCCATGTTATTCTCCTATTTTTTAATTGTTAAACGCCAGTACGGCCTGTTGCAGCACCATAGAACGCATGTACGTTGAAACGAACTTGCAATGTAGCATAAGCACCAAAAGCATTGTCAGGACGTTGTACAATACCAACTACTTGTAAAGGTAATGAGTTGGTTGAAGCTGGAGCAGTCGCAACTGTAGATGAAAATGGTGAAGAGTTACCTAAACCAGTTTGGTTAGCTGTAATTGTAACGTTAACGTTTTGGTTAGCATTAGTAGTAGCCCAAACAGTTGAGTCACCTTGGATTTCAAACAATGTACCAGGGTCTGTAACAACGTATAGGTAATGAGCACCTGCAGAAACTGGAATGTATGCTTTTTCCAATGATAGTGCATTACCTACCAAAGAAACACCAGGGTCAGCAACACGGATACCAACAACAACACCAACTGGTAATGTACCAACTGCAACAGTACCACCCCATTTAGTAACTGCTGGAATACCATCAGCATCTGCACCAGATGTAAGCTGAACGATGTCACCAATAGCGTATGAGTTTGAAGCATCATTAGCAACGTAGTACAGTGAGGCACCTTGGCTCCATTGAGTACCGTCACTATTTTGAATCGGGCTAAGGCCCTTTGGGCGGTTAATATTCGCCATAATAGAACTCCTTTAAATTAGTTTTTGTAAGAGATGCCTTCTCGTGGAGTGTAGAATCCTTCTGATTTAACACCACTTTCAGGATTACGTCCAGTACGAATTGCATCATCAATTGCATTGTTTTTTTCTTGTAAAGCAGATTGGTCTTCATCAAACCATTCTTGCTTAATCTTCATTAGATAAGCATATTGCTCACCTTCTTTAGCTGAAGGGTTTACAAGGAAACGAACCTTATCTCCAACGTCTGTATTGCGTGACGTTACATTTTCTTTTACACTTAATAGTTCACTAGGTTTAACAAACTCATATCCACCATCCAAGGCTTGTTGGATGCGACCAGGTGTGTCATTTAAAATATGTAAATGATACCCTTCAATCTTGTGGTCTACAGTGAGCTTACCCTCTGTACCATTAAAAGTATTACGTTTTCTCTCAGTACCTGTACGTTCTGCTGCACTGCGTACTTGTAAGGCTCTTTCTTCTTTTTCTTTAATTGTCAAAGCTGCTGGCATATCTATCTCCTAGTTCCAATCGTAAAGGTCAACATATTCTTGTTTACTTTTAAACAAACCCTGCTTAACGAATTTATCGCATGCAGCTTTTGCTTCAGAAGGCAAGTTATCATAAGATTTCTTCTTAGTGGAGGGAGCTCCACGTCCTGAAGAACTATCTACTGGTGACCTAGCTTGATTTGGGTTTTCATATTTCTCGGGTAAACGTTCTTGTAAACGTTCGTCTAATTTAGCTAAAAAGTCTTTGCCTACTAAGTTAGGGAATTGCTTTCTTACTGCAGCCCCTACACCATTAGCAATTTCAGTGGCTTCAATGTCATTACCAAACCACTTGTTAGTTTCAATCCATTCAGATAATGCAGGGTCAACTTGAGTTTCAGGAACTGGTGGAGCTTCTGCTGCCACTGGTTTCTTAGCTTGCTCTTCCTTGACCTCTTCAATGCGGTCTTCCAACTCCACTACACGGTCAGCATCACCTTCTCGCATAGCTTCTTTACGTTGTTGTTTTAAAGTTTCTAATTCTAGCCTAGCTTCTGCTTGTTTACGTTCATACGCTTCTTTTTGGAAGTTTTTAAACTCTTCTGCAGCAGCTCTAATCTCTGCTAGTTCTTTAGAATGTTTTTGACGTTCAAGTTCCATTTCTTTCTTGAGACGTTCATTATTAGCACGAAGGATAGGATTAATTTCCTTACCCCTCTTAACGAATGTTTCGGCATCTACCCAAGACTCTTCAGAACCTCTGAACTCTTCTTTAGGTACCCAACCAAATACTCGTGCATCTTTTTCCACACTGTTACTATCCTGTTCGGATTGTACTACTTCATTTTCTTCACTCATTCTCTATCCCTCTTTATGAATACAAACTACATCTAAATCGTTTACTACTCTATACTCTTCATTATCTAAAGTGTCTTTTCCTTTATAGATAAGTCCTGAGTATTTACCAAAGGTTACTACATCGCCCACCTTACACCAAGCTTCTGGTTGGTCTGAGTAAGCTGTGCTGCCTACTTCAATTACCTGCCCTTTGATTTGAGCTAGACGTTCCCTATCTGCTGCTTCACCTACTGAAATAATAATACCAGTCTCAGTGGTTTGCTCTACGGACAAAGGTTTAATTAAAATACGATGGCCTACTGGAGTAATGCCGCTATTATTTTGCATTTGCATATCCTTCCATTAACTGTTCGTAAGACATGTCAAGGATGTTAATGACACTCTTACAAATTCCTTTTACTTCTAACTCTTGCTTCTCGTCATACAAGCCTACAACGATGTTTTCTTTTAACTCTTCTCGATTAGCTTCTAAGGCTTTAAAAAAAGCTTTAGTTACTGGGGACTCAAGCCATTCCTGGTACTCCTGTTGCGTTACTACTGTCTTCATTCATTGCTCCCTTTTGGTCAAACTCCAATGCTTTTAACATTGTCTCTGCTGCCTGAATTAGGCTATCTCTATGTGCTTTCTCAGCACCAATCTGTGCATTGATAAGAGCAATTTGATGCCCTGTCTCAACACCTTGGGCTTCAGCCAACAACTTAATAGCTTCAGCTTGCAATTTATTAATCTCTGCTTGTTTCTTATCAGCTTCGGCTTGTAGTTTCAATACAGCCATTTTAGCCTTCATTTCCATATCCATTTGTTTAGCTTGCAACTTCATTTGTTCAATTTGAACTTTAGGATTTGGAGCTGGTGGAATTGCATTTTGACCTTGTGGGTCAGGAAGGATTTTCTCAATGTTAGTTACCTTCAATGCTTCTAGGTAACGCTTGTTAGCTTCATACAAATTAAATCCTGGACTACCATGAGCTGCTTGTAGCACTGCAGATGCTTGCATTACTCGTTGGCTATCAGACACTACGTTAGGGTCTGCTGCTGGTGTAATGTCAGAAGGATTACCTGAGTAGTCTTCTTGCAACACCTTAACATCACCGAATTGAGTTTCAGGTGAAAGATATAGTTGATTTAAACGGTAAAGGTGTTTAAACTCTTGTTTGAGAGAACGATGGACACGTTTGAAAATACCAGTGAAAATCTTCATTCCTTGCTCAACCATGTTACGGCTAGTTTCGGCAGGAGTGTTCTGACCTGGGTTCTCACCAACCATTACTTCAGTGGCTGAACCAATACGTTCACCATAGTTAATCAATAGAGATAACAATGTAAACATAACTTGTGAAGGTTCACGCACTGGCAATGGGAATACATTCTTACGAATGTCATCACCAGTTGTTTCAACATGCTTCCACTCTAATGGAGCAAAGGATTGGTTACCACCACGAATTTTAAGACCACGTCCTAAGAAACCACCTGCAGTGACAGCCATAGTACCAGCATCAACAAGCTGGTTGATAATAGTATTAATTGACTCGTTGAGAGGGCCGAGCAAGACTCCAAAACCCAAGTCATAAAAACCGCCATCAGGAGAAGGAATAAAAGAGTATTTAGTAAAGTATTGTTCAGGCTTAATAAAGACAATTCTATTTCCCTTCTTTTCAATAGAGCTATTAAAATAATTGGCTACAATACGAAATACTTTTTTAGTGTCTTTATTAACAGTGACAATGTATGGCTCGGCATAACCGTCACCATCTAAATCAATGTAACGATGTTGTTCTAAGATTTCATAAGGAGTAGAGGGGTCATTGTCTGCTGGATGAACCCCTTGAGCTTTATCTCTAGTAGGGTTAGGGTCTTTAGATTGAGGTTGGTGTAATTCTATCTCACGATAGAGACCCCTTACTGTACGTTCATGGATGTCATTCTTAGTGAGGTATAGAACATGAGTGATACGGTTAGCTGTGTCTAAAGATTTAGTCCAATAGTCTACAACTAAATCACGAGCTAACACCATCTCTGAAACATTGCTCTTATGACGAGGAGAGAAATAAGATTTTTTAAAAGAACAACCAATGATAGGAGTAGTGATAAGCACCTTATCCATTTGGTCTTCCCATGCTTCATCTTCTTCAAGTAATTGGAATGACATGTGGTTCTCAATGCGTTTAGCACGAGCTGTTTTCATACCATCTGGGTCTTCACCAGTGACACGCATCTTAACAATGTCTTTGCCTGGAATAAGAGCAGGATATGCACGAGCATGGAATTGTAATGCAGCAATAGTGATAAGAGGGAACTTAACGTTTGAAGCACCTTGCCAAGGGAAGGATTTGCTTTCTACCACTTGGAGAGCCAGCTTCATGCTGTCTTCCATTTTCTTTTCCCATTGTGTACGAGATTCACGGTCCATCTCATATTCACGGGTTACTTGCAAACCAATAGTGGTAAGCTGTTCTTCATCCATCATCTCAGCAATGTTAGGAGAAGAGATTAGTTTATCAATTGATTCTTTAAAGTCTAGTTCCATTGTTTTCCCTAGTATCCACACACAGCAGAGCGACCATCATCTCCACTATGTCGTTGCATTTCATAAAAATATTCTTCTTCATCTTCTTCAGGGGTGTTAGCATTGTGCACTTGGTCTATCACCAACCCTAACCAACTAGAAGCATCCACTTGGTCATCGTGTCTCCCTTTAGGGAAGCGAACCAATTCATCTTCATATTCAGAGTACCACATAGCACCCTTGTCAAGCTTAACCCCACCAGCCCGTAACCGAGCTTGAAAAGAACGAGCACGAGTTTGCTTATCTTTGGTTGGGGTCATTGGGTAAAGATTCATAAACGAACCACGTCTACTCATCTCACTCCGTAAAATAGCCCCCACAGCCTTTTCAATTGCACCACGTTCAGTGATGAACAACTGTGGAGAGTATTTCTTTTCCACTGCAAACATTTCATCAACAATTTGTAAGGCATCCCAACGGCCCTTACGAATATCTACAATGTACATTATCCCTCTGTCATCCATTCCAGCAACAGCAATGACAGTGAAGTCGCTACGTTCCTTTGTACTAATCGCAAAGTCTACAGCAGCGTAGTAAACAAGTTTCTTATCACCATGATGAATGGCATCAAGTTCAAACTTAGGTATTTCTACAAAGTCTTCTCGTTTAAAGTAAGAAGTGGCTTCGTCAATTGGGTAGTTCAAGAACTCTTGTGAATAGACTTCAGGAATACCTTGGTCTAAATACCGTTGACGTTCTTTAATTAAACTATCCTTAGACCATCTAGTAGGCCAAAGGATGTGTGAGTAGTCTTCATCATGTGCTCTATAGCGAACACTGGTCCAAGTCTTTCTACTGTTAGTGCTATAAGTTCTAAGTGGCTCTATTACGGAATACTTGTCAGAATCTTCTGGAAGTAGTCTATTTAGTAACGAGTCCAAGTGCAGAACAGTGCCAACAATACGACATATGCCGTGTCTAGCCATACATGGGAGTAACGCACCATCAAACCACTTACGAAACTTTTCACGTCTGTCCTTGTTAATAACTTGTTCATCTGATTCCAAATCATCACATACAATGAGGTCTGGGCGAAGTTGATTCCATTTAAGACCCCGCACTCGTTGCTCTGCACCACGTACAAGAATACGGAAAGTGTACCCATCACTCAATTCAATGATGATGTCGGTCTCTGTATCCTTCTTAAAACCTTTGATGCCAAACAGTTCAACCAAGTCATCATTGTTACGCAGCTCTTCTTTAATGTCGTTTAAGAAGTTTACAGCTTGTGTTTCTGTATCTGATACAATGACAACAAACTTACGTTCTCTAAACAACACAGCAGCCAAACAATAAGCATGTGTAATGGCTGTACTCTTGCCATGAGACCGAGGAGCTGCAATAGCCACTAACTTGTTCTTACTAGCACAGAGTTCCCACCACTGCCTATGGGCTTCTGGTGTTGGGGTAGTACCATCATAACGTTTAGCTAAAGTGGATACTGAGAACCCTTCAATGATTTCAGCCGATAATTCCAACTATTTCTTTTTAGCTGGCATTGATTTTTTAGCTGGTGCTTGTTTCTTAGCAGGAGCTGAACCACCGTCTACATCTGCACCTGCAGCATCATAAGCCATACGAGCCTTAGAGTCAGAAGGACCCTTCTTAGCTGGCTTTGCTGGTGCTTTCTTACCTGCCATTGCTTTTGGGTTGCTTCCTGTGTTAATTGCCATTTTCTATTTCCTCTTCTATTAAATTGTTTTGAATTACTACTCCATCTTCTATTAATCTACTCTTAGCAAACTTTTCAAAAGCATCTGCAAGTTGATTAAGACGGTCGTTAATGCCCACCTTAGAAGTGATGCTGGTAGGCTCACCTCTTACAAGTTGTCGTTTAGTTGTTAGGTTGTCAAATAGGATAGCAAGTGTTTTAGTGTCAACTGGTTTACGTTTATATTCCCCCGTCTTACGGTCGTAGAATACATCTCCTAGTTCTAAACGGTCTTTAATCTCAGAAAGACTTTTATCCAACACTTCGTTAATGCGAGAAGAGAGATTCTCATTCTGCTCAACGTACACTTGCTTTTGAATTTCTACCCACCAAGGTTCTTGATGCCACAGACGTAGCTTCTCAGAAGGAACCTTTGTTAATTCAGAGACCTTGTCAAAGTCTCCATAGATGCAATAGAGGGTGCAAGCATCTACTTTAGTTTGTTGAGGGAACCATTCAGGGTTGTGATGTTTAGCTTTTAAAGGGCGACCTCTACGTCTGCCCAGCATAATTTCTTCACCCTCAAAGACATATCCAGAACCTTTTGGTTCAGATGGCTTTTGGGATTCATCAACAACTTCCTGTAAATATTCCTCACTCATTACTACTAGTATATCACAACATTAATAATTTGTCAAGACATATTTGTATAGAACTAATTAAAGGCTAAATAGTTTGCTTGTAATAAAAGCCAAATTATTACAAACAAAAAGTACTTGACATTTATTTAAAAGTGTGTTACCCTTAATTAATTAATAATATATAATTAATAATAATTAATATATAATAATAATTAAATAATATAATAATAATATAATTAATTAATAATATAATAATAGATTAATAATAATTATAATTATAAACTATTAGTTTAGTTTTAATAAAGTTTTTAAACTGATTAAGGACATCCGCTTTGCGGACTAATTAATACTCCCCTTTTAAAATAATTTAATTATTTATCCTCCCCCCAAGTTCCGCTTTTAATCCCCCCTCCTTTCTTTCATGCGAGGGGTGCTTAGCAAGTAAGCTTTATCGCTTGCTCCCGAGCCCCAAAGTTCCCATTGTAAAAAATTATAAAAAAATTTATTTCCATGATTCATTTAAAGATGACGGGGTGGGGTCCCCCATTAGGATTTATAAAAATTTAGTAAGTTGCCTATATATACATATACAAACTGATTCTTTCCCCCTCCCTCCTCCAATCCTAGACCACACCAATACCAATATCAAGTTAGTGAGCACTTACTCCCCCTTACTTAACATCTGATTAAATATTAAGCACATGTTAACCACAATGATTAAATGGTTTACAATTGATTAAATTATAGGCAGTTCAATTGAGTTGGCACGATAATTGCATGGTTCTAAACACCTCAATAATAAATCAAATACTTATCCACAGGTTATCCACAATTTAATGCACAGCATATCCACAATGGGGGTGCTATAGTGCTATCAATGAAAGGGTAAAATGCGTCTATGAGCTTAAAAAGGGCATTGGTGAGGGTGTCATTTATCCCTGTTAAGTGTGCAATAGCTTAACAATTAATTGTCATAAAAGATTCATAAAAAGTTCATATTCAAACTAATTCATCAGGTATAGTGAACACATGCACTAAGCAATTGCATGGCGGTAAAATACTTAGCTGGGCGGGTTCCTACGGGGGTCTAGTTGCCTTAAGCCAAACCATGAAAACCTTAATGCTACTTGTAATAGCCTTGAATGTAGCCCATCACTAAGCCGTAGATTAGGGGCAAGAATAAAGATACTAGACAAGAAGACTAAACCCCTTAAGCGTAGCTATGCTTGCTATGGTGTCCAGAATGGTGTCGTAAGTGCTTTACGGCTATGTTTGAGGGGTGAAGTCAAACTTATAAGACTTGTTTAGGTTTTATAACTTTGATTTTTAAAGGGGCAATTATGAAAGAGTATAGTTATCAAGAATTATCGACAATTGGTAGAAAATATTACAATGATGTAAATTTTTGTAGTGTCATTTCAATAGCTACGGCATGCCACACTTCTTTTGGTAAAGCATTTCACACCATGAAACGGGAGGGAAGACAAACCCGTAAAGGTGTTTTAAAGCTCCAAATTATTGAGGGTGTAGAAAAGCTAGGTTTCAAGGCTATACCTTTACATGGTTTTGAGAATAAACAAGTAAAGAGCATGCCTAGCCTATTACCTAGAACGGGGGCTTATATGGTGTTCATTCGGGGGCATGTTCTAACAATTAAAGAGGGTGTAGTTTGTGATTGGTCTGATGGGCGGGCACATATAGTGAAACATGTTTATAAAATTGAAAGGGTTTAAAATGAATAAAACAAATATGGTTAGAATGTGGCAAGATGGTTTTTGGGTAATGCCTAACAAAACCCTAATGCCCGATTTTAAATACTCAAACTATGGGTTTGGGGGCATGGCGGTTTTTTCTGAATGTAGAAGTTTTAACGATAGAGTGTTTTTGCTCTTGGGTTCACTTGATTTTTAATGAAAGGGTATAATATGCAATTAAACCATGATGAAATTTGTGCTTTAGCACAAACAATTAACCCGTCTGTGGAATATTACAGACAATTAGCCAGTCAACCCTTTGCTACTAGGTATGATAGAGAAATTCTAGAAGTCTTAGAAGAATTACAAACCAAATTGGAGGAACATTTAAAATGAAAGCTACTGAAATGCAACAGGGGGACATCATCTCTTTTTATGGTGCTGAGTTTGTATTGGGTGAAGTAAAGAGCCGTGATGTGGGCACAGAAGAAGAAGTATATTGGGCGAGGGGTGTATGTAAAAACCCATCTCAGCAAATGATTGATGCTGGGGCTTATTTCACGGATGACGGAATTAACTATGCTTGGCAGTTTCAAGGCAATTCAAAAAGAACATTAAACAAAGTAAACTAAACTAAACAGCCCTCGAAAGGGGGCTAATTAAAAGAGGGTTATAACATGAGAGAATCATACAAAGTAGAAGTTAAGCCGATAACAATTCCATCATATAGTGAGCCTGAAGCGACATTAGTAGGGTTTCTAGTAAGCACATTTCGTGATGGAACTCAGCATATAAGTTTTGGGGGCTTTGGTACTAATAAAAAAGAACTAGTCAATAGGGTATTAAAATCAATCTAACATTAAGGGGGGCAAGTAATAACTCTTTCACGGGGGTTATTGCTGGCAATCTTGCCAAACTAGCGGAGGGTTCACCATGTTTTATGTTTTAGTTAAGTTTTCAAGCCTAAGCACTCAAGAAGAACGGGGAGCTTATGAAACGGAAGCGGAAGCACTAGAGGAAGCTATCGAGTGTTTAAGAAGCGGTTATATTGTTGAGATGGTGGAGGAATAAAATGCAAAAATATTTAGATGTTTATATGGATGCAGAAGGAAATAAACATTTTATTGCAGAAGGCGAAAATTTTAGTCTTATGTGGTTATTTATTGGAAAAATTAAATTTGAAGGATATTGAACAATGTTAGATTCTTATGATACTATTCGGGAACTGGGGGCTTTCATGCTCGCTTGTTCTGTTTATGTGGTTTTATATTTAATATTTTTTGGAGAGTAATAAAATGAAAAACATTACACAACACACTGGCACATTAAAAATTATTAAACGTTTAGACTCTAGTTACTATGGCAACCCTCGCTATCTATTATCAATTGATGGCTTTACTTGTCGCACTGCAATTGATAGCATGCTAGGGTATTCTGTTACTAATTATGACGGCAAAGAAGTAACAGCAACAATAGGCACTCATTACAACAATGCAACACTTAACACACTTAAAGGGGTTTAAAATGCTTTCATTGAACATTATTGGCAGTAATCAAACAGAACTAACAGCAAATGGGGTTAAAGTGTTATTTAGCTATAACACACCAGTCGCATGCTGGATTAATGGACAATTCTATAAAACTAGGCAAAAATGGAGTGTGACAACATCTAAACACATTAATAAATGGGCGCATCTACCTATTGAGAAAGAGCAGACTTTTTTTGATGGCTTAGTGAATAAATTTAATATGGAAGGGGTTTTATAATGAAAACAGTAGAACAATTTGCAGAACTTCATGCTCTCGGATTAGTTTTAAGTGAGTGGGAGGGGGAATATGCGGAAATTACAGAAAATTTAAGGGAAAGTATGGAAATACCTGAAGATTTAATAGTGTGGCAACCCTTCGAGGATGTGGACGCTTTAGACCTTGCGGACATGCTAGACGATTTCAAGAATGATTTTTTAGTTTTCTATAGTCAAGTAAAGGGTTTATAATGCGAAACACTTACCGATATTTATACAATATAGGAGGGAAAGACATTATTAGGCACTTGGCTTTTTTGGAAACTATTGGAATGGATACCCGAATTTACTATGACGGCAAACAAGCCAAAAAATTAAGAAAACAAACATTTATAAGAAAGGGACAAAATGAATTATGATGTATGGGCGGAAGTGGATAAACAACTCGATAAAAATTACAGAAGACGGAACCATATATCTTGGAACCTACACAAGAAAGAGAAACGAGCTAACACTCTATTTAGAATTAAACAATGCTTCATTGATGAATTTGAGCTTATTCTATTGGGATGCAGTCTTGTTGGTTGCGTATACCTTATTATTTTATTGCTTAACAAGTAAGGAGAGAAAAGAAAATGTCAGAGAAATTAAACACATACGAGGTAACATTTTATTTAGAGCAGAAAGGACAGTATACGGATTGGATAGCAGAAGTTTTACAAAGTGGTTTAAATAGTGGAGAGGCAATTTATTATTTAGATGTTTATCAAATTCCAGAGTATGAAATGGAGATACATTAAAATGAACATACAAGACATTGATAAACAAGAGTTATTAAAATGGCTAGGTTCGAATATAACTAAGGACGGCTTAATTGATTTGCTTATTGACTTAGTAAACGGAAACTATGAACAACACGAATTTTTTAATGATGTTAGACAATACTCAAAGGACAATTAAAAATGAACCTTAAAGATATTATCAAAGAGCAAAAAAGAACTTTAAAAATTTTTAAATTTACATATATCTCAAGTCACAAAGATTTATTAGTTAAAAAACTAGAAGCATTATATCAATTAGAAGAAATAGAAAAGGAGTTAATAAAATGAATTTCTATCAGATGGATGTATACGAGATTGAACGCTATATAAGAAATAATTCTATAGAGGCAAGCACTTTAACTACTGTGCTGATTGATAAGTTAAAAGAACTTAACTACAAATACGAGCAATTGACCGAAGTTTTGGATAGTTATTGTTTTTCAACAGACCCACAATTATTAGATGATGAACTCGAAATATCAGAGGATTTTTTACAAGAGTTAAAAGATAATAATACATCTTTACAAGATGAACTAAATGTGTTAAAAGAACCCTTTAAAACTAACTAAGGGTTTTTATGCACTGTCAGTCATGTGATGTAGAATTAACAGATACAGAAGCAACTAGAAAGGACTTGAGAGGGAATTTTCTTGATCTTTGTACTTATTGCTATTATGAAATAAGGAAAGATGTTTCCCTCTCTAACAATTTTGATTTAAACATCATTGAGAAAGATGAAGAGGAATAAAAATGGCTTTTATAGGGTTTCACCCATGCCCAAAATGTAATAGTCGGGACAACATGGCAGAATATACAGATAATTTTTATTGTTTTGGGTGTGGTTTTGTAGAACAAAAACGAAGTTTAAGCCGTTTTAAGCAAAAAATAGAAGTTAGGGTATGTGATGGTATCACTTTAGAAAATTCTTTGCCTGTAGAGGCTAAAAAGTGGCTTCTTACCTATCATTTAACTCCAAAAGAGATGGAACAATTCAAGTATTCAAGAGAAAGGGTTACAAAATATGGACAAAAACGCTGTAATTTATTGGTGCTTATTGCTAATAGCAACTATTGGCTTGCTCGCAACCTTGACGACGGGGTTAGATATTTAAGCAGTGGGGTTAAGCCATATTTAGAATATGGAGATAATAGTAATACACTAGTTTTTGTTGAGGATGTCATTAGTGCAGTGAAAGTGGGTAGAGTAGCAACTGCAGTGCCAATGTTAGGGGCTTCAGTGCTTAGAGATTGGTGGGATAATGCTAAAAAGTATGACCGAATTATAATATGGGGTGACAGGGACAAGGCATCTCAGAATGTAATACAAGCAAAGAGAGCAAGTGAATTTGTAGGTAAAAAGGTAGAGATTATCATTACTGATAAAGACCCAAAAGAGTTTGATACAAATGAAATAAAAGCATTGACAAAATGTTAAAAGCAAATTACCCTAATTATTAATTATATATAATATAATAATAATTAAATAATAAAGGATTAATAATGATTGAATATAGTATTATTAAATTATTTATAAATAATAATGAATTATATGATAAATATTTTTCATCATTAAAATTAAATTATATTGAACAGAACTATAAAACACTTTTTAGATGTTTTAAATGTCTTCCTGTAAACTCACTTGAAGGCTTGGAAGCTAAGTTCCTTGCTGAATATCCAGTGATCCGAGAGGGGGATAGAGATGTAGTAAGAGGGGTTATTAATGACATTTCTAAAGCTTCTGCAATTGAAGCTGAAGTTACCCCTTATCTAGAAAGCCATCTTGCACAGGCTTGGGCGGCTGAAGTAGCTATCCTTGCTCTTGAAGTGGGAGAAGGAAGAAAGACAGTAGAGCAACTTGATGAACTTATTGCTAAACGGGATAGTTCTTTAACCCTTGAGGAAGAAGAAGTCCAATATGTTTGCACAGACATTGAGGAACTCATTAATAATGAAACCATAGAGGGGGGCTTGCACTGGCGGTTAAATTGCCTTAACAGGAGTTTAGGACCACTACGCAAGGGCAACTTTGGACACATCTTTGCACGAGTAAATACAGGTAAAACTGCAATGTGGATTTCAGAACTAACACACATGGCACAACAAACACAAAAACCAATCTTAATATTTTTTAATGAGGAGCAAGGAGAAGATGTTGTATATCGTATGTATAATGCTATCACTGGTCTTACTTATCTTGAACTAAAGAATGATCCTAGAGGTGCTAAAAAATTATGGGATTCAAAGTTTGGAGATAGGATTAAATTTATTGATGACCCCACGATGGTCAATAAGAAGATGATGGAGAAGTTATGTGCCTTACATGAACCTGCTTTAATTCTTATTGATAACATGGACAAGGTTAAGGGGTTTAGTGGAGATAGGAAAGACCTACTCTTGCATGAGATTTACAAGTGGGGAAGAGATTTAGCAAAGACCTATTGCCCTATTATTACTATTGGTCAAGCAGACAGTACAGGACATAATAGTAAGGTGATTGATGAGAGTCAAATGGCAGATAGTAAAACTGCTAAACCCTCAGAAATGGACTTTATTATTGGTATTGGACGAGAAGATAAAGAGGGATATGAGAACATGCGATATTTGACAGTGAGTAAGAACAAATTACGAGGGGATGAGAATACTCAAGAAGAAATGCGACACATGCGAGGACACCCTGTTATTTTAAGAACACAATTTTCTATTTACGAGGATATGTAAAATGACCACTTTAGACTTTGAGATTAAAAATATTGAATGGTGGGACGAAAAGAACCAAGACAAAGAAAGATGTATTCAGTATGATGTTGACTTTGAGCATGAAGTAGTAGAACATATTGCACATGGTGAACTAATAGAGGTTGAAAATAATGACTAAAGACGATTATGTATTGATATGTAAAAGATGCGGGGATGATTTAGGTATTAAATATGTGCCTGATGAACAGCCAGCGCAAGAGCAAC
>SESB01001287.1_pt1 | contig 16644 bp, 20 predicted proteins | sample 3171441 | NCBI WGS metagenome assembly SESB01 (sample SAMN06051867, study PRJNA518727) | freshwater metagenome | biome: subpolar coniferous forest; feature: holomictic lake; material: water; isolation source: holomictic Lake 227, 6 m depth | place: Canada: near Kenora, Ontario | collected...
GTCCTCGGCGGCACCATCCCCGCCGGCGAGCTCGTCCACCTGGCCATCCAGCGCCAGCGGCGGGACCTCGAAGCCCCGCCGGACGGCTACGAGTGGGACGAGGAGGAGGCGCGGAAGGCGTGCGCGCTCGCGGAGCAGCTCCGATACCCGAAGGGCCCGAAGCGGGGCGAGCCGTTCATCCTCGAGCCGTGGGAGATCTGGCTCCTCCGCGGGATCTTCGGATGGCTGGACGCAGTCACACGGCTCCCCCGTTTCCATGTGGTGCAGATCTGGCTACCGAAGGGCAACGGCAAAAGTCCGCTCGCGGCGGCCATCGGGATCATCGTCCTCGCTCGTGGCCGGCGGATCGGCGCGAAGGTCTACTCGGCAGCGGTCACCGAAAAGCAGGCGAACAACGTCTTCGAGCCGGCGCAGGAGATGCTCCGCCTTGCGTCCGACGTGCGCGAGGCCGCCGGCCTGGTCGTCGGCGAGCACGCGATCAAGGGCATCGGGGACGCGCGCACGTTCGAGCGGGTGAGCGCCGAGAAGCGGAGCGCCGACGGCACGGTGGGCGACTGCTACATCGTGGACGAAGTCCACCAGCACTCCACCCGGGCGCTCTACGACGTGCTCGCGAATAACGCATCGAAGATCGACGGTAGCCGGATCGTGATTATTTCGACCGGTGGCACGGACCAGTCACCGACGGCGATCGGGTGGATTCTGTACAGCGAGGCGAGGGCGGTGCTCGAGGGTACGGTCGACGCGCCGGCCGTCTTCTCGCTCATCTTCGAGGCCGACCGCAAGCGGCCGGACGGGACGGACGCGGACCCGTTCGACGAGGTCACCTGGCGCCAGGCGAATCCCAACTACGGCGTCTCGATCTCGGCGCGCAACTTCAAGACGACAGCGGAAGCGGCGCGGCTCGACCCGACGGCGCAGCCGCACTTCTTCGCCACCCGGCTCGGATGGTGGAGCCGGAGCGCCGCGGCGTGGATGGACATGAAGCTGTGGAACGCTGCCGCGGGCGACGTGACGGACGAGCAGCTCGCCGCGGCGTCGCGAGTCCTCATCGGGATCGACTACGCGCCGAAGCTCGACCTGAGCGCGCTCGTGCTCCTCGGCGTGTCGCTCTTGGAGGACGGGCGGCGGAGCTACATCGCGCGGTTCCACGGCTTCCTGCCGGAGGGCTCGCCGACGTTGAACGACCATCCCGAGTTCCGTCGATGGGCGCGCGGGGACCCCGACTGCCTCACGCTCACGCCCGGCGACGTGCTGGACGCGAGCTACCTCCGCCCGCGCATCGTCGACGACGTGAAAAAGTACCCCGGAGCGGAGGCCTGCCTCGACCCGTTCGGATGCGTGGAGCTGATGGCCAGCCTGCCGAAGGAGGGGATCACTCCGGTCGAGGTGCGGCAGGGGTGGAAGTCCCACAGCCCGCCGATGACCGAGGTCCAAGTGTCTCTGTCCCAGGGCCGGTTCCGGCACGACGGCAGCCCGCTCGCGGCCTACTGCCTCTCGAACGTCATCGCGCTGCTCGACCGGAACGGGAATGCCGTGCCGTCGCGGTCCCACGACGGGAAGAAGATCGACTTGGCGGTGGCGCTGCTCAACGCGATGAACCGGGCGATGCTCGTCGACCTCCAGCCCGTCGATGAGCGGTCCTACCTGGAATCGCATGACCTCATGGTGCTCGCATGACGGAAGACCGGAAAGCGCAGCTCGTTGCCGCCCTGGTGGTGCACTCGCGCGACGCGCTCATCGTGGGGGGCGTCGTACTCATCGCGGTGGGAGCGTACGAGATCCACCGGGCGGCCGGACACATCGTCCTTGGGATGCTGCTCGCGGCCATCGGGCTCCGCGGCGTGCTTCGCGGATAGGGGAGGGGAACTCATGGAGCCGAGGGTTGCGATCTGTCTGCCGCTCTACCGGGACGTGCACGCCGAAACGCTGCTATCGATGCTGGCGCTCCGTACGCCGTCCCGCCCGCTCTGGTGTGTCGTGCGCGGCCGACCCGTGGACGAGGCGCGCAACGAGGTGACGGCGAGGGCTCTGGAGCCAGGCTTCGACACGACGCACATCCTCTGCCTCGACGGGGACGTGGTCTTCCCGGTGACCGCGCTCGAGCGACTCCTGAAGCACGACCTGGCCATCGTGAGCGGGCTCTACTTCAAGCGGACGTGGCCCTATAGCCCGCTGCTCATGGACGACTGCCTCGACGGGACGTGCTCGTTCCGCGAGGAGATCCCGGCGGGCCTTACCGAGGTCGACTGCACGGGCGGCGGGTTCCTGCTCGTGAAGCGCGAGGTGTTCGACGAGATCGGCAAGCGCCTCGGGCCCGGCGAGAAGTGGTGGGACCGGACCGTGTACCCGAACGGCACGAAGCCGGGCGAGGACATCGCGTTCTGCCGGCGAGCTCGCGCCGCTGGGTTCCGGGTGATGGTCGACTGCGACCTGCGCATCGGGCACCGGGGCGAGATCACCTACACGCAGGACGTCGCCGAGCGGCTGACGGGAGCGGTGGTCGAGTAGCGGGCGCAGCCGCGAATTGACGCCCGCGCCCCCGGGGCGCTATCGGCGGGCCATGAGCCTTCAGGGGCACGCCCGCGAATGAGTCTCTTCGGAGCGATACTCGGACGCGAGCAGAAGTCGGTGGACGTCACCGCGCTCACGTTGCAGTCGATCCTCGGAGAGGTTCCCTCGAAGACGGGGATCACCGTCAACGCGAACAACGCGCTCCGGGTATCGGCCGTCCTCGGGTGCTGCCGGGTGCTCGCCGAGGGCATCGCGCAGATCCCGTTCAAGCTCACCCAGGAGCGGCCCGACGGGAGCACGAAGGCGGCGCGCGACCATCGGCTCTTCGACGTGCTCTGGCGGCGTCCCAACGACTGGATGACGTCCTTCGAGTTCCGCGAGACGCTCATGTACCACGCGATCCTATCGAAGGGCGGGTTCGCGATCATCAGCCGGAACATCCATGGCGAGGTGCTCGAGCTTCTCCCGCTCGTGCCGGGGAACGTGAACGTCCGCCAGGACTCGGGGCGGAAGGTCTTCTTCGAGGTGACCGACTCGTCCGGGACCGTCGGGGTATTCCCCCGCGCGTCGATTCTCCACATCCGCGGGCCATCCTGGGACACCGTCCGGGCGCTCGAGGTGGTGCGCCTGGCGCGCGAGGCGATCGGGCTATCCATCGCGACGGAGGAGTCACAGGCGCTGCTGCACGCGAACGGCGCCCGGCCCGCCGGCCTGCTCTCCTACGAGCGCCCGCTCACCGAGGACCAGCAGGCGCGGATCCGCAAGTCGTGGAACAAGGTCTACGGGGGCGAGAACAAGTTCGGGACCGCAGTGCTCGACCTCGGGGCGAAGTACTCGCAGCTCACCATGAGCGGCGTCGACGCGCAGCACATCGAGACCCGCCGCCACCAGGTCGAGGAGATCGCGCGGATGATGCGCGTGCACCCCCAGATGCTGGGGTACCACGAGAAGTCGAGCACCTACGCGAGCGCCGAGCAGTTCTTCACGGCCCACGTCGTGCACGGCCTCGGGCCCTGGGTCGAGCGCTGGGAACAGGCCTGCGATCGGGACCTCCTCACCGAAGAGGACCGCGCGGCCGGGTACCGGACCAACCTCGTCGTCGATGGGCTACTCCGCGGTGACGCAAAGAGCCGGTCGGAGTTCTACAAGGCCTCGCTCGGGACGTCGTCGTCGCCGGGGTGGAACACGCCGAACGACATCCGGCGGCTGGAAAACCAGGACCCGATCGCAGCCCCGGGCGCGGACAAGCTCGTGACGGTGGACGAGCTCAGTGGAAGGCAGGCGCCGGCGACCGGCGCGGGAGGAGCGGCGTGAAAGAGCGACTGGAGACGAAGCGACTGGCGAAGCCCTTCACGTTCAAGGCCCTCGGCGAGGAGGGGGGAGCGATCGAGGGGCACGGTGCAGTCTTCGACGAGCCATGCCCCACCAGCTCGTGGGCGCTCCCGCCGGACTGGATGGACGTCGTCCGCCCGGGCGCGTTCAAGAAGACCATCGCCGAGGCGAAGAAGCGCAGCGTGATGCCCGCCATGCTCCTTCAGCACGACCGCTGGGGGCTCCCGGTGGGCGCCTGGACGAGCGCCGACGAGGACGCGGACGGACTGAAGCTCACGGGCCAGCTCGCGACGAAGACCGAGCAAGGCGCCGACCTGTACGAGCTCATGAAGATCGGAGCCATCAACGGGCTCTCCATCGGATTCTGCCCCGTCAAGTTCAAGCTCGACGAGAAGACGAGGACCCGCGAGCTGATCGAGGTCGACCTGGCGGAGGTCTCGATCGTCACCTTTCCCGCCATCGACTCCGCCCGCGTGACCGACGTGAAGAGCGCGGACCCGGCACTGAAACGACATCTCGAGACCGTCCTGCGCGACGCAGGCCTGTCCCGGACCGAAGCCAAGGCGATCGTCGCCGAAGGCTTCAAGGGTCTCGACCTGCGCGACGCAGGGGGCGAGGTACCCGGCCTCAACGAGTACGTGCAGTCGATGCAGGACCAACTCTACAGATAGGAGAAGCACACATGGACTTCGAGAAGCTGAAGGGACTCCACGAAGAGCAGAAGAAGGCCTTCGAGGAGTTCAAGAGCGCCAACGACGCGCGCCTCACCTCGATCGAGGCGAAGGGCCACGCCCCCGCCGAGTTCGAGGAGAAGCTCGGGAAGATCGCCGCCAACCTCGACCGCATCGAGAAGGAGACGAAGCGCGCGCAGGACGAGATCGAGAAGAAGATGAACCGGGCCTCCCTCGGCGCCCCCGGGACCGACCCGGCGGACGAGAAGAAGCGGGAGTACAAGGCCGCCCAGAACCAGTACCTCCGCCGGATGGTGGTGGAGGAGAAGACCCTCGTCCGCGGCGACGACTCCGCGGGCGGCTACCTCGTCAGCGACGAGATGGACAACGCGATCATCAAGGCCGCGGTGCTCATCTCGCCGGTGCGCGAGCTCGTCACGGTCCGCCAGGTCTCGAAGACCGCCATGAAGGTCCCCAAGCTCACCGTGGCGCCGGCCAAGGCGGCCAAGACGAGCGAGGTCGGGACGCGCTCCGAGTCGACGAACCCGGGCTACGGGGTCGTCGAGCTGCCGACGCACGAGTTCTTCGCGATGCACAAGGTGTCCCACATGCAGCTCGAGGACTCGGACTACGACATCGAGGCCGAGATCGCCGAGTTCATCGGCTGGCAGTTCGGGCTCCGCGAGGGGTACGACGTCGTCAAGGGGACGGGCGTCGGCGAGTCGCGCGGCTTCCTCGACAGCGGCGCTGGCGTGGCCTACTCGGCCTCCGGCGTGGACGCGAAGATCGCCGACACCGACGGCACGGCCGACGGCATCATCGACCTGGTGCACGCGGTGAAGAGCCCGTACGCCGCCAACGGCCGGTTCGTCTTCAACCGGACGACCCTCGGGGCGCTGCGCAAGCTGAAGGACACGCAGAAGCGGTACATCTTCGAGCCGTCGCCGGCGACCGGGATGCCCAACACCATCCTCGGGCACCCCTACACCGAGCTGCCGGACATGCCCGACATCGCCAGCAACGCGTTCCCGATCGCGTTCGGCGACTTCAAGCGGGCGTACCGGTTCCACTCGCGGATCCAGTCGTCCATCCTCCGCGACCCGTACTCGTCCAGCGACAACGGGCTCGTGAAGTTCACGGTCTACCGGCGGCACGGCGGCGACGTCGTCCTCGCCGAGGCCATCCGCCTCCTCAAGTGCAGCGCCTCGTAGTCACGGGCGCACAGAAAGGAAAACGCACATGCCTTCCCGCGACCTGCATCACAAGATCAAGGTGCTCCCCAGCATCGTCCCCGCCGCCGTGAAGACGGCCAACGCCGTCACCACCGGTGCCACCATCGACAGCGCCGGCTTCGAGTCCGTCGAGCACGTGATGCAGACGGGCGTCATCACCGACGGCACGTTCACCCCGGCCGTCTTCGCCGGCGACGAGTCGAACATGAGCGACGAGGCGGCCGTCACGTCCGCCGACGAGCTCATCGGCACGATCGCCGACGCGACGTTCGCCGCGACCGACGGCAGCAAGACCAAGAAGATCGGCTACCGCGGCCCCAAGCGGTACTCGCGCGTCAAGGTGACCCAGGCCGGCGCCACCACCGGCGGCTTCATCGCCGCCGCCGCCGTCCTCGGGGACGCCCGGTCCCAGCCGCAGTAGTCCCCTCGGTGGGCGGCCGGTCGAATCCCGACCGGCCGCTCACCACCTCTCCGAGGCGCCCCTGTGGCCTACGCACTCGTCACCCCTCCGCCGGTGGAGCCGCTCAGCCTCGACGAGGCGCAGGCGCATCTCCGCCTCGAGCTGGACCGCGGGGATGTGTACGTGGGCGGGCTCATCTCCGCGGTGCGCGCGTGGGTCGAGGAGACCATCAACCGCGCCCTCATCACGCAGACCTGGGACCTGGTGCTCGACGCTTGGCCGCGCGTGCTCGTGAACGTCTCCCGCCCGACGCCGCAGCTCGCCGGGATCGGGATGGACTTCGAGCGCGTCCTGTACGGCCGGTCCGCCATCGACCTCATGAAGGGCCGCCTCCAGTCGGTCGAGTTCGTGAAGTACGTCGACGACGCGGGCGTCCTACAGACGCTCTCCCCGTCCGCCTACATCGTGGACACCGACAGCGAGCCGGGCCGAATCGCCCCGGCGTACGGGCTCCTCTGGCCAACCGCCCGCCAGCAGTTGAACGCCATCCGGGTGCGGTTCGTGGCCGGCTACGGCAGCGCCGGGACCGCGGTCCCGCAGTCCATCAGGGCCGCGATGCTGATCATGATCTCCGACCTCTACGAGCACCGGGAATCCGAGGTAGTGGGCGCGACCGTGTCGCGGGTGCAGTTCGCCGCGGACGCGCTCCTTGCCCCGTTCCGCCTGGATACGGTGGGCTGATGGCGATCCGCGCCGGCGAGATGCGCCACCGCGTCCGCATCGAGCAGCGGGTGACGACCCAGGACACCTCCGGGGAGCCGGAGCACACCTGGGAGCTCCTCGCCGAGACGTGGGCGGGGGTAGAGCAGTTCCCCGGGCGCGAGCGCCTCTCGGGCGAGCAGCGGCTCGCACGGCAGCCCACCCGGTTCCGGCTGCGCTTCGTCGGGGGGGTCACCCCCGACATGCGCGTGGTCTGGGGTGAGCGGGTGTACGACATCCGCGACGTGCACCTCCCTCGGGGCATCTCCTACCGCGGCGCCGAGATGGTGCTCACGGCGGAAGAGCTCGTCGGCGAGCCGCCCTAACTTGCACTCCTCCGCCCCGGGGCGCTATCGGCGGCGAGTGAGCGCGGAGATCCGAGTCGAAGGCCTCGCGGACCTCGAGGCCAAGTTGATCTGCCTCGGCGAGGTCGCCGGGCTGAAGGTTCTCCGGTCCGCGGCCCGCAAGTCGTTCGCCCCCGTGCTGGAGGAGGCGAAGCGGCTCGTCCCGGTGAGCGACGCCGAGGGGCCGCACCTCCGGGACGCGCTCGCGCTCACCACGAAGGCAGCGGGCTACATCGGGCAGAACGTCGTCGCCACGGTCGGGATCCAGGTGAAGCGGCTCCCCTCGAAGGTGCGCCGGATGCTCCGCAAGCTGCGCAAGGAGCACGGGGTCACCCTCTCGATCGCGACGCCCCGCCGCTACTGGCACCTGGTCGAGTTCGGCGCGAGCCGGACCCACGCGCACCCGTTCATCCGGCGGGCGATCGACGCGAAGAAGCTCGAGGCGCTCAACGTCCTCCAGTCCGAGCTGCGCAAGAAGGTCGAGCGGGCCATGAAGAAGCAGCACCCGGGGGAGTCGTGACCTTCGGCGAGGCCCTCTACGGGCTGCTCTCCGCGGATGACCAGGTGGCGGCGATGGTCCGCGCCAACGGGCTCGTCAAGATCTTCCCCGACGTGGCCCCCCAGGGCGTCGCGCAGCCGTTCGTCGTCTACCACGTCGTGGACGACGCATCGATCCAGACGCTCGAAGGCGCGAGCGCCAGTCTGGCGCAGGCCCGGATCCAGGTGGACTGCTACGCGAAGGCCTACGCCTCGGCGCAGGAGCTGGCGCGCCGCGTGGCCGCCGTCCTGTCCCGCTACACCACAGCCTCCCTCACCTGCGCGCGCCTCTCGGGGCACGACGCATACGACGACGAAGCGATGTTGCACCGGGTAGTTGCCGATTTCTCGATGTGGAAAAGGAGCGATCTATGAGCAGCGCGATGCAGTCCCAGGGCGTGAAGCTTCAGCGTGGCGACGGGGCAACGAGCGAGGTCTTCACGACCGTCGCCGAGGTGCTCGGGCTGAAGGGCCCGACCGAGACCCGGAAGACGATCGACGTGACGAGCCTCGACTCGACCGTCCGGGAGTACCTCCCGGGGCTGAAGGACGGCGGCGAGATCTCCTTCGACCTGAACCTGATCGGGAACAACACCGGTCACCAGGGCCTGCACACCGACTTCGCGGCCGGCACGAAGCGGAACTTCAAGCTTCTCCTCACCGACGACGCCACCACCCCGTCGACGGCCGCCTTCGTGGCCATCGTGACCGAGTACGGCGTGGACGCCTCGGTCGACTCGCAGATCAAGGCGTCGATCAAGCTCAAGCTCACGAGCGCGCCCACCTGGACCTGGAAGACCTAGTCCATGGCCATGCTCACGAAGGAGCAGATCCTCGCAGCCGAGGATCGCCGGCAGGAGTCCGTCGAGGTGCCGGAGTGGGGCGGGACCGTCATCGTCCGCACGATGTCCGCCCTTCAGCGGGACCGGTGGCAGCTCGCGCTCATGCGCAACCGGGAAGATCCCGGGAGCGTCTCCCCGAGCGCGATGCTCGTAGCCTCCTGCCTCGTGGACGAGGCCGGTGAGCCGCTCTTCACGCCCGACGACGTCGCGGCGCTCGAGCGGAAGTCCGGCGCGGCGCTCTCCCGGGTGTTCGCCGTCGCGGCGAAGCTCAACGTGCTGGGGCAGAAGGACGCCGACGAGCTGAAGGGAAACTGATTGAGCGCCCGGGCCGCCGATTCGCATATCGGCTCGCCGCCCAGCTCGGGCGCGTGGACATCGATCGGATGCTCTCGGAGATCTCCTCCGAGCAGTTCGCCGAGTGGGCGGCCTACTACGAGCTGGAGCCGTTCGGCTGCGAGGTCGAGGACCAACGGACGGCCCTCCAGTGCGCGACGGTTGCAAACTCGTTCGCCCGATCGCGCCTCACGGCGATCGACTTCATGCCGAAGCGGATCCCGGAGAAGCCGATGTCACTCGCCAAGCGCATCGTGGCCGCGCTCGGCGGTACGGTCAGGGGGTAGGTGATGGCTCAGAGCCTTGCAGACCTGCTCGTTTCCCTCTCGCTCGACTCGGCGAAGTTCTCGCAGAGCGTGAAGAAGAGCCAGGACGAGATCAAGGGATTCTCCGCCTCCGCCGCTGAAGCTGGGAAGCGGATCGCGCACCTCCTCGAGTTCGAGGTGGTGATGCACGGCGCGGAGAAGTTCTACGAGTTCATCCACCAGGGGGCCGAGGCCGCCGACCGGATGGGCAAGCTCGCGCAGTCCACGGGCATGGGCGTCGAGGAGTTCCAGCGTCTCGCCGTCGCAGCGAAGATGTCGGACCTGGGGCAGGACGGGCTCTCGAAGGGCCTGGAGAAGCTCTCCCGGAACATGCAGAAGGTGGACGCCGACTCGGGCGACGCGGCGAAGGCGTTCGGGGCGCTCGGGATCGAGGCGACCAACTCGGACGGGAGCCTCCGCAAGGTCAACGACGTGTTCGGTGACGTCGCGGATGCGTTCGTGGGGATGGAGGACGGGGCGGGCAAGACGGCGCTCGCCATGATGATCTTCGGCAAGTCTGGAGCGGAGCTGATCCCGCTCCTGAATAAGGGCCGCGCTGGGATCGACGAGTTCGCCGACGGAGCGCAGCGGGCCGGGAAGATCCTCACCGAGGACGTGATCCGTGGAGCGGACGAGTTCGTCGAGACGACGAAGCGGCTACAGGGCAGCGCATCGGCCCTCGGGGCCATGGTCGCGGCGAGCGTGGCGCCGGCGTTCAAGAACCTGGTGGACAGCTTCACCGAAGGAGCGACCGGAGCGGAGCGGTTACGCGACGGCACGATCGGTCTCACCGAAGTCCTGAAGGGAGGCGCGCAGATCGCCCTGTGGGTCGAGCACTCCTTCATGATGCTCGGCACCCGGCTGGGTGGCATCGGGGCCATGATCGCGAGCGCGGGCCGGGGCGACTTCGCCGGCATCAAGCTCATCAACGAGGAGCTGGCGAAGGACTTCAAGGCGCTCGACGCTCTGTACGAGAAGCGCAAGGGGATGATCTGGGGCCCGGAGCACGCGACGGTCGAACACGGGTCGGGCGGCACCGCGAAGAAGCCCGCGCCGATCATCCCGAGCTCGATCGGCGGATCGTCGCAGGAAGTCGACGAATACTGGAAGGCGCTGGAGATGATGCGCGCCGAGGCAGACGCCCTCCAGATGGCGCTCGTGAAGCTCGACGGGACCAAGGTCAGCGAGACGGTCGCGAAGATCAGCTCGAGCAAGTTCCGGGAGGCGCTCGGGTACCTCACGCCGGGCGAGCAGGACGAGTGGATCGCCCGCTTCAAGGCGGCAGCACAGGCCGTCGACGACCTGAAGGCCAAGACCGACGCCGAGGCGGAGGCGGCCCGCCGGTACAACGAGATGATGCAGGAAGGCGCCCGCGTCACCGACGCGATGCGCACCCCGGCGGAGACCTACGTCGACACGCTCGCCCGGATGAATGACCTCCTCGCCGGCGGCGCCATCACGTGGGAGACGTACGGCCGTGCCCTCGCCAAGGCGAAGGCGGATATGGAGCAGGCGCAGCTCTCCAAGAACGTGCTCGCCCGGGACCTCACGAACGGGATCCAGGGCATCTTCGAGAACGTCTTGCAGGGCAACGGCCGGATCGACCAGATGTTCGCGGACCTCCTGATCCGGCTGGCGTCGAAGGCCGCGGCCGAGGAAATCATGCTGAACCTCGGATTCAACGTCTCCGGGGAGGGGCTGAAGGGCTTTTCTGGCCTGCTCGATATCTTCAGCAAGCTCTTCGGGGGCGCGGGCGACGTGATGGACGGCGCGGGGGGCTTCCTCGGGACCTTCGAGGAGTTCTGGGGGCTCGCGGGGGTGGGGATGGCCGCGGACGGCGCCTCGGCTGGGGCCGGGCAGCCGTTCATCATCGGCGAGCGGGGGCCCGAGCTGTTCGTCCCGTCGGTGGCGGGCACCATCGTCCCCAACGATGCGCTCGGGGGCGTGAGCGTGGCGGTCCACAACTACGCCGGGGCCCGGGTGTCGGTCGACCGGATGAGCCCCGACGAGATCCGGGTGATGATCCACGACGAGGCGCCCAAGGCGGTCGCCGGATCGCTCACCGACCCCAACAGCCGCGTCTCCCGTGCGCTCTCCCGCCACACGAGTACCGAGCGGAGGCGGTAGCCCGTGCTGAAGCTCAGCCTCGTTCCGACGCAGGCGGGCTACGCGGCCACCCTCGGCGCTGAGTCGATATCCGTGCAGCTCGACGGCGGGGCCCCGCTCTACCGCCGCTCCCACCTCGGAGCGGCCTCGAAGGTCTCCGCGACGTGGACGGTGGGGAAGACCGACTACGGGACGCTAATGCTCTTCCACCGGGAGGGGGTCAATCGGGGCGCGGACGCCTTCCTGATCGACCTGGTGCTCCACGACTCCGACCCGTCCGAGTACCAGGCGCACTTCGTCCCGGGCTCTTTCGGCCTGCGGAGCAAGGACGGCGACACCTACACCGTTGGCGCGGACCTCGAAGTGATCCAGGTGACGTGAATGGAAACGCTCGAACTCGTCCCGGATGAGGCCTCCTACTCGGTGACGCCGGTCTCCGAGGTGCTCGCCGTAGAGCTCGCCGGCGGCCCGTCCCGGTACCGGCGAGACCAACTCGGGTCGGTGGCCCGGGTCTCGGTGGTCTGGACGCTCGACGCCGACGACTACGCCGACCTCCTCGATTTTCATCAGTCGACGACGGACCACGGTACCGAGTGGTTCCTCATAGACCTGCCTCTCGGCGGCGCCGACCCGGCGGAGTACACGGTCCACTTCGTGCCGGGGTCCCTCCAACTGAAGTCGAAGGACGGGGGCATCTACGTTGTGGGCGCGGACCTCGAGGTACTCACCTCGACGTGAGGACGCATGGACAAGCTCACCCTCACCCCCGACCAGGCCTCTTACGTCGCGACCCCCGGGGTCGAGTTCCTGTCCGTTCCGCTGGACGGTGGGGGCGCGCGGTGCCGGCGCGACCAAGTGGGCTCGTCCGCGCGGGTGGAGGTGGTCTGGACGCTCGGGAGGAGCGACTACCGGAGCCTCCTCGCCTTCCACCAGGACTCCCTTGACCGGGGGTCGGCGCCGTTCCTCATCGACCTCGTCATCGGCGGCCCGGACGTAGAGGAGCACGCGGCCTACTTCGTCCCCGGATCGCTCGGGCTGAAGGGCAAGGAGGGAGACACCTACGCCGCCGTCGCGCAACTGGACGTCTTCCCGATCGACTACTTGGACGACGATATCCGGGCCCTCCTCCTCGACCTGCCCCAGTTCGGGACCGAGGACATGAGCTGGCTCTTCACGGGGCTCTCCCGGGTGGTGAACATCGACTGGCCGAGGATGCCATGAGCCGCCACAGTGAATTCTTCCTGAACGCCCGGTCGAGCGTCGTGCAGCTCGAGCTTCTGGAGATCTCGCATCCCGCCTTCACGCGGGCATACCGGATCGTGCGCAACGCCATCGCCGGCGTGACCGTCACGCTCGAGGACAGCACGAGCGCGACCTTCGATTACTACCCGCTGCGCATCTCCCCGATGGCGGCGAAGGACGATCTCGACGCGGGCTTCAGCATCCAGCTCGGGGACCTCGGCCAGGTGCTCCCGGTGGAGCTGGACGCTGTAGCGGAAGCGGACGGGTTCGCGACGAAGCCGATCGTGAAGTACCGGGTCTACCGCTCCGACGACCTCACGGCGCCGATACTCGGGCCGCTCGTCCTCGAGGTGGTGACATTCTCCTTCACGCGCGAGGTCTCCAGCTTCGAGGCGCGCGCCCCGCGCTTCAACTTGAACCGCACCGGGGAGCTCTACCGGGTGGAGCGGTTCCCGATGCTGAGGTCGACGCTGTGATCGCGAGCGTCGACGCCTATCTCGGGAGGGCCTACGAGCGCGGGCGGTACGACTGCCTCCACTTCGCGCGGGACGTGTGGCGCGATGCCACGGGCGAGGATCTCGGGGTGCGCCTGGACGGGCTCCTCGGCCGGACGGACGATCGGCACGTGCGGCCTCGACACGTCCGTGCCTTCCGCCGGCTCGCCGGGTTCACGGATCCATGCATCGTCCTCATGCACGGGCCCCGGAGAGACCCGCACGTCGGGGTCTTCCTGCGCGGGCGAGTGCTCCACCTCCGGGAGGAGGGATCGGCCTTCGACCCCGTCGAGGTCGCCACGTTCGGATTCTCGCAGGTGAGGTGCTACGCATGAAAACGCTCATCCTCACGACGAACCCGCTCGACCCGGCGGCCCGCGAGGAGCATCAGGTGGAGGACGTCCGCGAGTTCCTGATCGCGCGCTTCCCGACCTGGCCCGCCTCGGCGCGCATCTATCACGTGCAGGTCGCTGAGAACTGCGACGTGACGCCGGCCGACGAGGCCGGGATCGATCGGCTCGGGGAGCTGCCCGGCCCCTTCTACGTCGTCGTCTTTCCCGGCGCCTTCTCGCTCATCGTCGCGCTCATCGGCCTCGCGATCTCGCTGACGGTCATGATCGTCCGGGCGTTTCAGGTCACCCCGAACCCGGCGCGGCGCAACTCGCAGACGGAGTCCCCGAACAACGCGCTCGGAGGCAGGCAGAACCAGCCGCGCCCGAACAGCCGGATCCCGGACATCTTCGGGACGGTGAGGTCGACGCCGGACCTCCTCTCGTCCCCCTATCGGATCTTCGTGGAGCATGAGGAGGTGGAGTACGCCTACCTCTGCATCGGCCGTGGGTCCTACGAGGTCGACGACGTCCGTGACGGCTCGACGCCCTTCGGAGACATCACCGGGGCGAGCCTCGAGGTGTTCGGCCCGAACACGTCGCCCAATCACGGCGATCCCCAGTTGCGGATCGGGGAGGCGATCACTCAGCCGCTCCTCTCCGCCAAGCGCTTCGACTCCGTGAACGGGCAGACGCTCCGGCCGCCGAACGCTCGGCTTCGGGGGAGCCTGCCGATGGGCGACGGGATCCGCTTCGTCTACCCGAACCGGATCGAGTTGCAGCCCGGGTCCCAGATCCTCTTCACCGACGTCTTCTTCGAGGACGACGAGGTGACCGTCGAGGGGGCGGCCGTGGGCGGCGCACTCGGGGGTCACTGGGGACGATGGGACGAGGGGGCGGGGATGGTGATCTTCCCCGACCCGCAGCCCGCCCTCCCGGCCGGGACCTACGCGGGAGAGCAGGGCATCTACGAGGGGATCGCCTATTACTGGTACGTGATCCCCGGTGCGCTCGACGGGACGTTCCTCGTGGCGACCGTGGCGGACCGGGTCATCACCCTCGACAACCCCGCGGCCATCAACGCGACCTGGGGCACGTCGTTCCCCGCGAGCGACTATCAGGCCTCGGTGCTCTCCACGAATTACGAGCGGTGGACGGACCTCGTGACGCTCGACGTCGCCGACATGAACCGCGTCTATGCCAACTTCGTGGCCGCGTCGGGGATGTACAAGGACGACGGCAACGAGCAGACCCGTACCGACGTTCAGGTCCAGCTCGAGCTCACGCCGATCAACGCGCTCGGGGAGGTCACCGGGGGATCGGAGCGGATCCCGTCCAACTCGGCACTGGCGGCCGACCCGACGCTGGGGGCCATCATCGGGTCCGCCGTGACGCGGTCCTCCCGGGCGCTCACCATGCAGGCGCAGCCGAGCTTCACCGGGCGATGCAAGGTGCGCGCGAGGCGGGTCACCCCAACGGATATGGAGTTCCCCGGCCAGGTGGTGGACGAGGTGAAGTGGCGGGACGTCTACGCGGTGGCGCCGGTGGCCGAGGAGCACTTCGGCGACGTGACGACGGTCCACGCCGTCACCCGGGCGACGAAGGAGGCCGTGGTGGTGAAGGAGCGGAAGCTGAACATGCTCGCGACGCGGAAACTCTACCTCCGCACGCCGCACGGTACGGGCTCCCGCGACTCGAACGGGTTCACGACGACGCTGCAACCGACGAACCGGGCTGACGATATCCTGGTGGCGATCTGCCGGGACCCCCGGCTCGGCAACCGGCCGCTGGCGGAACTCGACCTGACGAGCATCTACGGGGCCGTCGACGCCGTGATCGACTACTTCGGGCACGAGCTCGCCGGCGAGTTCAACTACACCTTCGACAAGTCGAACGTCTCCTTCGAGGAGATGGTTGCGCAGGTCGCGGCGACGGTGTTCTGCACGGCCTACCGGCGCGGCAACGTCCTGAAGCTCGCCTTCGAGCGGGCATCCACCGACTCGACGCTCCTCTTCAACCATCGAAACAAGGTCCCCGGGAGCGAGACGCGCACGGTCCGGTTCGGCCCGCTCGACGACAACGACGGCGTCGAGCTGGAGTACGTCGACCCGCTCGACGACATGGTGATGACCTACTCGCTCCCGGTGGACAACCTCGGCACGCCGACGGCCGTGAACCCCAAGCGCGTCGAGACGGCCGGGATCCGATCGAAGTTGCAGGCGCACTTCCACGCCTGCCGCGCGTGGAACAAGATCCAGCACCAGGCCGTCAACGTGGAGTTCGAGGCGACGCGGGAATCGGACCTGCTCGTGCGGATGGACCGCATTGTCGTCGCCGACAACACGCGCCCGCACACCCAGGACGGCGAGGTGATCTCGCAGAACGTCCTCACGCTCCACCTCTCGCAGCCCGTGGTCTTCGAGTCGGGGAAGGCGTACACGGCGTTCCTCCAGCACTACGACGGCACGGTGGAGGGGATTCCCGTCACCGCCGGCTCGACCGATCGGGACGTGGTCCTCTCGCGGGCCCCGAGCATCCCGCTGTCCCTGGATGCGCTCAACTTCGCCCGGGCGACCTACCTCATCGTCGCCGACGACAACCCGCGCGAGCAGGCCTTCCTGGTGACCGAGCGTGAGTCCAAGTCGATCATGACGTCGACGGTGCGGGCCATGAACTATGACGCCCGGTACTACGCGAACGACCTCGACTACGTGAACGACGTCGTCGACGAGAACGGGGAGCCGGTCTAGGGCCCGTCGTTGACCGGCTCCGGGCGGGGGCGCTATCGGGACCCCAATGCCGATCGTCAACCGGACCGACCTGGAGAACGCGCACGCGGACGCGAGTTCCCTCGCCGAGGTCGTGAACGGCGGCGACGACACGACCGTCACGACGCGCACCGGACGGCACCTGAAGACGCTCGCGCGGCTCCAGCTCGACGCAGCGGTTGGACCGATCGGCGCCACCGGCCCGCAGGGTGTCGTGGGTCCTGCGGGCGCGACCGGCCCGACCGGCCCCGAGGGCGTGCAGGGGCCGCAGGGGTTCCGAGGCAGCATCGGTCCGAGCGGTCCCACCGGCCCCGTGGGGCCGAGCGGTCCGCAGGGCGTCGTGGGCCCGGTTGGCGCATCGGGTCCGACCGGGCCCGAGGGCGTGCAGGGCGCGCAGGGCGTGCAGGGGAGCGTTGGCCCGAGCGGTCCCACCGGT
>SESB01001302.1_pt1 | contig 16552 bp, 34 predicted proteins | sample 3171441 | NCBI WGS metagenome assembly SESB01 (sample SAMN06051867, study PRJNA518727) | freshwater metagenome | biome: subpolar coniferous forest; feature: holomictic lake; material: water; isolation source: holomictic Lake 227, 6 m depth | place: Canada: near Kenora, Ontario | collected...
TTACGGCTTGGTTTTCAACTCCAACGCTTCAACACGCTCTTCAATCCTGATGCTCCACTCCAGAATACTATCCAACACTTTTCTCATGTGCTCTGGCGTATTATGTGAGACAGGACGTTGCAACGGCTCCACCGCCGGCTTTGCGGCTTCTTTCTCTGACTGTACACCCTGAATAAACGCGGCACATTCTCCTGCCGTTGCCGGTTTGCCTTCGATAGTAAAGGTTGTGGGCGCGGGGGTCTTGGCGGCTTCGTATTCGGCTTTAGAAATTTCACGCCAGCTACAATCTCGCTCATTCCATGTTTGTCCTATCCATCCTCGATAGGTGTTTTGGTTGACGTTCACAACTAAATCTCGATTAGTCGTAACAACCATTCCGTTAAAGTATCCATCGCCTCTCCAATACTTCACCACAGGCTCATCCACCTTCGCGGGGGTCTTGGCGGCTTCGTATTCTTCTTTTGTAATTGGATTCGCAAGACAGAGAACACACGTTAATTTACAGCCGATAGCCGAATCTATGTACCCGCCCGTATGTTCAACAATTATTCCGTTGACTGTTTTGACGCAATCAGTAGCAGCATTGTCGTGTCTCCAATACTTCACCTCATCCACCTTCGCCTCGATGGGGTGGCCGCAAAAGTTGCAGAATTTATCCGCTATACTTAAAAAGTCAGGCGTATAACCACATGCTGTCTTGTAGCCTTCGTCTCGATAAACTGGAGTCCACACACACGGCGCGGAGATGCGGTTGGGGCAGGTGGCACACGAATCAGTTAAGCCACCGAAAGGGTACAGGTCATTTTCAACGGGACAGGGCTTGATAGGCGCGGTCATTTTCCCTCTCCTTTCTCCTCAACGCGGGTGTCGAGTTTGGCCTGATAACGGGCGGTGAATATATCAATTGAGTCAATCATATCCTGCCGCCCAGCCTGATAGCCGTGATTCCATATCAGATATAGCAATCCGGCGACTCCGAGAATAATTCCTACTACGCTTAGCGTTTCCATGTTGTCCTTTTCACTTTTTCGCGTTCATTTGTTTATCTTGGTAAAGATAGTATACTGGCAAGGGATACTACCGATTCATTTCCAGCGCAGCGGAATTTGTGAGCGTCCTCGGCGCTGTTGAATAGTTGTGCCTGCCGGATGTCGTGAGTATAACTGGCGCCGTTTGTCAGGGTTGCGTGACGCATGTCCCTGACATAGGCTCCGTTTACCTTCTGGATGACGTACAGGTTCATCGGTTATTCCTTTATGCCTGCTTGCGGGCAATACGATCTTTGCGTCTCTGTTTCCTGGCCTGTGTGCGGCCTGTTGATTCCCACTTATGTGAGCGCCGGCTTCCCTGGAAGCGATCCATATCCCAAGAGGTTGCCTCTGAGAGTAATGCTTCCATTGAGCGTCCTTTGACTAGTGGCATTGTCAGTCCTTTATGGAAAAGAAACCCACCGTCCGGACGTAGAGCGCAGTTGGTTACCACATTACGTGGGGTCGCGCCGTCGTGGATAGTGGGTTTCTGACATTAATAGCCCCGCTGCTCGCGGAAAGCCCGATTGATCTCGCCGTCGTTGTTCACGAAAGGGATCTTGAGATCCGCGCACGCCTGTTTCCGGCGCGCGAGTTTCCGGTCTGCCCGGTTGTTCTTGAATTTGCTCATAGTCTGTACTCCTTTAATAGATACTCCAACCTTATCAACTCGCTAACTGTCAACCAAATTCCGTTCTCTCCGGAAGCGCCTACGTGTACCAATATGGTGGCGCCGTTCTGCTCCTTACGCAGGTAGGCGCCGTGCCCGAGATGAACTTCCTCGCCTGGTATCAGCATATCAGGTTCCTTTCGGCCCATGGAAGCTGTTGATCAGCTGGATCACACCGATTAATATGATCGTAACCAGGCACAGTAGCCCGGTGATCTGCAGGAACTGCATTGACGCGTGCCTTATCAGCCCGTTGCAGCCGACGATCAGCAGGATCGCCGAGAGGCCCAATAAAAACAGATCGAGCGCTGTTTTCAGTGTCTTTTTCATTTATCTCTCCTGATTGCGAAGGTTATACCATCGTCCACGATGCTGAACTCCATGCCCTGCGCGATACCTTTGCGCATTTCACTGTGCATGGCGTAGCGGTAGAACTTGCCGGGTGGTGTGCGCATTACAATCTGCCCCACTTTCATTTTCAGTGGACGGGGGTGCTTATCCGAGCGCGGTGACGGGTTAAACTTTTTAAAAATCATTGTTGTTTCTCCAGATATTCGCAGCGCTTGGTGAGCTGCTGCATGATGTGTTCATAGCCATCCCTGTCCCAGGTAATGGGGAACATGGTAAACACCACCGAGCAGCCGGCCCATTCCATGGTGTCGATCAGTTTGTTATAGCGGGTCACGAGATCCTGTTCTTTTGTGAGCTTATCCATTGTCTCTCCTTTTGAAAGTGAAAACCTATTCCATGTCAGCTCCAGGTTGAGTGGTATTCGCGTCTCCGCATTAGCCAGCCCTCAATGCTTCAAACTGCGCATGGAATAGGAAAGTCGTTAGCCGGCCGCCGCCACATGAGTTGCCTCCATGGGCTCTGTGATCCGCGCTGAGCGCTTATGTCACTGTGCAGCGGCGGCCGGCATCAGGTTGTCGTGAATCGTCAATCGAGCGCCTTTGCGCACTCAGCGGACATAACCCACCTCCCTATCTGAAGTATTAAGTGTGTTTTCACTATGCATCACAGAAACTACCCGCTCCCTGACACGAAGTCAAGGGGCGGGTAGGGTGTGGTTAATCCACCAGCTCGGCCAGCGCTTTGCGGGCCGCGTCGGCGATCTGGCGGGCGTACACCGGATCATGAGCGTTTGTGCACCACTTTTCGTATGGGGCTTCGCCGAGCGTACATGGGGCGCGCTTGCCGTCATAACTCCAAGCGTAGCCAATCAGAGGGCAGAATGAGCAGTCCAATGCGAACATCCCCTCTGGTTCCTGATCACGGGCATACTGGCAGCAGTAACAGCGGGACAGAGTTTCTGTATTGCCGTTGAAACCCGGCCAGTTGGACTTGTATCGGTCACGATCTGCTGCCAGCCAGTCCCACAACTCGATCGTTTTCTCCAGGCATTCTCGCTTGGTCATGTTGTCTCCTTAAAAAGTCAAGCTGTCAGTGTTATCCTGGATCCGGGTTTTCGTGTCACCCAGGCGGCGTTGAAGATCTCCGGGAACATATCAACCAGGCGTTTGATGCCGTAGGCCAGCTCCTCGTAGTCCATTGGCTGTGGTAGGCGTCCACAGTGCCTTGGCGGTAAGTTCGACGTCGGCTTCGCGGGCTGCTTTTTACTCCGGCAGCGTGCAGCTCGCTCGCGTGCCAGCAGTCTTTTATGGACACGCTTGTTATATTCCGCGAGCAGTATCGGCTTTTTCATAGGAGCTCCGGGTGTAAGTCTTTGACACGCTGTTCCAAAGCTATCAGGTAGGTCTTACGGGCTTCCCTTGTAGCAGTCATCTTTGCGGCCTGCTTACTACGTCTGAGTAGATCCTCAGGTGTACAGGTGCGTGGGATGCCTTTGGAAAGTGCTCCTAATGCCTGGGCATGTGGGTTCTTGACGTGGGGTTCAGTAGTTATGTTCTTTTCTTGTGTTGTGTTCATAGAGGGAGTGTGCACGTAATGTGTTATTACTACAAGAAATACTTAAAGTTTTTATTGGGGCGCTGGTACCTCGCGGGTACCCGCAGGGAGCTGGTAAGGGTCAAAATGAGGTACCCGCACTTAAGTCGTTGCTAGCGTTGATGTTATTGGACTGCTGGTAACGCAGGGACCTTTTCAAAAAGTCTTCCGCTGGTGCGGATGCGTCACGCTTTGCTGGTAGCTGGGATGCTGGTGGCACTTTGAAACTCTGGTGGGAGCACTGGCCCGGTGTGGAAGGGTGGCGTTTGCCAAATTTGGAAAGGACATCCCTGCTTACCAGCGTCTGTAAGAAATCATATACCTTATTATTATTATTAAAGTATATATATACTGGTGTTTCCAGAGAGTTTTGTTGAAATGTACCTTCGCTGCATGCGCGCATGGATGTGATAGGGAAGCCTATGTTCTTGCAGGGACCGCTTGCATGCGTACATTTTTGTACAATTTAGGGGCCCTGTCAACGTCGCATAATATCTGCCCAAGTGTCTACTCCGTCACAAAGCCTTGCAGCCAAGGCACTTAGAGCGACACTTTCCAAGCACCTTTGCACCAAAGAAACCCAGTTATTCTGCTCCAATGCAACGATTTACACTGAAATATGACTGCTTAGTCCTAAAAATATAGGATCCACGACCTGAATAGGCCGTAGATCCCGTGTGTCACTGCTCCACTGAGCCATTGACCCAGGCTGCGATCGCATCTTCGCGATCCTCAACCGTGTCGAGGCTGTCAAGCTGTTCTTGTATGCTCATAAGTGCCTTTCTTTCGCTCCTATCACGCAGACTCCATGCAAAAGGGGGGGGGACCGGCCAGTGACCCGGATGGTCGGCTGGCCGGTTGGCGGGGTAGACAGGTTACCCGCGGAGAGCTTTGAGCGCCGCTGTCACGGCGTCCGTCATCTGGTCAGGCGTCAGAAGCGCCTTGGCCGTCGGGCGGATGGTGGCTTCGCCGAGGCTCCATGCGGCACCGTCCTTGACGGCGCGGATGGCGTGCACGGGAAGGTCGGCGAACATGGACGTCTGCTTGACGCCCGCCTCGTTGTCGTACGTTTCGGGCTTGACATCGAGTTTAAACCCGTCGTCGAAGATCGCCGTCAGATAGGCGCCCTGAGCCGACGCGGCCGGCACCATGATGTCGGCGAGCGCATCAGCTGACGCGCCTTCCAACGTGATCTGGGCTGCCTTGTCGTTGCCGAGCTTGCCGGTGAACCGGTGAAAGCGCCCATTGTCGGACTTCCGCGTGAACGAGCGCACTGCCATAATAGTAAGTTCCATACCCTGTTTCTCCTTTGGTTTTATACAGTGACACTATGCCACTGCCGATACATAGCCGCTCCCTACACTGGACGCTGGATGATAAGGCGTAAGCCGCGTAGCGGGATAAAAAGGAAGCGCTAGCCCGCTCGGTGCGGACTAGCGCTTATCACGACCACGCGACCCGTTAACTCTCAACCAGTAGGATGCAGCCATCCCAGGAGCGATACGCCTTCCAACAGGCCTTGCCATAGTATTTGGCCTTGTTGGTGAGTTCTATGCAGTGCCAGTCACCCACTGCCCGCATTAGCCGGCGGGCGCGGCAGTTACTGCTTAGACCACAACCGTCTTGGGAACGAACATGCTGAGCAACAGCGCGGTGTCGTCATCCACTGTCGTCGCCGCCTTGGGCTTGTCCACCACCTCGGCGCAGCTCCACGTGGAGATCGCCACCTGCGGGCGCAGCCGGTAGATGAACCCCTCGTCCCAGATACGCGTCTGGAGGGGCGCATCCTTGCTGGCCCGCGTGACCATCGGAATCGTCCCGATCTTCCACTCCTCGTCAGGGAGCGTCACCACCGGATGCACCTGCCCCACCGCAGCCATCAGGTTCGGCACACTCATCGCCCCCAGCTCCAGTACGAAGCTGACGCGCTTGCCGTCGCAGTAGCCCTTGAACTCAACAAAACTCTTTTCCTTCCCAACCTTGTCGTACGCATGCACTATCACTTTCATCTTCGTTCTCCTCTTTACTTCGCTTCGGCATTGTGCCTCAGCTCGTCCGCGTTAGCAGACGCCCACATTATGTGGCAAAAAAATAACCCGCTCCAGACGAATGATGTCTGGAGCGGGGTAGCTGCCTTTACGTTCTACAGGCAGCCGCGCATACAGGACTCATACGACGCCGCCTGATCAGAGCGGCACGTGCCTGTCTGCTTCGCAATCTACTGCAACATGCGACGCAACACGCGGAACGCCAGGACGCGAGCATCCTTCGACTCCTCACAACGCCGACGATCGCTGCCTTTCAACTCCTTCATAATCCGCGTGGCCGCGACCAATGCTGCGTAGTCTTCCTGGTTCTTGGGGAAGATCAGGTTGATGTGGTCTCCCACATTCTCGAAGTCGGTGTCTTCAGGATACGTGCTGAGGTAGACTACCTCGATCTCCGGTAACTCGGAGACCACGTCCACCCTGCTGCCCTCCTGTACCAGTGTCTCAACGTACCCGCTGATCTCAGTGACCTGCAAGGTAGTAGTCTGGGTAGGGCGCGTATAGTAAGGAGACCGCGTCCATGACTGGAGTAAACCCTCCATGATCTCACCGCGCCACCACGTGGCCTTGGGGTTGACGACGAAGTCGTAGTCCGAATTAGCCGTAGCCCCACCGTACACCCGGCTACCTGTGGGTGTGAAGCACTCAGGCATCTTAGCTATCGCTGCCCGCGCTCGTTCGATATCTATCCCCGATACTACCGTCTTATACCAGCTCATCTTCCTTCTCCTTGTTTGCGAGCGTACACTATGCACGCTCATTGTTTAACCGCTCAGCCTGACAAAAAGGATTCCTTGATCCTGTCTGCCGAGATCCTAGCCGCTCGAAGTGTCTATCCCATATGCAAATCAGGGTATAATAAAGAAAAGGTACCCCTACCCTCTCATACACCCACCCTCGAAAAATAATCCCGCCAAAAAAATCCCAGAAAACATTTGACAGCAAAAAACAGCAATGCTACTTTGCACCACAGATCGACTGAGACAGTGCGACAGAGTACCCGTGCTCCTATGAGTAAGGACTACAAACTCCACTGGCCACTAGGTCTAAAACGCCACTCCCATCAGCAGCCACCGGCGAGCTCAGCTCAAGGGAACACTGGTGGGCGTGGATATTAAAACAACAAATGGAGAAAGCGAAATGAACGAAGAAGCATCAGTGAAGGACTACTGCGACGCCCTGCGTGCGCAAATCAAAGTGGCAGAGCTCAGCGCCCGACAATTAAAAGAGCATTCCACTTTTCGCTTAGCAGATAATTTCCCCGGGCAGCACGGCGAGATGCTGGCCCAGATCATGCTGGCCGTCCGGCACTTGGAGGACGCTCGAATGCGCCTCGGCAAGGTAGTTCAATACAGCCAGGATGGCTTCAGCATATTCGACAGAGCCTGAGGAGCTAACACTATGTCCTTGACAAACGGTTCAATTTCCTTCCGCCTGATGCACCTCGCGTCAGCGCTCCCAGGCGACTGCCTGGCCCGGATGGCCACAAAGGCACTCCCTCCCCTGAACACCATTCAGGAGGGGCCGCTGCACGGCTTCGCCACCCCGACCTCGTTCGACCCAACCACCGCGAGCCTCGGCGGCTTCTTCAACCTGCAGGTTGCGACAGCCCAGCGCAAGCTCCCGTCGGCCGTGCTCAACGACGAGGTTCGTGCGGAAGAGCAGGTCTACCTGAAACACTCCGGAACAACGACCATCTCCCGCAAGATCAAGGCGGAGATCCGGCGCGCGGTCGAAGAGCGCCTGCTCCCCACCATGCCTGTGACTGTGACCCGCACGGGGTTTGTGATCAATCCGGGCTCCCCGCACTTCCCGAGCGAGGCGACAACGGACGCGAAGATGGATCTTTTCAACGGCCTCCTGTATGAGACCTGCAAGGCGACCGCGTCCCCGTTGACCCCACAGACCTGGGCCGCGGTTCACAGGAAAATCGACACCCGCGATTTCCAGCCGTCCCAGTTCGGCAACCGTGCTCCGGACGACTGCAACGACTGCAACGTGGGCACCGAGTTCCTGACCTGGTTGTGGTTCTTCTCCGAGACGCAGGGCGGGATATTCGCTTGCCCCGCGGGAACCTTCGGGATCCTGATCGAGGGACCTCTGACGCTCATCAACGAAGGACAGGGCGCCCACGTGGTTACCTTGAAGGGCGGCGCCCCGACGCTTGCGGTCGAAGCGAAGACGGCCATGCTCGGCGGCAAGCAGCTGCACAAACTGAAGCTGACGCTCGCCCGTGGGCAGGAAGTCTGGAGCACCAACGTCGACAGCACGTTCTGCTTCTCCGGCCTCAAGTTGCCGGAAGGCGAGAAGCTGGAGCCGATCGCAGCCTTCGAGGAGCGCCAGCTGAGCTTGAGCGTCTTCGTCTCGGCGTTCTATGAGCTGTACAGGGCCTTTCTCGAGGTCCGCGAGGCCGCGGGCTCGTGGGAACTCACAACAAGCATGATCCGGACATGGATCAACGAAAGGACGGCACGGATATGATGGGTCTTTGTTTACAGTCGACGTTGGATGACATGCGCGCTGGTCGCAACCAGGCCGAGTTCGAGAACATGATGGTGCGCCAGGAGTTGCGCGAGGCCAACGTGGAGATTAAGAGGCTGAAGGACGAGCAGCGGCGTCGGATCATAGAGGAAGCCGCGACGATCCGGACAGCCACAGCGGTCGTACCGACTCCCCTCCAGGAGTTATCCAACCAGGTTGGCTCGCACTACGCGGCACAGCGGGAGCTGGCGCTGGACGTCCACAACCAAGGCGCCCGGCTGGACTGCCTCGACAAGTTCGTCCGCAACATGGCCACCCACCCGTGTCCGGGCGACTCCTCTGTAGAGAACAGCCTGCAGGAGCTTCGCTGCCGCCTGTTCCAGCTGGCTGCCCACCTGAATCTTGAGTTCAAGCCGCGCGACTTTCCTGAGCGCGACTACGAGCTCGTATTGAAAGGAAAGAAAGCATGACAACACTGGAAAAACGTATAGAGAACCTGGCGTCGCTTCTGGCAACCGCCACCAACGAGCGCGCGGACGCGCTCAAGAAGAACGCCAACCTGCTCGGGCAGCTGGAGGAGAAGGACGCGCGGATCCGGACACTTGAGGACGGGGTCGCGTCGCTGACAGCCGACCTGGACGACCGGGCGGCCCGCATCACGGGGCTCACTGACCGTATCACGGGGCTCACTGACCGTATCAAGGCGCTCGAGGCCGAGCTGAGGGAGCCGCGTCACCCCGAGCCCGTCGCTGAGGCCACAACCAAAAAGAAAGAGGTACCGAAATGAACCCGTTACTGAAACAGATCGAGGACTTGAAGGACGGCCTGCTGCAGGCCCGTAAGGAAATCGCGGAGAAGGACGCTGTGATCCAGACGCAGGTGCTCCGCATTCTCGCGCTGGAGATTGACAACAACATTCTGCTTACAGCCAAGATGCCGCTGTCGGATCCTCCAACCGAGGAAGAGCCGCACCCGGACGGCGAGGGCCTTCCCAACTGGAAGCCGATCGTCCAGGGCGCTCCGCTTCCTGACGTCTCGTTCTCCCCGGCGGGTCCGGATCTTTCCCAGTCGGCCGTGCCCGTTCTGGCGCTGTGTCCTGATGGGGTCACTCCGGAGTATGACGAGCAGGTGCGCAAGCTGGCGGTCCAGCCTCCGACGATCGGGCTGTCTATGGGCAAGGTGGTATGAAACCAGACCCGCAGGTCTACAAGCTCGTCTCAAACAGACTGCCCGTCTACCTTTTGGAAAAGGTGGAGGCAGCCCGCTTGAAGACGCTGCCGCGGATAAACAAGCAGGAGTTCTTCACGTACCTTCTGTGGAAAGGCTTGGAGAAGCTGGGATGAGCAAAATATTCGTTGGAATAGACAATGGCGTATCAGGCGGGATAGCGATCTCCCGTCCGGAGGACCCCATGCTGGTGTTCAGTACGCCGGTTAAGGAGGTCTTCGGCTACCAGAAGGTGGCGAAGAAGTTCAATCGGCTGGACCACGAGCGTTTCAAGGAGCGCCTCGAGTACTTCTTAGCCGGTTCCCTGGGAGATCAGATCCATATCGTGATCGAGCGCCCAATGGTCATGCCGGCCCGCTTTGAGGCGACGGTAAGCGCACTCCGTTGCTATGAAGCCACATTGGTATGCCTGGAGCAGGTGCTTCCGCAGGCAGCAGTCGAGACCGTCGACAGCCGCGCCTGGCAGAAAATAATGCTGCCGGAGGGCTTGCGCGGCCCTGAACTCAAGAAGGCGTCGATGCAGCGCGGGGTCGAGCTGTTCCCGGGATGCGCCGACTGGATTCGGAAACAAAAGGACGCGGACCCGCTCATGATCTGTGAGTGGGCACGGAGGACCCGGGGATGAAAAAGATCGTCGCCGTAATATGTCTGCTGGCCTGCACGGCCGGCGCTGATGTTGTTCGCCTCCCGGGCGTTGTCAAGGAGGTCATTTCCTCCGACTTCTCGGCCTGTAGCGGCAAGGATGTAACCCAGGTAGTCACCTGCCTGTGTAAACTGCAGGACGGCTCCTACCGAATGTATGTGGTGACGCAGATCAGCAGCGGTCGCCTATTCGGTATGGGACGGCTGGCGGCTCCAGACTTCGTCGATTTCAAGATCGAATCGAAGCGGACTGCGGCGGTGTGGGAATGAAAGTTTTACTTGTAGGCGGACCCCTGGACGGGGAGCGGGTTGAGTGGCTTGGTGGGGAGCACCCGGCGTCGGATATGCGTTTCAGGGATACCAGCGCGACGGACTACACCGCGGGCATCCCCAGCGTGAGTTACTTCTTACAGCCGATGCAGTTCCACACAGGGCTCTGCTGGCTGGCGATCTCCGAGCCGAACGGGGACGTGCGCAAGGCGGTGGAGAAATTGATAGAGCGGTATCCAACTAAAGGAGAGCGTTAAGCATGGGTGACAAAGTAACATACCGGAATGAAACGAAACCCGACGCCAGCAAGATACCGGTGAACCGGCGCTGCTTCGCACCAAAGATCTCGGGCGCCATGGCCAAGTCGGCCACAGGGAGACACTATGACATCGACCCCGTAACGGGCCAGTGGAGGAGGGTGAAATGAAGGCCGACCCGCTGAGATGCGCCGCTTGCCCGGCGAGAAGGAAGTGCTGTTCTTTACCGGACAGTGTGAACTGTGAGAAGAACCTGAAGGAGATCAAAGATGGAAAGCAATGAGATTACACCGGAAGATATGAAGAGCGCATTGGCAAGTGGGTATCTTGTCATAGATCTTGTGAATGACCCGCGCCTGCTGTTCGTCTACCAGGCGGGCGCCACATCGGACCAGGATGTCATGGTCCCGTTGACTGAGTCGGCAAAGCGGTACGCAAAAGCAAGAATCAAGGAGTTCCAGGATGAAAGTAAGTAGAGCAGCAGTTTCGAGAGCGGTGGTCAGCCTATTGGAGACAGAGGCGCGCAAGGTGACCCTGTTCGTGAGCCCGGAGTTGACGATTGTGGCCGCGCGTCGGTTCAAGCCGAGCAAGCGTGAGCCGAACGTGGACATTATGCTGACGATCGGGAAGCCCAACTTCGAGAACCGGAAGTTCATCAAGGACTGCAAGAAGGCCGGCGAGCCCTTCCCGGTCAAGAAGATCCAGCTGCGCTGGTGGCCTGAGAAGCGGAAACGTAAGTGAGCAAATGCGGCCGGGAGTGCTGCGGGTGCCCGCGCAATATCGTGTTGCGCAATCGCTTCTACCGGCAGCAGGGCGACAAGGTCATGAAGGCGTGGCGGAAGTTCTTCGATGAGCTGGATAAGAAACTCGGGTTGACCTAATCTTAGTTAGGTGGTAGGGTGCGCACCATGGATACTGTAACAGGCACTGTACCGGATTATGCGACGCGACCCTACATGCGTCGGTGGGACGGGGTGACCCGCAAGAATACGACTGGTTTCTATGGGCAGCTGAAGACCGCGGACGGCTCTATGATGACTGAGTTCTCGCAAGGGACTCCGGGCGATGAGCGCGACCCCTACGGTCCTTCGGTCGCGCCCGGGCTCACCCAGGAGCACCTTGACTACCTTACCAAGGTCGACCCACGGTTCCAGAGAACTGCCCGCCCCGATCTGTACAGGGAGATCACTGATAACGCATCCCACTTTATTCGGCAGCGTGTGGCGTCTGGGCAAGATCCATTCTTCGAAGTGGGAAAGGATCTCCAGGCCACGCCGTTGACGCGTGAGCAGTTTGACAACGCGGCGCGTTTACGGGAAGCGTTTACCCCCCGACCAGCCGCCCCCGTTAACGCGGGAGATGCGCTCTCCCAAAGAGACCGTTCCGAGATTCAAAAACGAGTTACGCGATGGGCTGGCTCAGCTGATAAGGCGGTAAAGGAGGGCGGGCTCGGCGGACTGGTTGGTAAAGTTCCAATTGTTGGTCCGTATGCCCAGCAGGTGGTCGACAATGTTCAGGATGACTACGCGCTCATCGCGACGGCGTCAGGGTATGGCGGCCGGGATAGCTATAACCGAACGATGAAATACATGGCACGTAAGGCGGATACAGCGGAGGCGTCCGCTCGTTCGCGGGCTACCGACGCGGCCGGGGTGTCAGTGCCTTCGCTACTCACGTCGGATCAGGATAAACTCTCTGGGCGGTTCGGGATTGCGGTGGATGTGTTTAATGGGGCGTCAGGCGCGCTGCAGTCCATACTGTTACGTCGCATGCATGCTGACGCCACAGGATCTCCTTTTCGATTCCCCTTAGCGAACGTGGCACTTAATGTAGCCGGGTCGGCTACTGCAGTGGGCGGGCGGTTCACCGATAAGTTTGCGGTTACACGTTCCCTACCCACTTCCATTCGAGGCGGACTCGACCGCGTGGCGACTGCTGGGCTTAATGTAGCGGGGAATTATATGCAGGACCAGCCGACAGAGGATCGGCAGTATTATTGGGGCATAAGTAAAGGCCTGAGGAAGAACTATGATAAGTGGGGCCGTGAAGAGGCGAAGTGGCGGCCGCCAGTTTACAAATAGGTTAAGCGGGTCAGCTTATTAGAAGGGCTGCCCCGATCAAGAACAGGACGACGGCTACGACCAGGACCGCGAGCTCAAGGCAATAACGCAGTGTTCGTTTCATGTGAGTAGGATATTCTTCTTCGCAAGCGTATGCAATAAAGGATTCAATGAGTAAATTCAAGCGCCTCTACGGCCTCGACTGGAACGCCTCCTGGCCGGACGTCTACATTGACATGGTCTGTGCCAAGAAATGGCGCGAGGAGCCTTACAAGCACGGGAACCTGAAGCACCCAGCGGATCATCTGCTTGCGGCCTGCCGAGCGTTGTTTACTCCCGAGGAGTTCTCCATTTCCCGGTGGTCCTCCGAACATGCGCTCGACTGGACGACTGAGTCCTTCTGCGTAACCTGGGGCTGCGCGTCCTGTTCCAAGTCGAACGACTACGGCTGCTTCTCGCTGCTCGACTGGGGTACGGACCCGTTGGAAACTGTTACCCTGCTCGCCTCGACAACCCGCGAGATGCTGAAGATGCGCTCCTACGAGTCGGTGGTTCGCTACTTCAACATATTGAAGCGGAACCCATATTTCCTCTTCCCGGGCAAGGAGTCCCGCACGGCATGCGCCATCCTGAACAGCAACGATGACGACTCGCCAACCAGCACGACCACGGTCAAGGCGTCCATCCGCGGCGTGGCAGTGAATGACGGGGGCTCGCTCCAGGGCGCCCACCTTCCGTATGTGCGCTTGATATTGGACGAAATGGCGCTTATGCGGCAGGATACCTTCGACGCCCGCATAAACTTGCGGATCGGGGCGGCCAAGGACTTCAAGTTCTCCGGTTTAGCGAATCCGGAGACGCTGTTTGACCTGTCCTCCCGTTGCGCCGTTCCCCTCGACGGCTGGCACGCGGTCAATGAGCAGTCCACGGAATGGCGCTCCCGGTATGGCAAGATCCGGCACCACAACGGGTTCAACTCCCCGGCGATCACCGAGCCGGATGGGCTTATCAAGTTCCCCTACCTGATCAATCAGAAGCAGATCGACGAGGTGCTGGCAGAGGAGCATGGCCAGGATGATTCCCCGAAGATCTGGACCATGATCAAGGGGTTTCCCCCGCCCCAGGGGCTGGAGCGCACGGTTCTTACCGAGGCGGACCTGATTACGTTTGAGGCGCAGGGCACGGCGCCCTGGGCGGCCGGCGAGTCGCCTGTCCGGATCGCCGCGCTCGACGCGGCCTTCACACATGAGGGCGACGGGTGCGTACTGAAGTTCGCTGATGTCGGCCGGATCGCTCCGGGCGTGCCGGCGATCGTCTTTGGCGACCGCGTCTATTTCCAGATCGAGTCCTCGTCCAAGCGCCCCGTCACCCAGCAGATCATCGACCAGCTGCGCGAGAACATAGAGAAGCAGGGGGTCAGCGTGGGCATGCTCGCGATCGATGACAGCGGCACCCAGGGCGTGGCCGACGCGGTTGAGATGGCGCTCGGGCTCGGCGTGACCCGTTACAACTACGCGACCAAGGCCAGCGATCTCCTGACGGTCGGCGGCCGCGACAAGTTCAGCGACCGCTACGCGGATAAGGCAACCGAGCTGTGGGTGCTGTGCTCCGAGTTTGTGCGGGCGCGCCAGATCCGGGGGATGGACAACGAGGCCGCCAAGTACATGACCTCCCGCAGGTTCGTGCGCAGGAAGAATAATGCCAAGACGGCACTCGAGACCAAGCGCGAGTTCAAGAAGCGCACCGGTGGCCGCTCGCCTGATGAAGGTGACGTGGCCGCGATGCTGTGTGGCCTGGCACGTGATGTCCTGGGGTTCAATCCGGGCAAGTTCCCACAGCGCTTCACGGCGCAGAGCTATGCTCCGCAGGGCATCATCAACACCAACCGCAAAGGCGGTATCGTCCTGAGGCTCCGTTCGAATTACGGCGCCTCCGCAATTCCCAAAGGTTACGCTTGACGCGATTTCTAGTTATGTGTTATCAACAACTTAATTAAAGGAGAACCTAGCCATGTTTGAAGAAAATGTTAAAGCGGTCAGCGCGTTGCGGGACGAAATTTACAATGTCATGAAGGCCAATCAGGGCTCGCCCACGATTGTCAGCATGGGCAGGAACGCGACGATGTTCCTGGATACGGCGTATATGTGGATGGATACGATGCGCCAGTATATCAAGGTAATGCACGAGGCCAAGGACGCCGCTGTCGAGGGTGTCGAGAACGGCACGGTCACGCCGGTCGACTTCTCGCAGCAGAAACCGGTGTAAGGAGGACGCAGCATGGCTACGAAGACGCCTTTGCTGAATTGTCCATATACCGGGGCGGATTTGGTAATTGAGAGAATACCGGATACGCCCCTGTTTCATTGTGTGGGCGGTTTTGATCCGTGCGAGTGGATCTCCGGGGTCCATTACGAGGAACTGAAGAAGAAGTTGCGGATGCGGGCCGGCAAGCCCGGGCTGGTGCGGGATTTGAAGTGCCCTTATTTGGGCACACCCGTCCGGATACTCGAGCACCTGGGGCTCATCCGGGCAGATGGAGCGTTCTCGCCGCGGGTGGGCCGCTGGTTCAGCCGGCAGGAAGCGCTGTGGGCGGTGTCGTTCAGGGACGGAGTGGCCCCGGACTTCCCGCAGAAGTTGAAGATTGTTGTCGGTGACATACGGCTGGAGATGTCGGATCCCATGGAGGGGTACGGCTGTACGACTGGTAAGATCAAGGAAACAGTAGAGGAGATTATGCAATGAGCGGTATAGGGACCTCAGCGGCGGACTGCGTAGTCGACCCGTCGACACGGGCGATGCGGATCCGTGGCAACAACTGGTCCCGCCAGGCCGTGACGCTCAACCTGAGCGGCCACGACCATGCTCCTGCGGATCTGGTTGCCGTCGTCTACAGGCGGGGCGTCCAGGTGACGGGATTAAGCGCCGGGGCGTTTACTGGCACTACGGAAGCGGCTTCCGCCAGTCTGGACCTCAATACCGAGGAGCTCGAGGAGCGGATGGTGGGCTTGAACCTGCGCGACGCCGTGAAGCTCGAGCTGCAGATCTGGGATTCCAATCCAGCAAGCCTGGAGCTCATCGGAGAGGGATTTATGGAGATTGGCTGCTCGGGTGTCGGGTACTCGGCGGTCTCCAGCGCGACGCCGGCCGTGCCGATCGTCGGCAGTACCGGTACGCTCGGGGCATTCGGCTGGAGCGACGGCAAGATCTATTTCCGGAACGACGACGTCGCAGGCCCGGCTAACTGGTTCCCCGTTTCGTTGCAAGGTGCGGCCGGCGCGATGTTCATCGACTTCTCACAACCAGGAGTGGCACTCACATGATAAAATATCTGCTATTACTCTCCCTGGTGTGGGCGGCCTCCTGCCAGGCGCAGCGGACGGTCTCTGTCAACTCGAACAGCGTCATTGTCCATCCGACGGCCCGGCAGCTGGCCAGGTCGAATGACTTTGTGCTGGTGGAAGATTTGAATGAGGCGACCAGTAATGCGAATGTCAGCCTTGTGGCGACGGCGGCCCTCTTGAGGGCAGCGTCCAGCAATGTGAGTGTCAACCTGACCACGGCCAGCAACACATTGGCGGCTTCCGTGGCGAGCAATGCGGCCACAGACCAAGCATACGCCAGCAATCTTGTGAATGCGGTAGTTGTGACCGCCCTGACCAACGGGGTCGGCTCCGGCTGTACGGTAACGACGACCGGCAAGACGTTCTATGTATCGGTTGTGGCATCGACAGGCACAGCGGCCAGCGTAGACGCTGATCTGCAAGACCATAAAACCAATTCGGCGGCGCATTCGGCGTTATTCACTCAGTCCAACCTGACCAATATCCTCGGTGAATTGATGCTCACCACCAACTCTCCTGACGGTATCACGATTATTTACAGCGGCGGCAAAATCAGCGCGGTAGCTGCTGGCGTGGCATGGGGC
>SESB01001307.1_pt1 | contig 16508 bp, 13 predicted proteins | sample 3171441 | NCBI WGS metagenome assembly SESB01 (sample SAMN06051867, study PRJNA518727) | freshwater metagenome | biome: subpolar coniferous forest; feature: holomictic lake; material: water; isolation source: holomictic Lake 227, 6 m depth | place: Canada: near Kenora, Ontario | collected...
TCTTTTTTAAAGGAAAAGAAGTAGCTATAGTTGGAGCCGGAGATACTGCAGCTGAAGAAGCATTATATCTATCAAAACTTTGCTCTACTGTACATATGGTAGTTCGAAGAGACCAGATGAGAGCCAGCAAAATAATGCAGGATCGGGTTTTAAATGCACCTAATATTAAAGTGTATTGGAATAGTGTTACAGATGAAATTTTAGGAGAACACAAAGTTGAAGCTGTTCGTTTACACAATACATCTACTAACATAAAACAGGATATACCAATAAGTGGATTCTTTGTGGCAATTGGTCATGAACCCAACAGTGGAATTTTTAAAGAATTTATTGATATGGATGAAACTGGGTATATAAAAACTATTCCAGGTACATCTAAAACTAACATTCCAGGCGTATTTGCTTCTGGTGACGTACAAGATAAAAACTATCGTCAAGCAGTTACAGCAGCAGGAAGTGGATGTATGGCTGCATTGGATGCGGAACGATACCTTACTTCTGAAGGATTAGCATAAGTATTTAATAATAATTAAATTAGGGCGATGGCTTATAGCTGATCGCCTTTATTTTTGTAATATGATTCAAATACATTTAGAACAATTACAGTTTTATGCGTATCACGGTCTTTTTCAGGAAGAACGATTAATTGGGAATGATTTTATTATTGATATAAAACTGGATTATCTACCTAATAAAAAAATCATTCATTCTATTGATGAAACCATAGATTATTCAAAAGTTTATGAAATGATCGCTCTAAGAATGAAAACTCCGACTGAATTATTAGAGACTATTGCCACAGAATTTTGTTATCAATTAATGGGAACATACGAATCTGTTCAATCAATTCAATTCAGTATTAAAAAACTACATCCGCCAATCCATCAATTCATAGGAAATGTTGGCGTCTCTTTTCAATTAAATAGGACAGAATTATAAACTTGTTTTTATGAAATGGTTATTGATTTTTTTTCTTCTCTCATTTAGTTATCTGGCATCTGCACAGGATGTTACTACCTTATTAAAAGAAGCAGATAATTTTGAACGCCAGATCAAAGAGCCAGAAGCACTGGAAAAATATAAATCAGTAATTGAAATTGATCCCACGAATTTAAAAGCGCTGATTAAAGCTTCAGAATTGAATGCCTCAATTGGAGGTAGACAAAATGATAAAAACACCAAGCGACTCTATTTTGAAACTTCTTTCGCTTTTGCAAAAAAAGCTTTTGATACGAATCCAAATAATGCGGATGCAAACTATGTAATGGGAATGGCAGCGGGTAAAATGACTGATGTTGAATCTGAAAACAAAAAAATTGTAGCATTTGTAAAAGATGCAAAATCTTATAATGAAAAAGCAATTGCGCTTAATCCCAGACATGCCAAAGCCACTTATAGTATTGGTAAATGGAATTATGAAATGGTGAACCTCTCAGGTATTAAAAAGATTGCTGTTAAATTATTTTACGGAGGCTTACCTAATGGTGATCTTGATTCTGCAATTGTATATTTTGAAAAGTGTAGAATTTTGGATCCTTATTTTGCTTTAAATTATTTAGACTTAGCAAAGGCTTATCGCGATAATCATCGTCCAACTCAAGCCATTGAAATTTTAAATAAACTTGTTAAATTACCAATCCGAACAGGTGATGATGTGGCCATCAAAGCCGAAGGAGCGAAAATGTTAAACGATATTCAATAATCGATTACTTATAAAAAATAAAATATGGACTTGCAAGAATTATTTCAACAAGCAGTTTTAAATAGTAAAACATTATCAGAAAAGCCCGATAATGAAACACTTTTAAAATTGTACTCTCTTTACAAACAAGGCACAGAAGGGGATACACAAGAATCTGGCCCTGCTAACGCATTTGATTTTGTAGCAAAATTTAAACATGAAGCTTGGGCAAAATTGGCTGGTACCAGTAAAGAGGAAGCTATGCAACTTTATGTTGATTTAGTTACTCAATTGAAAGGATAACTTTTTAAATTTTAATTTTTTTCCACTTTCCACTTTGCATATACCAGAAAGAAGGAATTAAAATAGTGGTCCAATAAATCCATTCACTTCCCCAACCCCAAGTGATGGGTAATTGCATTTTCTCCATCGTAGTATAGACATATATGCAATAAAAGATGATGGCAATGAATTCTGTAGCCAGGTTCATGGAAGAGTTTCCTGATCCTGTTACAGCATTCATCCATACTACTGAAATAGACATTAAAACCAATGCGCAGGAAACAACCCTCAATACCGGAATGCCAGATTGAATAAAATCCTCACCCTGACCATACACCGATAAGAATGCATGTGGATATAAGTTTAGAATCAAACATACCAGGCTAGCAAATCCAACACTCCAATACATGATTTTTTTAATCAAAGGCATTACTAATTCCTGTTTATTCTGACCAATTACATTACTCACCATGGTATTTGCAGTGGCAGCAAAAGCCCAGGTAAAGCACCCAAAAAAACCAAACATATTTCGCATCGTATTGGAAACCGCTAAATCTCTGGCGCCATGGTGTTCAATTAAAATATAAAAGAATTCCCAACTAATGATACTGATAGCATGTTGGGCGATTAAAGGTGCTGACTGAATAATAATTAACTTACTATTGGTTCTTTCAAACTTCCAACTTTTAAAAAGGTTTAGTTGTTTGCTTATTCCTTTGTATCGAAGCACCATAAACAAAACTACCAAACCAGCCACTTCCGAAATAATAGAGGCAATTGCTGCCCCATTAAAACCCATCTGTGGTAATCCCAGCTTTCCATAAATCAAAGTATAATCAAAAAATACATTCACAACGGCTTCAGTTGTTGTTCCTAATATCAAATATCTGGTTTGATTCGTACCTACCAGTAAGGCATTTCTCATTTGATAAACATATAAAAAGGGAAGTCCGAGTATTCTTATATTCAGGAATCGTACCGCTATGGCTACCCGTTCTGGATCATGTAAAGAGAATTTCAAAATGATGGGAGCTACAAACCAGGTAAATAAGATCCCCAAAGCGGCAAAACCAAACGATATATAAATGCCTTGTGTAAATAAACGTCCAATTTCGTCAATTCTGTTTTCTCCTGCTCTTCTAGATATTAAAGCTTGCAGTCCATTATTTAAACCATGCCCTACAACAGCAAAAATCAGGTAGTATACACCTGTTATCCCGGCTATTCCTAATGCTTCCTGACCTAAACCACCCAAGAATATGTTATTCGTAATGAAATTCAATTGGGGAACCATGATAGCAAGACTTATAGGTAATGCGATCTTTAATATCTGCTGATGGGAGGTTGTTACCTGTAAATTGATAGTAGGAGATGAGTTGCTCATAAAGTTCTGCAAAGTAACAATTTTAATATCTGAACAAATCGCTTTCCATGCATGGCTGATTTTTTATATCATTGCATAGGAAATTTTTAGTTTATGGTCCACAAGTTGATAGGATTTTACGGTGACCGACCCGGGTTTACCCCCAAAAGAACAGATCAGTTGGCAATTGAAATAGGTAGCCATCAGGTAACTTGTCTTGTAAAGAACTCTTCTACAGGCGAAATTGACGCTATTGAATTGTTTCAAGTGGAACAACAAAATACAGATTGGAGTGATATTTTATTTGAAGTAAAACAGAATTCTAAAATATTAGGTCCAGCATATTCCGATTGTTTTGTGTTTTTTAATTTTGAAGAGGCGTTGGTTTTACCAATGTCAGAAATGAGCGCTTCAGCATCAGCTGATTTTCTTTCTTTAGTTTACGGGGTTGATGAACGAGCTGATACAAAATTTGATAGAATTAATTCAACCTTGCCAACGGTTACCATTTATCGAATTAAAAAGTCGCTTACAGAATTACTAGATAGAAATTTTCTAGTTTTTAAAACACAGCACAGTTATACTAATATTTTAAATGACGTATTAAATAGAAATTCAATTCCATCGGTATTTTTGAAATTGATCGTTTATAATAAGCATTTCATTCTTGTGTTAATTAAGGATAATCAATTACAATTAATACAAACCTATACTTTCCAAAATTCAGATGACATACTTTATTTTGCAATTAGCGTAGCAAATCAATCCGGAATATCGCCTCTTCAAACCCAATTGGAAATCAGTGGGATGGTTGACTTACTTGCCAATTTATTAGATCAATTGAAAAAATCGTTTGGCATTATAAGCTTTGATGTTATTCCTAATCAATCTGGTCCTTCAGATTTTTCTGAGTATTTCCTGACTCCGTTTTATAAATTGCTGGTATGAGAATAATATCTGGGAAATGGGGAGGAAGAACGATTCAGCCACCTACAAATATGCCTAACACTCGTCCAACTACTGATATCGCGAAAGAAGGCTTATTTAATATTCTTCAAAACAGGATTAATTTAGAGGGAATCAAAACCCTGGATCTTTTTGGAGGCACAGGATGCATTAGTTATGAACTTGGTTCAAGAGGTGCTACTGATCTAACAATTGTAGAGAAAGATCCCATCATGCATAATTTCATTAAAAAGAATTGTGATATGCTTGGGATGCAAAATTACCATTTATTAAAAATGGATGTTTTTTCCTATTTAAATACGGCTGCATCATCCTTTGATTTTATTTTTGCTGGACCACCTTATGCATTGGGAGCCATCGATGAAATCCCTAAAATAATTGCTCAAAAAGGATTGATAGCTAAAGATGGTTTTTTTGTACTTGAACATACACCAAGAAACCAATACGAAAAAATGCCATCATTCTCCTTTCAAAGAAATTATGGTACAACTGTATTTTCATTCTTCGTAAATAAAGATTAGTTATTCAATTGCAAGGTATCATTCTTTCAAATGTTATAAATTTGAAGTATGACGAAAAATCAGCTTAGGGTTCTATTTAAGAACAAAAGAAATGCTATTTCGGGTACAGAAAAACTGAAATTGGATGATCTATTGTTAATTCAGTTTCAGCAATTAGATTTTTCATCTGTACAATCATTATTCTCTTATTGGCCAATGGAACACCATTCGGAACCTAATGTGGAATTAATGGCAAGATTTCTACGTTTCATGATTCCCGAAATTCAGATAGCTTATCCGGTTATTAATAACATTGAAGTATCCATGAAAGCCATCTTAACGGATGAACATACATATTTCAAGAAGAATGAATGGGGTATGACAGAACCAATTGGTAATGCTGAGATCTTAAGTCAACAACTGGATTTAATATTTATCCCTTTATTGGCTTTCGACTCTAAGGGCTTCCGCGTTGGTTATGGGAAGGGTTATTACGATCGGTATTTGGCAAACTGTAAAAAGGAAGCTGTTAAAATAGGATTTTCCTATTTTGAGCCAATTGACCAGATTAGCGATACCAACCAATTTGATGTACCTTTAAATTACTGCATTACACCGCAGCATATCTATGAATTTTAACACGCTTTTCCTTAAGTCGTTTCGTGTTTTATTATTTCCATTTGCAGTTTTGTATGGGCTTGTTATCGTTATTCGTAACATACTTTTTGATAGGCATTACTTAGCTTATTCTGAATTCAACTTCCCATTAATTTGTGTAGGGAACCTGGCAGTAGGAGGTACTGGCAAATCCCCCATGGTTGAATACTTAGTGAAGTTATTAGAACCTCAGTTTAAAATTGCTACGCTTAGTAGAGGATATAAAAGAAAAACAAAAGGGTATGTTTTAGCAAATGATAGAACTACAGCATTAGAAATTGGCGATGAACCTATGCAGTTCCACCTTAAATTTCCAAATGTACCTGTTGCAGTTGGTGAAGAAAGATTGGTTGGAATTCCGCATCTTTTACAAGATCATCCAAATTTGCAGGCTATCATTTTAGACGACGCATTTCAACATCGCTCTGTAAAGGCAGGGATGAATATATTATTAACCGATTTCAGCAATCTATATTCACATGATTTCTTTCTGCCAACCGGGGATCTACGCGATGAATGGTCATCTGCTGAAAGAGCACAAATCATCGTGGTTACAAAATGCCCTAAAAATCTTACTGAAGAAAAGAAACAAAAAGTAATTCGTAGCTTAAAACCAATAGCAAGTCAGAAAGTTTTTTTTACTTGTATCGAATATGGCACTCCTTATCATATATTGAATAGCCATGAAGAATGGGTGTTAACTCAGAGAGATGAGGTATTGTTGGTATGTGGGATTGCTAATCCTAAACCTTTGAAGGATTATCTTTTACAAAATGTACATACCTATTATCAGCAAGACTATTCTGATCACCATATATTTTCAATTGATGATTTGAATGAGATAAAAGAGAAATTTAATCAAGTAAATGCAAAGGATAAACTTATACTAACAACAGAAAAGGATGCTGTTCGATTTACAAAGTTTACTGAAGAATTGGCTGATATCCCATTATATGTTTTACCCATTCGGCATAGTTTCTTATTTGAGGAAGGCAATTTGTTCAATGAACTAATTGTTGACTTTATTAAAAACTTCCGATTTAATCCTACTACAAAATGAGCAAACAAAAAATAAAGCAAAAACAGAAACAGAAACAAAAAAATACACATAAAAGTGCCGAGCTATTATCTCAGAAAGGACGCCTGGAAATTACCCGTTCTGGTATGGGATTCGTAATTGTGGATGGAGATAAAAATGATATCATGGTTAAGCCAGGGGATTTTGACACGGCTTTAAACGGAGATATCGTGCGAGTTAAATTAGTAAAAGAAAATATCCGTACAGGTAAAAAAGAAGGTAGAATTACGGAGGTTGTTACCAGAAAACAAACTGAGTTTATAGGCCATTTGCAATTGTCTACCAATCATGCATTTTTTGTGCCTGACACTGATAAGCCAATGCCAGATCTTTTTATACCCTTGATTGATATCAATGGTGCAAAAAATAAAGATAGGGTAGTAGCACGTTTAGTGAAATGGGATAAAACCGATAAAAAGCCGGTGGGAGAAATCGTTAAAGTATTATTACCTGAGGATGATAACGATGCTGCTATGCAGGAACTATTAGCACAAGCTGGCTTTCCATTATCATTTCCTTTTGATGTTCAGGAATCTGCTGAAAGGATCCCGGATATTTTGGACAAAGATGAGATTTCTAAAAGAAGAGATTGCAGAGAGATCTTAACATTTACAATTGACCCTGCAGATGCTAAAGATTTTGATGATGCCATTTCAATTCGAGAATTAAGTAAAGATGTGTATGAAATTGGAGTTCATATTGCAGATGTAAGTTATTATGTACACCCTGATTCTGATTTAGATGTGGAAGCATATAAGCGGGCTACTTCGGTATATCTTCCAGACAGAGTAAATCCGATGTTACCAGAGAAAATTTCAAATGAACTTTGTTCTTTAAGACCTCACGAAGATAAATTTACATTCTCTGCTATTTTTCAAATGACTGCAAAAGGGGAGATAAAACAATATTGGCTGGGAAAAACCGTCATACACTCCGACCATCGTTATGCATATGAAGACGTGCAACAAATCATTGATACAAAAGAAGGAATTCATAAAGATGAAATCCTTTTGTTAAACGACATTTCTCAACGCATGCGGAAAAAGCGTTTTGAAAAAGGGGCCATCAATTTTTCTTCTCAAGAAGTTCGTTTTAAGTTAGATGAAAAAGGAAAACCAATTGGAATTGTTGTAAAAGAAAGTAAAGAATCACATCAGCTGATTGAAGAATTAATGCTTTTAGCAAATAAAACAGTGGCTGAAAATGTTTCCAAATTGCATATCAATAAAAAGCCAATTCCATTTCCTTATCGTGTGCATGATCAACCTGATAAAGATCGATTAGCTCCTTTCCTTGTATTTGCTAAAAAATATGGACATGTATTTGATATTAGCAGTCCAGAAAAAATTTCCAAGAGCTTTAACCAAATGCTCGAAGATGCAAAGGGTAAACCAGAGCAACATGTATTAGAGCAATTAGGAATCAGAACAATGGCAAAAGCTATTTATACTACTGAAAATATTGGTCACTATGGTTTAGCTTTCGATTTTTATTGTCATTTCACTTCTCCTATTAGAAGGTATCCAGATATATTAGTTCATCGGGTATTAGAGTCTATCATTGTAGGTAAAACAATCAATGATAAAAAAATGGAAGAGAAGTGTAAACATAGCAGTGAAAGAGAAAGAGCTGCAATGGAATGCGAACGTGCAGGAAATAAATATAAACAAGTTGAATTCTTAAAAGCGCATGTTGGTGAAGTATTTGAAGCAGTCATTAGTGGTGTTTCCAGTTTTGGTTTTTGGGCAGAAACAGTTTTGCATAAATGTGAAGGTCTCGTTAGTGTGATCGGACTTTCGGATTATGATGATTTTAGGCATGTTGAAACCGACTATAGCTTGGTAGGAAGAAGAACTGGAAGAGCTTTTCGAATGGGCGATAAAGTGACGATTAAAGTAGTTGCTGCCAATTTAGAAAAACGCCAACTAGATTACGAATGGGTAATGCAAGTAAATGCAGATAAAGAAAATGTGGAATCTCCAAAAAATAAAAAAAACAAGAAATAGTAAAAAAAGAAGGTTTAAATAATCCCCATTTTTTTCATCAAGAAAGAGGCGTTTCTATTTTTAGCAACGCCTCTTTGTATTTTATAACTAAAAGATAATTCATTGTTTTCGATAATACTTTCAAAACAATAATTGACCACAATGTTGGGATATTCCATTTCCAAGTCGCTTAATTTTAAATCATGGGTTGCAAATAAAGTAATACAATTTAGAGCCAGCATTTCTTTCACAAATTGTGCAGATCCAAAATATTTATCTTCCGAGTTAGTGCCTCTTAATATTTCATCAATCAAAACCAGAGAAGCTGGATTATTTTTAACTCCGGTTTTAATTGCACTCAATTTTTTCAATTCAGCCATAAAATATGATGTGCTTTCTTGTAAGGAATCACTGATTCTGATGGAACTAAAAATCTGCATCGGACTAAAAGAAAAATTAGAGGCAGGAACAGAAAGTCCTGATTGAGCAAGTACTAAGTTTACGCCGATGGTTCTTAAAAAAGTGGTCTTCCCACTCATATTGGATCCTGTAATGAGAAGAACTTTATTCAAAGCCCCAATACTGATATCATTGGCTATCCTTTTTTCCTTTGAAATTAAAGGATGGGAGAGGTTCATGGCCTGAATTTCCATTACAGTATCGAGAGGAATTGGGTATACATTTTCTTGATTATTAAAAGTGTAGATCGCAAAACTGTTTAATTTCTCGATTTCCCCAACTAAATGAATCCAATGTATCAAATGATCATGATGCTTCAATTTCCATGCTTCCAATGCAAACATATTTTGAATATCATAAAGAAAAACAGGGTTCACAAAAGTGATTAAAAAGAGGTTCAATCTTTGATCAATTCTGTTAGAGATCTTTGATAGTTCCCTAATTGCGGCAGATGCTTGTTGAGCAGTTATTTGATAGGATTGCAGAATGGTAGAATTACCTGGATTGATTTTTTTAAATTGAAGTAATATTTGTGCATATTGATTTAATATGCTTTCTTTTTTTCCTAAAAGATTAAAATCCGATTGCAAATATGTCGCATACATACTGATTTGAATCCACCCTAATATGAAGACAATTCCAAGCAATGAATTATTACCTTTTATTAGGGCTACAATAATTAATATGATATTGAAAATAGGCAACGCAAATCGTATGAATTTGGCCCATTTACTTTTATGCAAAATATTTTCAGTTTTCAACCATTTGAAAACCTGGTCAAAGGAAACATAGTCTGTTTTATTTACCAGAGAGGTTGCTATTACTGATTCAATAACATCCATTTGACTCGCATATATTTTAATTGCTTCCTGCTGTTCTAAAATGCTTGATTTGTTTAACAAACTATTTTTAAACTGATTTGCTAAAGCAGTCTGACCATATTCTGTAACTGTTCTATTGATACTGTGATATACCGATCCTTTGCCAAATAAGTCTAAATCAGACCAGAAACCAGCGCCATCGTCAAATTTGAATCCATCATCAAAACTGTTTGCTTGGCCATTAATTTGATTCAATTCATTTTGAAAAAAATAATTTAATTGGAGCTGGTATTTCTCTTTGTTTTTAATGTTGACATACCAACTGATCATTCCTAAAAATCCTATTAAAGCCACCACAAAAAAAAGCAGCCAGCCAATTTGAAAAGATTGAAATAAATGATACAGTGAGAATACTATTAAAAGGAAAAAAAATAATCTAAAAGAAGATCCAAGAACTAATTTATTTTTTAGTTTTTTGAGTTCTTGTTCAGCTTCAGCAATTTTTTTTGAATAGTGTAGTTCAATATCAGGAATCATAATTTCTAGAAATGAGTTTCAGTGAACAGGATTGATTCTTTTGCTAATTCTCTTAAAACTGGTTCGTAAATAGATGGTTTAATAGGGATATGTAATCCTTTATCTAAAATTTTGCCTTCTAAAATTAATACAGCTGCAATTCCTAATGGTAGGCCCACAGTTTTTGCCATTGCAGTTCTTTGATCATCAACACCAATTGTTACCAGCGAACTTTCTACTCTATGATTAGTATCATCAATAGAATATTCAATTTCATGTAACATTACAACCATATCTTTTTCTCCTGGTTTCAATGCTAACTTATTTTCTAAAATAAATTGAAGTATGTCTGCCGTACTTCCCTTTGTCATGGGTAATATGGTTTGATCGTCGTTCAAACCCAGAAACTGAAACATTTCTAGAATTTGAGGATCAGAAAAATCAATTAAACCTAATTTTTTAAAATGGGTTTCAAAAAATATTGCAATGCTCATTCCTTCTGTCATCAAGTTTTCAGTTTCATCAGTAAGCATCCATTCAACCATTTTTTTCCAACCAGCTATAAACGACGGGTAGCGCAAAGTTGTTCTGATAAAAGTTTGAATATCTCTGAGTTGATATAAGTCGATATATGAAATGGAATCTCTATTTGGATAAAAGGACAAGGAGCTCAATCCAGGAATAGCTACTTGCTCTTTTGAATTGAATATTTCAGAATAAGGGACTTCGAAAGTTTGTCCTGCTTGTTTAAAAATGGCACCTGCTTTTCCAGCTAACACTACATTGCGGGGATTCCAACTGATTTTATAATGCCAGGGATTGTCGTCATTTTCCGGTGCAACCAAGCCACCACAATGCGATTTAAAGGATTTAATGATGCCATTCTTGGCTTTGATCTTATGAATCAATTGCATCGCACTCATATGATCGATACCAGGGTCTAGTCCCATTTCACATAAAAACAATAATCCCTTTTCATTGATCTGATCCGAAAGGGATTGGATTCTTGCATCTGTATAAGAAGCTGTAAGAAGATTTTTGCTGAATTCTAAACAATCTATTGCGATCAGATAATGCAAAAGCGGAGGCATCATTGAAATCACAATATCAGCATTACTAACCAATTGCTTTCTTTCTATATCGCTTTCAATATTAATCTGAATTGCCTGGGTATTAGGATGATTCCCTAATTTCGATTGTACAAGATCCAGGTTATTATCTGCAACAACCAGTAACCAATTATTATCAGCAGATTTTTTTTTGAGGTAATCAATTAATTCCGTTGCTGATTTGCCTGCTCCAAATAAAAGGATGTTTTTGCTAAATTTCATATAAACGAGTCTTATTGATAAATCCTATTACAAATCTAACACAAGCAAATCTTTTAGAAGACTGTAACAAAATATTTATTCAATCGTTCCAATTAAAAACAACATATGAAAAAGTACTTACTTTTTGCTGTCCTTTTAACGACAAGCTATTCAGCAATCCATGCTCAGAAGAATATTCATGACGCTAATGCCATCAGTAGAACAGTATCCAGTTTTCATGGCATACAGGTTTCTGCCGGGATTGATTTGTATATTTCACAATCAAGTACTGAAGCTGTAGCAGTAAGTGCTTCTAGTACTGAATATCGGGATAAAATTGTTACTCAGGTTGAAAATGGAATTCTTAAAATTTATTATGGCGAAAAAGGAAGTTGGGGAAGCAGTAATTGGGGAAATCATAAAATGAAAGCTTATGTGTCTGCGATTAATTTAGACCTATTACAAGCTTCTGGTGGTTCAGATATATTTATAGATGAAAAATTAAAGGTTGCTAAATTAAAAGTGCAGCTTTCTGGCGGTTCAGATATGATTGGAAAATTAGAGGTAGACGATTTAATAGTAGGTGCAAGTGGAGGAAGTGATGCTAAATTGACAGGAACAGTGACTCATTTACAAGTAAATATCAGCGGGGGTAGCGATTTTAAAGGTGCCGATTTGAGTGCTGAAAATTGTATTATAAGTGCATCAGGAGGAAGTGACGCATACATTCATGTAACCAAAGAATTAGAAAGTCATGCAAGTGGCGGAAGTGATATTTTTTACACTGGAAATCCTACTACCAGAAATAGCAGTTCAGGTGATGGATCGGTAAAAAGAAGGAGTTAAAATCCCATATTTTAAAAATGAAAGCCTCCAAACGAAAAATGGAGGCTTTTTTGATTAAAAAAATAGCCAAAAATCAAACTATACCAAGCCCATAAACCATTGATTATATGTGATATTATCAAACCTTTAATCGTCTGTACACTTTTGTGGATAAAACAGCCTAAAAAACAAGCTTTTATAGCAATTTTAGCCCTTGAAAAAGACTATATTTGCCAACCTTGAAAACAGGTCAAAAATTGACCTTCAAATTGAACAAAATCAAGTATAGAAAGCTACATGGAAGATCAGCAAATACCAGAACAAACAAGCGATAGTGATCGTATTATTCGCGTAAATATTGAAGAACAGATGAAAACGGCCTATATCGATTATTCGATGTCGGTAATCGTTGGTCGTGCATTACCAGATGTGCGTGATGGTTTTAAGCCAGTGCACCGCAGGGTTTTGTATGCTATGACTGAATTAGGAAACTACAGCAATAAGCCTTTTAAGAAATCGGCTCGTATAGTAGGGGAAGTAATGGGTAAGTTTCACCCGCATGGTGATTCTTCGATTTATGATACCCTTGTACGTATGGCGCAAGATTGGACGATGCGTTATATCATGGTGGATAGTCAGGGAAACTTTGGAAACCAGGATGGAGATCCCCCAGCTGCAATGCGTTATACAGAAGCACGTTTGCACAAGATAGCAGAAGCTATGTTGGTGGATATTGAAAAAGATACCGTTGATTTTCAATTGAACTTTGATGATTCATTAAAAGAGCCAACTGTTCTTCCTACTCGAATTCCACAATTATTAGTGAATGGTTCTTCTGGAATCGCGGTTGGTATGGCTACCAATATGCTACCACATAACTTGAGTGAAGTTATTGATGGCTGTGTAGCTTATATCGACAATAAGGAGATTACCTGTGAGGAACTCATCAATTATGTAAAAGCTCCTGATTTCCCTACCGGTGGAATTATTTTTGGTATGGAAGGAGTGAAACAAGGCCTTTTAACAGGTCGTGGAAGGGTAGTGCTACGCGGTAAAGTACAGGTAGATACAAAACCATCCGGTAGAGAGCAGATCATTATTACTGAAGTTCCTTATCAAGTTAATAGAGACCAGTTAACTGATCGGATTGGTCAGTTAGTGAATGAAAAAGTGGTGGAAGGTATTGCACACGTGAACAACGAAAGTAATAACAGAGAAGGAACACGTATTGTAATAGATCTTAAGAAAGATGTGATTGCTCAGGTAATCATTAATCAACTTTACAAATACACAGAACTTCAAACCAGTTATGGTACCAATAATGTGGTAATCAGTAAGGGCCGCCCAAAAATTATGAACTTAAGAGAACTCATTGTTGAGTTTATTGAATTCAGAATGGAAGTGGTGATCCGCAGAGCAAAATTTGAATTACGCAAAGCAGAAGAACGTGCCCATATTTTAGAAGGTTATTTAAAAGCCTTGGATCATTTGGATGAAGTAATTGCTTTGATCCGTGCCAGCAGAACACCTGAAGAAGCCAAGTTGGCGTTGATGGAAAAAAGTCAGTCAGAGAATTGGTACTTAAATAATGAAATGTTCAGCGAATTAACTGAAGATATTTATAACCAAGCTCGCGGACTTTCTGAAGAACAGGCAAAAGCTATACTGGAGTTGCGTTTGCAACGATTGACAGGTATGGAGCGTGATAAAATAATTGAAGAATTTAACGGTCTGATTCAAACGATCAAAGGACTCAAAGAATTATTAGCCAGTGAATTCCTGCGCTTTGAATTGATTAAAACAGAATTATACGAGGTTAAAGAAAAATTTGGTGACGCTAGAAAAAGTGTGATTCAATATCTGGCTGATGAAATGCGCATTGAAGATTTAATTGAAGATGAAGATGTGGTAATTACCATTTCACATTTAGGTTATATCAAGCGTACATCTGCAACCGAATATCGTCAGCAACGCAGAGGTGGCAGGGGAGCTGTTGGTTCAAAAACCAGAGAAGAAGATTATGTGGAACATCTATTTGTGGCTTCTACACATGATACCATGATGTTCTTTACGGAGAAAGGAAGATGCTATTGGTTACGTGTGTATGAAATTCCAGAAGGTGAAAAACAAAGTAAAGGCCGAGCTATTCAAAATCTGATTCAATTACCGGGAGATGATAAAGTGAAAGCCATTATTGAAGTGAAAAAACTGGATGATAAAGAGTTTGTTCAAAATCATTATATCGTACTTTGTACTAAGAAAGGAGTTATTAAAAAGACTTCTTTGGAAGATTTCAGCCGGGTTCGTAGCACTGGTGTAAATGCCATTACTATTGTGGAGGGCGATGAATTGTTAGAAGCTAAAATGACTGACGGTAGTTCTGAAATCATGTTAGCTTTAAAAAGTGGTAGAGCTATCCGTTTCGAAGAAACCAAAGTTCGTTCAACTGGTAGAGGCGCTATTGGGGTTGGTGGTATTGAAGTAGATGATGAAACAGACGAAGTGGTGGGTATGATTTGTGTTAACAAAGAAGATACTACAAGAACTGTTTTAGTGGTGAGTGAAAAAGGATTCGGAAAACGAACTGCAATTGATGAATACCGAATTACTAACAGAGGTGGTAAGGGTGTTAAAACAATTAATGTAACTGAGAAAACAGGAAAACTGGTTGATATCCTATATGTAACGGAGAAAGAAGATTTAATAATTACTTGTAAATCGGGTATCACTATTCGTACAGGAATTGCCGATATTCGTGCAGCGGGTAGAGCAACTCAGGGAGTAAAATTAATTCGTTTAGATGAAGGAGATGAGATAGCTGCCATTTCACAAATTGAAGACCAGGAAGATGAAGTAGTAGAAAATGTAGCTGATGAAAATGTAGAAAATGTAGCTGATGAAAATGTAGAAAATCTAACAGATGAATTAACCGGAGAACAACCAGATTCAGATAATAATACTACTTTAGATACAGATACACAAACAACTGAAAATCAATAATAAATAATCATTTATGAAGAAGCTACAATTGCTTTCTATGATTGTCCTAATTGCATTGGGAACAAACGCGCAAGACTTTAAAAAAGTTCAAACAGACCTGCTGCTCAATAAATTGGACGATGCAAAAACAGATATCGATAAGCTGGTTACTGACCCTAAAGCTCAAGCAAAAGCTGAAACTTATTATTATAAATCTAGGGTATATGCGGCTTTGATTAAAGATCCAGTTGCCAGTAAGAAATATCCAAACTTAGTAACTGATGCGGATGCAGCTGTACAAAAATTATTGACGATGGATCCGGGTTTTGTACAGATCAAAGAAAAGGGCCCAGATGCTATTTTCGATTTATATTCATATGGATTTAACAATGGTATCCGTTCTTTTAATGGCAAAAGTTGGGATTCTGCCTGTGTTTATTTTGGAATAGCTGTTACTTATAGTGATATACTTTTCAAAAATAAATTGACAAAAGATACCACCATGGCTTTCGATACTACTTCCATTTTATATGCGGGGTATTCTGGTCAAAATGCAACAAAGCCTGAATTTGCAGTTAAATATTATAAACGTTTGGCGGATGCGAAAGTGGCAACAGACGGATATTTAGACGTATATAAGTTCTTGGTAATTACTTATATGAACGACAAGAATGAAGTTGATTTCAGGAAATACTTAGCAGTAGCAAGAAAAGTATATCCTAAAGAAAACTGGGATGATTATGGAATTGAGTATATCGATAGAAATTTCAATCTGGATGATAAAGTAGCTTATTACGATAAAGCAGAAGCTGCAGGAACATTAACTGAAATGCAATATTTGCAATTTGGTGAGATTTTTGTAAACGTAAAGCATGACACAAAAGATAAAGGTAAATACGATAGCGTTCAATTAGATGGCTATGAGAAAAAGGGTGTTGAAGCATACAAAAAAGGTTTTGCAAAAAACACCCAAAACGCAATAGCGTCTTATAATGTAGGAGTGATCTATTATAATAATTTTGGACTATTGGATGATAAAGTAGCTGCTAATATCAAGCAGATTCAAACTATCAATGGTACAAGACC
>SESB01001310.1_pt1 | contig 16468 bp, 12 predicted proteins | sample 3171441 | NCBI WGS metagenome assembly SESB01 (sample SAMN06051867, study PRJNA518727) | freshwater metagenome | biome: subpolar coniferous forest; feature: holomictic lake; material: water; isolation source: holomictic Lake 227, 6 m depth | place: Canada: near Kenora, Ontario | collected...
AACTAGAAATTCATGAATTTGATCTTGTTCCGAGGCTTTAACCATTTCTGCGGTTAAATCACCATTAGAAATTTTAGTGACATAAGCGATTAAATCAGATAACCAGCCATGTACACCATTAACTGATTGCTTCATTTTGTCGTGCTCACCTTTACACGCGATTTCTATTTTTTGGCGCAAGTCGCCGCCGCGAATCAGACTTAAAATACGGTTGCCTTCGCCAATCGGAAGAAGAGTTGCATCTAGCATTTGATTTACACTGTTTATAACTTCGGCATATCCACCAGGAAACTGAGCAGGTCTGCCGCGTTCCGACAACAGCCCATCATTTGACGCGACTGTTAAACGCTGCATTTCGCTTTGCAATGATTTAAGGACATTTGCAATTTGAATAAGACTTTTAGCTTGCTCGTCATTTTCAGAACGCAGCTCCACTTGTATTGAAAAATCACCTGCTGCGAGACTCTTCGTCACCGCCGTTTGTTGATTGATTATATCAATGCAAGCGTTCAAGTTATTTTTAAGTGTATTGAAATCACCTTTATATTTGTCGGTGATTTTGGCAGGAATGTTGCCTTTCGAGATATTGTCGACATAGTAGGCAGCGACATTCAACGGGTAGACAATGGCATCCAGCATTTGGTTAATTGAATCGCCAAACAGTATGGCACTGTCATTGAATCCTTTGGTATTGACACGATTATCAAGTTTCCCAGCGATAATAGCTTGAGTAACACGTTCAATTTCGTCGGCGGCAATTTTCTTTTTACGTCCAGAAAATAAATCAGATGCGTTCATGGTGTTTCTCACATAGTTGAATTAAAAATCACGTTTAAAAATTGTTATTTTTCACAAAAAATTGCGAATTTTGTGGCAATTGGATTTACATCAGTCTGCACGTTACAGACTTTACATTACTTTATAATGAAATATCTCGCCATTTACGGCGAGATTTACGAAATCAGCACTCACACAAAGTTTACGTTTTTTCCTGCTCTATCAGCCCCATTAGTCCAGGTACATCTAAAATTAAAGCAACTTCACCGCTTCCCAGAATGGTAAATCCCCCGATACTTTTTTCACCTTGAAATAATTTGCCAGGTGGTTTAATAACAGTCTGAAATTCGCCCATGAGTTTATCCACGACCAACCCGGCTTTGTGTTCACCGTAACGCACGACTACCATATTTTCACGCTGCACCATTTCACTCTTTATGCCAAAATGATCACGCAATCGCCGATACGGCAGCACTTCACCACGCAGGTTGATGTACTTGCCATCACCTTCGTCGCTCGCCCATGCTTTTAATTCAATACACTCCACCACAATGTCGAGTGGTATTACATAAGTGGCGTTACCAACACCTACCATGAAGCCATCAATAATGGCGAGGGTAAGCGGTAAACGAATGCGGACGGTGCTGCCTTGACCTTCAACGCTGTCTAAGTCAACGGTGCCACGTAAGGCTTGAATGTTTCGACGCACCACATCCATACCGACCCCGCGCCCCGATAGATTGCTAACGTTATCGGCAGTGGAGAATCCGGCTTGAAAAATTAGGTTGTAAATTTCTTTATCAGTCAGATTTTCACCCTCGGCAACCAGCCCACGCTCGACGGCTTTGCTTAGGATTTTGGCTTTGTTCAAACCGCCGCCGTCGTCGCTCACTTCGATAACGATACTACCCGCATCATGATAAGCACTGAGTTGCAACGTACCTTTAGCAGGTTTGCCTCGGGCAAATCGCACATCGGCAGACTCGATACCGTGATCCATTGAATTACGAACGAGGTGAGTGAGTGGATCGCCAATTTTTTCAACCACGGTTTTGTCGAGTTCAGTTTCCGCACCACTGATTACCAACTCGACCTCTTTGCCCAGTTCTTTGCTGACATCGCGTACCACGCGCTGAAAGCGGTTAAACGTCGCGCCGATTTGCACCATTCGCAATGCTAATGCCGAATTACGCACTTCTTCCACTAGCCGGGATAGCGTAGCGGTTGATTGAATTAAATCCGCCGTTTTTTCACGTTTGGCGATAAGGTTGATGCCCGCTCCTGCAATAATGAGTTCACCCACCAGATTGATAAGCGCGTCTAGTTTGTCAGCATCGACGCGAATTAGATTGGCATCGGCTTTTTTAGTATCTTTAATTTGTTTTTGCCTTTCCAACGCCGCTTCTATCAACGGCGGCGCAACCATCCGTTGTTCGAGTAGCACTTCACCTATTGCGGGTCGCGGTGAATCCTCTTCATCATGTCCGGCTTGAATACGTAGAATTCTTTCCAATTCGGTTGGCGTTAAAGAACCACACTTGACGAGAATTTCGCCTAAACGCATTTCCTGTTCTGGTAAGTCCAAAATCAAGTGTTTGTATTCAGAAACTTTACTGTGCGGCGGCAAGATGTGAATTAAACAGTCATCTCGCACAAAATTGAAGATATTTTCAATGGTGATTTTGTCGGCATCACTGTCAAAACTGATTTCAAATCCCAAATAGCACGATTCGGGATCCATTTTATCGGCGGACGGAATGGTGTCAATGATGGTCACTAGCTGAATAACCTGCCCGATAGTCGACAAATAACGCACGAAAGAAAAAGGATCCATGCCGTTTCGGAATACCTCTAATCCAAAACGTAGGGATATATGCCAATAATCAGTTTGAACCATATCGCCCTGCACTTTATCTAACTTAGACTTAGAGATTATGGCGGGCATATCGACCGAACGATTCTGCACGATTGGCTCATCTAAATAGGTTTTCAACTGAGCAATTAAACGCTGACGAGATCTCTCGACTTCGTCAGTCGGTAGCGTGCCTTCGTCAACATGATTCACCAAAACACCCAAATGATCATGCACTTCAATCAATAAAGCGGCTAAAGCAGAATTTATCAGAATTTCACCGCTACGCACGCAATCTAAAACACTTTCGGCAACGTGGGTAAAACCCACTATGTAGTCGATTCCAAACAAGCCCGCTGTGCCTTTAATAGTGTGCGCTGCTCGAAAGATAGCGTTGATAATTTCAGGATCCTCTGGATGCTGCTCTACAATTAACAGTGCTTGTTCCATTTGTTCGAGTAATTCTCGGCACTCAATCACAAAAGTTTGGAGATATTCGTCTGGAATATCAGGAGTCATAATAGTTCACCTTTGAGTTTAGATTGATGCACCATCAATAATGGATCGCCAAAAAAAACCGACAAACCCGATAAATCCAACAGTTCCGCCACAACCGGACTATGACCGGTAATAAGTAGGGTTTTATTTAATGCTATCGCGCTTTGCTTCGCCATTACTAGCAGCTGTAATCCAGCACCATCAATTTCACTTACTTCGGATAGATTCAACTCCAATTCATCATTCGTCAATAATCCCCCCAGAAATTTATCTTTCAATTCCGTCACGGTGTAAATGGTCAATTCGCCTTCTATAACAAGATGATTGTTCTGCTGTTCGTTCGCCATAAGTTGCCTCTGTGTTTATCGTGAAACTGCCTATTTATTTCAAGCCATCACCAGCTGTGCTACCGCTGCCATCAATTGTGGGGGCTGAAAAGGTTTAACAATCCACGCTTTTACGCCCGCTGCTTTGCCTTCAGCCATTTTTGCCGCGTTACTTTCCGTAGTCAGCATCACAATCGGTGTAAATTTATAAGCAGGGAGTTTTTTTGCTTCTTTAACAAACGTAATGCCATCCATATTAGGCATATTTACATCACTAATAATCAGATGAATTTTAGTGCCGTTCAATTTACTCAACGCATCTTTACCATCCTCCGCCAGAATGACCTCATAGCCTTCGCGAGCTAGAGCGGTTTTCATTACTTGTCTAACTGAAGCAGAGTCGTCTACAAATAAAATTGTTTTTGCCATTATCTAAATTCCTTAAAAAAATGTAATCATGGCCGGGTTAGTATCGATACTAGTGTCCGCGCCCTCATGAACGTCAAGCTGTTCTTTCATGGTGTAAGTTTTGGTCAATTCTTCCAACCATTGCTCGACGTTCATCGAGCGCAACACCTCTCCGCCGTTTTCTTCATTGTTCAGTTCGTTTAAATGCTGTTCGAGTTTGTTCAAATCAGCACAGACCAAAGTGAGAATTTGACTTACACGATCTTGAAATTGCAGATCAACAAAAACATCGGATATTTCGTTATTGATGGCATTATTTTCAGTGCGTAATTGTTCAGCAGAGTTTGATAATTCAGCGGCGGCTTCGGTAAATTTATCTAATACAGAAATAATAATGTGTTCTGCATTATCCAAAGTCTCTTTTTCTTGTACAGCGAATTTGTGGGAAATTTCCAAGGTATCTTCAATGGAAAAGTTAACGGAATGAATGATTGTGGTGATGTTTTTACCAACAACGCTTGCCGAATAAGCTAACTTGTGAATTTCATCTGCAACAACTGAAAAACCTAGTCCCGCTTCACCCGCGTGTGCAGATTGAATGGCGGCATTTAGTGCTAATAAATTAGTTTGATGGGCAATGGTGCTGACTTCGGATGCCATTTTACTGAGTTGCTCAGTAAAACTTGATAGTTCATCGATTGCGAAAAACAGTTTGGCTTTTTCTTCCAGTGAATTGCTTAATGCTTGTGTGATGCTACCCAATTTCAGCTGGCTATTTTGTAGTAGTTCAACAACACCGCCGCCTACGCTACTTTGAGATGCAATAACCGCCGCATCGAGACGTTGTGACAATCCATCAAAGCGTTTCGCCAAATTCGCAACAGATTCTTCAGTATGCTCCCTTGCCATTCCAATTTGATTTGACCAAATTGGCAACACTTTTTGGCACAACATATCTAACCCAGCAATGCTCACATCCTGTTGTTCAACGTTTACAGCCTGAGGATCAACGTAACACATTAACGAATCAATACGTTTTGCCAAATCACTAATCCGATTTTCAATCGAAAACGATACACTATTTACTTCTACGTTTTCTTCGTTCGGCGTATCCAGACGATTCGATAACAGGTCAAAACGTTGCGCTAAATCAGCTAGTAATGAGTCAATCCTATTTCGTTCTGTTTCAACGCGGTTCGTACAAACTTGTAAAATAGTTTCGTCGTGCGTCTTCTGCAATGCCTTGATTGTCTGTTCGTGTTCCTGTCGAAAACGCACTGACAAACCCTGCTCAATCGTTTGCAATGATATTCGATGGAGATTCCGGCTCCAAAAATACACAATAACAGTTATCACACTCAAAACGGCGGCTATCGTCAAACTATTCACCTCAAATTGTTCTGTCATGGCGACACCCAATGAAATAAATCCGCCTAACACTAATAATCGAAATGCAAGCCCGTCATTTTTTCGATAAGTATTCATCAAGTTTTTCATTTGTAATTTCCTTAAAAAACTAAAAAAAAATGGTGATTTGGATAGCAATTGCCAAATTAAATAAGTGCAACCATTTATTTTATATAGTATTTTGAAGTATTTGAGATAAAGTGTTAAAATTCGCAAAGTCGATTGTTACACTCAATTGTTACATTAAGGTGAAATTCTATTTCAATTACACGTTTTAGTTCAACACGATGATTCCACCTATTTTAATCCCCCGCTCAATATGGGATTGTTCATATTTCGTTTCTCATGTCGTAAAGCCTATATAATCGCCCAACGCGCCCATAACTCCAGACAACCATTCATGACAACACCAAAACCAATACGTCACCTTTTAGGCATTTCAGGTGGTAAAGACAGCGCAGCATTAGCGATTTATATGCGCGACAAAGTCCCTGAAATGGAATACTTCTTTGCCGATACGGGCGCAGAATTACCCGAAACCCTGCAATTTGTTGACCTCATGGAAGACTATTTAGGCAAAGAAATCGTGCGGTTGAACGCGGGGCGCGATTTTGATTTTTACATGAAATTGCACAACAACTATTTGCCCTCTGCTCAACAACGCTGGTGTACGATTAACTTAAAATTAAAACCTTTTGAAGATTTTGCAGGCAATGACGAGGTTGTTCAGTATGTTGGAATTCGTGCTGACGAACCTGAACGGGCGGGTTATTTATCAAGCAAGCCAACAATTACAACGCGCCTTCCATTTCGAGAAGATGGTTTAGCAAAAGAAGACATCATTAACATTCTTAATGAATCTGGTCTTGGGATGCCAAAATACTACGAATGGCGCAGTCGTTCAGGTTGTTATTTTTGTTTTTTTCAACGAAAAATTGAATGGGTTGGACTGTTAGAACACCACCCCGATTTATTTGAAGCGGCGAAAAAATATGAAAAATTCGACGAAAAAACAGGCAAACGTTTTACATGGTCTGAAAGGGAATCGTTAGACGAAATTGAAGCTAGGAAAGATGAAATCAAAGAAAAATTTACTTTAACGCCTAATAAAGAAAAGAAGAAAAAAACCTTAATGCAGGCGGTTTTAGAAAATGATGACGATGAAGACGACGATGGCTGTTTGATTTGTATGTTATGAATCACGTCATTTTTGAACAGTTTAAAGCCGTTCGAGCTTATAAAGAAAATGATAAATGGAGCGTTCATAAGCCAATTCTATTGCTTTATGCGTTATCACAATGCCGCTATAAACAAGAACGACTATTGAATTTTCAAACTATCGACAACGTTTTTGTGGAATGTTTTGAAAAATTCAACCTTGATGGTATTGCTAAGAATTCACATTATCCATTCGGAAAATTAGAAAATGATGAAATCTGGGAAGTGATAAATAGCAAACAACTCAAACGCACAAGTGTTGGTCATTTATACAAAAAACAATTGATTGATGAGAACATATACGGTGGCTTTACGCAGTCCATCTATGCCGAACTTGTTTTAAATGATGCGTTAATAGAAAGAATCACGAATTACATTTTAGTGACTTACATAGAGCGAAAAATTTACGATGACTTGCTCGCTTTTTTCAGACTAAAAAATTAAAGGCTAAATCATGGCACTTATAGGAAACCAAACTTTTGCTCTTTCAAGATTTTGGACAAGTAAAACGATTCAACTGGTAAAGATTCACCGCGACCTTTTTTCAAAAGCAAAACTTCGGAATGCAAGAAAAGAATTGATTGCAGGTGCAAATGTGATTAGCGGAATTCAAGGTTGGATGCTTGCCGCGCAACTTATCCAAAAAATTAAATCTGGCGAATATGAATTAACTGATTTTGCTCGCGCTGTTGATAAAAATGATTTCAAACTCGAAAAATCATCAACATGGTGGGCAATTCATTTAGCAATTTGTTTTTCAGAGCGCAACGAACCTTACGCCAGTTTTTTCACATCATTAGAAAATATCTCTAAAGACTGGCTAAAATTTGATGACATCAAAAATAAAATTGATTCAAAAATTGAAGATGCAGCGAAAGGAAGCCTAAACCCGAATCTTGAGGGAGTTCGTAATATGTTCAAAGACGACCGCCCGTTAGAAGATTTAGGACTGATTGAAATCAAAGAAAAGGAATTTATTCGTTTAGGTTCACCAAAATTAACGGATGAAATTATTGCCCATGCTGTAGCGCGGATGAAGTTTCATTGTTTTAAAAGTCGTCCAAGCGTGAGTTTTTCAGAGGTCACACAAACAGGATTAGCGCATTTTTTATGCTGTTCAAATGACGAATTACGAAAACATTTACGTCGAATGGAACAAAGTAACAATTGGAAATCGTGTTTTAGTTTTACCGAAGCGGTGAATGTGGATTCGGTGTCATTTGGTCAAGAATGCGACCCACAAACAACGGTGTTGAAGTTGCTTCAAAGTGGCAAAGATACTTGGTTGTAAAGACTTAAATTTTAACAAGGAAGAGACACAATGCTAACCGCCATTCTTAATGACATTGACGAATTAAAAATCGAACTGAATCAATTACGTCCACTTGATAGCGAATCTGTTTGTCACGCGCTTGATATTGAATATACTTACGAAAGCAATCGAATTGAAGGCAATACCTTAACATTAAGTGAAACGGCGTTAGTGATTGACAAAGGCATGACGGTATCAGGGAAGTCGATGCGTGAACATTTGGAAGCGATCAATCATTATCAAGCCGTCTTAATGCTCAAAGAATTTGTGCGCGACGAAATCCCTTTAACAGAAAATTTAATCAAACAGTTTCATGCGTTGATTTTGCAAAGTATTGAGCCAAAAAATGCAGGAATTTATCGAACGCAAGCGGTAATGATTTCAGGAAGTTCACATATTCCACCCGCTCATTTTGTTGTCGCTGAAAAAATGGAAGGTTGTTTAGCGTGGTTTAATCAACAAGTTCAAAACCGAACGTTTCATCCTGTCTTACTTGCCGCTGAAATGCACGAGCGCGTTGTCAGCATTCATCCGTTTATTGATGGAAATGGTCGAACGTCTCGGCTGATAATGAACTTATTGCTGATGCAATACGGTTATCCAATTGCCAACATTTCTGGCGATAGAGAAAATCGCTTTCGTTATTATGATGCACTTGAACTCTGTCATAGCGGCGATAAAAACCAATTTTTGTTATTGGTCGCACAGCAAGTAAAAAAGAGCATGGAACGACTCATTCAGATTGCCAAAGGTGTGTAAATGCAAACACTTGAACGTGATTTAAAAAATTGTCTTACCGATTATCATGCTTCAAATGTGCGTTATCGACATTTAGGATTTTCCGCTAAAAATCTTAATACGCTTGATAAGACGCTCAAAAAAATTTCAACATTATTGCCCGATTATCGTATTTGGAACGGTGAAAAACCCGACCAAAATGCCCCGCCGCTGACCTGTTCACGCAAAGAATTTATCACTTCTGCTTTTGAAGATTCGCCTCAAGGTTTGATTATTGTTCATCCCGAATGTTGGTTTCGTCGCTGGCAAATTTTAAATAAACAAGCCTTTTGGGAAGCACTAAGCATCGAACATGGCGGACACAATGTCATTGTCGTTTTTATCGAAAGTAATGAATTTGCGACCGTCAATCACCGTTATTTTTTTCCTAAACTTTTAGAATCTGCTGCGGTAACGGCGTGGATTTCCACTAAAACAAAACTTTCCTAACGCTGGAATTTTCATGACTACATTGAACGACCTGATCCAAATCACCCCTCCTTCCCGCGATAATCCATCTGCAATTAAGGTTGACAATGGGCTGCGTAATCATAATTTAGTTGATAGTTTTTCACCGACAAAATCTGCCGTTGCGGTATTAAAACATTTGCGCGAAGCGGTTTTACCAACTGCCACCCAAGAACAACGCGCATTAAACATTTTTGGTTCTTACGGTTCGGGGAAAAGTCATTTAGCGGTTGTGATGGCGCATTTGCTGCGTGATGGTTCAGGTGATATTGCTTTTGAGCATTTTTTTGAACGGTTGCGAAATTTTGGCGAATCCACGCTCGCTGAAAATTTAAAAAACACTTTTTTAAACTCGAATGATGTCGATGCAAAACCCTATTTGTTGGTGTCGTTGTACGGTTCTAAAGCCCCGTCGTTAGGCTCAATGCTAATGGAAGGGCTTTATGATGCGCTTGAACGACATCCCAAATTAAACCCCGCTGATATTTTGCCTGCCACCGAATACGATGTGTGTGTCAAACGTTTTGAAACGATGATAGATTCTGACTCTGCGTTAGCAAATGCCGAATTATCAAAGTGGGAAATTGGCAATTATTTCACCACTGACCAAATGGTTGATGACTTAAAAAATCATCAACCGATTGCGTTGGAAACCTTCAAAGATTGGTACAAAGCCGTTTGTTTTGGTGCAACGTTTAATCCAGCGGCGGAAGGTGGCAGTAATTTTATCGATGCGTATTTTGAAGCAGGTAAAAATTTATCCGAAAAACACGGTTATGGCGGCATTGTCGTTTTGTGGGATGAACTGGGTTTAGCGTTAGAAAACCTGATTAGTAATCCACTTCGGGACACGATTGGTGAAATTTTCGACCTCCAAGCCTTTGTTGAAAAAGCCTGTTCGCCTGCGCGGGGACACACTTTATTTTTGGGATTAACGCACATTTCATTTCAAGAATATGCGTCAAGAATGCAAGATGAATCCGTCAAAAATCGTTTAGAAGCCATTTTTGGACGCTTTCGGGCATTCAAAATTGAATTATCTGCCGCTGAAAGTGAAGGTTATCATTTACTCGGAATGCAGCGAATGTGGACGAATTACGGTTTGCAACAATTAGAAAATTCGCGGGTAAATCAATTGAAAATTGCGGCGATTTGTAGCGCGTTACCGTTGTTTAAAACGCTTGAACAAAATGCGCTCAACACGTTAAGTGAAGAAATCTATCCGTTACATCCTGTGATGGCAGCGGGTTTATTTCAATTATCAAAACTCGCGCAAGCCAATCGAACTGCGTTGACATTTTTTAGAGAAAATTCTGAAAAATTACTATCGCGCCCTGTCGATGAAAATGCGCTGTTTGATGGTGAATTGGTGCGATTGCCTGAATTAGTCGATTATTACGAGCCGACCATTAAAGATAAAAAATCGCACGAATTAGAACGTTATCAACGAGCCGTTGGAAAAATTAACACAGATGCCACAGAGCAGGAAATTCAGGGTAGAAAGTCCATTTTAAAATTGTTATTGCTGAATGAATTACTAGGTGAGGCAAATTTCCAAACCAACGAAACCTTTTTAGCTTGTGCGCTCTATGATGCCGAACCGAATACCAGCGCGTCTGAAAAACTGCATTTGGATTTGGCATGGTTAAAAGGCGCGGAGTTAATTTGGAAAAATGATTTAACTCAACAATGGACGTTATTAGGCGATTCGGGGATTGATGTTGAGGGTAAAATTAAAAAAGAAATGCAGTATTTTGAAAGCAAGCATTCTTCAGAGCATGAATTTTTGAATGATTATGAATATATCGATAAGCCTGAATACAAAGATATACATAAAAATATGTGTGACGATTTGTTGCCTATTTTAGGTGAACATCAATTAGATCCTTCTGCGTGTGGCATCGTGCGTTCTTATGACGTTGAATTGATCACGCCGCCAATTACCAACACATTAAAACTCGATAATCCGCTCATCAGTGGCAAATTGTATTTAGTGTTAGCGAAAGACCAAGAAGAGGTTGCTCAAGTTAAAGCGCGTATTCAAGAAACTGCGCCCGCCAACGTTTATTTTTGGATTCCGACCCACGGTATTCGCACTGAATCCGTAATTTATGACGGCATGGAATTCAAATTAGGTGGGTTATTGTGCCGTTATCTTTCGATTGAATTATTGCTTAAAGAAAAAACGGCTACTGACGATTTACGCCGCCAACTTCAAGCCAAACTTGAACGAACAAGACAAGATTTATTGAACTTGTTTAAAGTGTTTTATGGGCGTGATGGCTTAACCAGCGGTAAAAGCGAATTGTGGCAAGCAGGCACAGCACAAGCGTTGAATTGTAAAAGCTGGAATGAGTTTAAAAATTTGTTGGCAAAGCAAATAAACGACGTTTATCCCAATGAAATTCCGATTCGTGCCAATAACATGAATGAATTGAATGATGAAAAATACACCGGCAGTCGCAAGATTCAAAAAATTGTCGATTGTATTTTGGAATTTGAAACGAATCCCGCTTATCAAACAGATTTGCTTGGCGAAGACAAAGAAACGAGTGAACCTTCTGCGTTAATTGATGGAATTTTAGGCGCGAATGATTTATTTATTCAGCGACATCCCAATAAATGGGATATTAAATCCATTGAAGAAACGGATGGAAAGCTAAAAGATGTATTGACGTTGATGCGTGACACGTTGGCGCGTAAACGTGAAAATCCTTACCTTATGAGCAAATTGCGTGATGAGTTAATTTCACCGCCTTATGGTATTCCGAGTTGTAATTTAGCGATTTTTGCCGCTATTGCGATTCGCGACAAAGTAAAACAATTGCGTTTTGGTACGACAGGTAATGAAACAGATTTTGCCACAAATTTAAATAATGCCTTTGAAAAAGGCAGCAAAATTACCATTCGCGTGTTTGATTTTAGTAATAAACAATTGAACGCACTGATTTTAGCGGGTAAGTATTTTAAAGTGGTTAATTCGGCTGGTAAATCTCCTGAAGAATATGCGATAGAATCGGCAAATTATTTACGCCGCTTTGTTACCAGTCAACCTGATGTTGTAAAAAATTCCACTCAACTGCACGAGAAAACAAAAGATTTGGTGAAATTTTTTCAAGCCATTGCCAAATCTCCCCAAGAAATCGCCGATAAATTACTGGATTTAATTGGCAACGATTCAAACGAACCAGCGTTACATGAATTACTCAACGACTTTGAGCGTGTCGAAAATGTGAATCGCCATGATATTAAACAAACGCTGCAAAAGGTCATTCCCAAAGATAGTGAAGAAAAGGCACAACTTGTGGCGCGTTTAAATCATGAATCCGCCACACCCCAAGCTAAGGCAGTCGCACAGATTTTTGAGCAGCATCAAGACGTGAATGAAATTGATGTAAAGCACGTTACTTTGGCGATGCTCAACAAACCGTTTGAAGAATGCAGCGAAAAAGAAATTGGTCAATGCCAAGGGAAATTAGAAAGTTTAATTGAACATCACACGCAACTTCCAATCTTAGAATTACAACCCGATATTTTGACCACAGACACCTTGATTATTCAATTACGTCAATACATTACCTCTTCAAAATTATCGCACGACGAGATTAAAAATACGCTTCAACAATTATTGTCAGATTACGAGTAATTCATTATGAGTGTGCAATTTATTTTGGATTATTTTCACATTGACAACGAAGCCGCGATTGAAGTTCAAGCCAATGAAGAAGATGTCACGCTACAAACGCAACGCATTTTTCAACATTTGCGCGAACAGTCGGCAGAATTATTAAGAATCCGCTTAACCAGCGAAGTGCTTTATCAACGTTTTCGAGATTTTGAAGGCTGGGAAAATGTTTTGCCAGCAAGGCACAAAATCCCCCGTTTATTGCTTGCTGAAAAATTGAAAATAGCTTTACCAGATTGGTTATCGAATGAACAGATTGTTTCGCTGAATTTGTTAAAGTCGCCATCATTTGAAACGCGATTTAATTCATTTGAAGAAAATTTATTAGCCGCTTGCCATTCAAATTTAATATCAGGAAATGATTTTGGTGAATTTATTCAAGCGTTAAGTCAACAAACCCGTGCATTTACAATGTTGCTTGAGGATAAAACAATTCAAAATTATATGCTGAATCACCTTGAATTTGATTTAGATGTTGAGCGTGAAAATGGAATGTTGTTACTTCAAACGTTAAAAAATGTTGATTTAACCACTTTTGTTGAACGATTTACTTATCAACAGCATTTATTTTATTTACGGCAATTTGCCAGTCGTTATGCTTTAGACCTCGCGTTTCCCCCGTTAGAATTTCCAGCATCATTATTATCTTTACCTCGATTAACGTTACTTGAAAATCAAGCAGGCGTGTTAATTGAAAAATTTATTGCCGTTTTGCACAGCGTGAAACATAAAATTCTTTCAGGTGAAATATCGGCAAACGTTTTAGCCGATTTAGTCATTGTTGATTGGTCTGCATTATGGACAGAATTAAGCGACACGTTAGACGCAAATTCAACCCTTATCAGCGAAGCACTCGCACAAAAAATTGCAACATTTGAAAGCTCCAAAGCAATTGCCTTGGCTGAAAAATTAAAACAAGGTTCTTATTCGTTGCTTACCAGTGCAGCAAGTGTGGCAGATGTTTTAGCATGGAGCGAAGGGTATTTTGAGTATTGCCGTCATGCGTTTTTATACAAACAAAAATTAGACGAAACCATTAACGGCAGTTTTACCGATTACCTATTGTCGCAATCGGCACGAATTTCACTTTCTACATCGAATTGGCAACAATGCCATCAAAAAATCACTGAATTTTTACAAGCAAATTACTTGGTAATTGTAATTATGGTTGATGCGTTATCGGCTTTAAATCAAGACCTGCTACTGGCTGAACTTGAATCATTGAGCGAACAAGAACAATTGATTTTAGATTCCAAGATGCTGTTTTCTCCGTTACCAACCACCACCGAAGTTGGCAAAAAAGCCGTTTTAACAGGCAAGCCCGCAAATCAATTCGCGGGTGATTATGAAAAAGCACTCCGCGAAACGTATCAACCTTTTTTACAGCAATCTACATCGTTAAAAGTTATTCAAAGTTACAAAGAATCAAGCGAGCATCTTGATGAATTCACAAATTTATTGGTGTATTTTGAAAATAAATTAGATGAACGATTGCACGATTGTATTAGTTTTGAAAAGCATCGAGACGACATAAAACTGATTTGCTCACAACTTAAAACATCAATTCGTCGTTGGACAAAAGATGCAATGGTTTTAGGACGCGACGTGGTGTTTTTTATTACTGCTGACCACGGCATGACGGTGACACAAGAATTGTATTCGGGTGAATCATTTGGTGAATTGACCAAAGAACGCTTCTTTAAATTGAAATCATCGCATTCTGAAATCCCACCCGATTTTGTGAAATTTGAACATTACGCCATTCCCAAAAAAAGATTACGGCTAACAGCGGATGGATTACTGACGCACGGCGGTTTAACCCCTGAAGAAGTGCTAATTCCATTTGTAACACTCACCACAAAAACACCTGAACCGACAAAAGCATCCATTAACATCACGTTAAAAAACTCACAAGTACGGCGAATTGGCGATAAAAAATGGCAAATCGAACTCAGTCTGATGGCAAATAAAAACGTCAGCGATATTCGCATTAAACCAAATGGAATTTTTCAAGGTGAAACAAGCATTGATAGTTTGAGGGCGAACAAAAACCAAGAAATTATTTTGTCTTTTAACGCAACAAATGAACAGCAAGGACGCACAGAAATGGAGCTAACAATTTTTTATTTTGATTACGTTTCTGATTCTGTTTCAAGAGTGAAAGCAAACGAAACTATTTTAAAAACTATCGCGGTTGATTTTCCATCCGCACTTTTAGAAAAAGATGTGAGCGCACAAAATTTTGAGGATATGTTTTGAACGGTCAAGAATTAGACGAAAAAATCCGCTCTACATTTGGCGAATTAGTAATTGATAAAAAACTGGTGCGTGAACTGAAAATTCGCGACAAGCGCACGATTCCAAGTTTTGTTGAAGAATGGCTTATCTCTCGTTTTCAACATCCTGATAAAACAATGCAAAACATTTTTCAAGATGTCACCGCGTTTATGAGTAAACATTTACCGACGAAAACAGAAAAAGACAAACTCAAACGTCAGTTACAACGCGGAGAAGCATTAGTTGTTTTGGATAAATTTGAAGTCAGTATTGATATTAAAAATAATAAACAACGGGTTTCAATTCCTTGTTTAGATGAAACTGCCGCCAGCGTAACGCATGAAGTTTTAGACAATAACGAATCATTACTCGAAGGTGGACAATGGGGAGCTGGACGTTTAATTGTTCGAGTGGAAGGCAAAAAAAACGTGATTGAATTGATTGAATTTCATCCAATGCAATCAGGAAAAGTGAATTTAAAACAGTTAATTGCGGCGCGTGAACAATTTACGACGCGCGAATGGATTTATTTATTGATTCGCACGATGAGTTACGAACCTTTTTCGTACTCAGAATATGAACAAGATTTACTCATTTCGCGTTTGTTACCGCTCATACAAAATAATCTCAACATGATAGAACTCGCGCCAAAAGGTACAGGGAAATCATTTGTTCACGCAAATTTAAGTCGTTACGCTTGGTTAAGTACAGGATCGTTATCGCAAGCGCAGTTGTTTAAAAATATGAACACCAAAGAAATTGGCTTAATGGGGCGTTACGATTTGCTTATTTTGGATGAAGGGCAATCCATTACTTTCAAAGGAGCTGATGACATTCATGCTCAATTTAAAAATTATTTAGAATCGGGCAGTTACTCTGTTGGTCATGACCGAATTACCAGTGAATGCGGCTTGATGATTTTGGCAAATATCGAGTTGTATGAAAATCAACCCCGTCGCACGAATTATATTAGTCATTTACCTGATATGTTTCAAGACAGTGCGTTAATGGATCGATTTCACGGAATCATTGCAGGCTGGGAAATTAGACGTTTAGAAACAGGAAATTATGCTCAAGGTTTAGGCATTAAAGCCGATGTTTTCGGTGAATATCTGCATCAACTTCGAACGGTTAGTCATATTGAATTTCCCTTTGGTGAATGCCCAAAATTAAGTGGCGATACTCGTGATGTAAAAGCCGTTGAACGATTAGCCAAGGCGTTATCAAAATTATTACTTTTAAATCCTGATCATGCTGATTATGAAACTTATGTTTTGAATCCTGCGAAAGCCTTGCGCCAAAGAGTTCGTTCGCAGTTAGCTGAGTTAGATCCGCATGAGTTTTCGGCAAATTTGAATGTTTCACTTTAACTTGATGTTCAAATTTTTTGTAACTTATTATTTTTAAGGCTCTATATGGATTCCAAGGTCTTTTTGTTAAACTGAGCAGATGGAAAATACACT
>SESB01001311.1_pt1 | contig 16455 bp, 16 predicted proteins | sample 3171441 | NCBI WGS metagenome assembly SESB01 (sample SAMN06051867, study PRJNA518727) | freshwater metagenome | biome: subpolar coniferous forest; feature: holomictic lake; material: water; isolation source: holomictic Lake 227, 6 m depth | place: Canada: near Kenora, Ontario | collected...
GTGTAGGATGTAGGACAAGGCATCAATGGCCCAGCCGATCGCCTGGATTTCATAGATTTCCCGCTCGGCGGGGCCACTCATCACGGCAATTAGAGCGTCTTCGTCTAGAGCGTCTTCGTCCGGATCAGGGGCCGGAGCGGCTTTCATGGTCGATGCTTTGCTCACGCCCGGCCTCCCATCACTTCGGCAGCCCCGAAAAGGTGCTCTGAGGTAACCGCGATGTCCGCTCCCGCAAGGGCCTGCGCATTCACCATAAGTTGGTCGACGTTGTGCAGACCGTCCCAACCCTTCGCGAGCTTGGCGATGACATCGCCTTCGCGGCGACCTTTCAGGCCGAAATGACCGCACAGTTCGTCGATATCGGCTTCGCACGGCCCTTTCAACTCGACCATTTGGCCAATCCGGGCGCGGTAGGCCGCAAACGCGTCGCTGTTCTTTCCGGGCCGCCGCTTGGTCCAAAGCTCAGTCATTTCCGGAGTGCCCACCAGGGCGACGCCGACCCGGCGCCGGGAGGAGCACATTTCGTCGTGAAGATCGCGCAGCAGGTGTATCACCTCGGGCGTCAGGTGATTGCCCTCGTCGATGATCACCAGGTCGCCGTCGCGCAAGCGGCGAAGCGCGAGATCATAGAGATTGTACTTGCTGGCGTTCTGCTGAGGATATCTACACTCAATGTGAAAATGCTCTAGTGGAATTTGTTGTTTGCTGGAACTTTCGGGACAGACAACTCCCACATTGCGCCGATGTTTTGGACAGCTGCTACGCCCCGGAGATTAACGTCAGAATGTTTTTGTTGGCTGTGGAGAACGCCCCTGATGCCGTATCGGACAGCAAGGCACCAGCCTTGCCGGAGGTCAGCCCGGAAAGCTGAGACGCGGACAAAGCACGGATTTGGCCGGCTGTAAGGACTGAGAAGGCGTCGTCGGTCAGTGCCCGCAACTGCCCTTGGGTGAAAGCCCCCAATACCTCCGCTTTCAGGCTGGTGACTGCTGAGACCGACAGCCCCGACAGCGCGTCCGTGGTAAGCGAAGAGACCGACGTCGCGGTCAGGGCTTGAAGCTGCGTCGTCGTCATACCGCCGAGCTGCCCGCCGGAAAGCGAACGGAGTTGGTTGGCGGTCAGCGCTGAAACTTGGGCCTTTGTCAGCTCGCCGATGGTGTCGGCACCGAGGGAGGATAGCTGGGAGATGCTCAGGGCGGCAACCTGAGTGGACGTGAGGGCAGCTACCTGTACGCTGGTCAACGCTGTGAACTGGTCCACCGTCATTGCCGCCAGGGTCGGCAATCCCAGAGCCTTCACCTGAGTGGTGGACAGGGACGCGGTCCAAGCTGGATCAAGGCCTGAGAACACCGCAGTGCCAAGGGAGTTGATCTGTGTCGCCGACATCGCCTGTATCTGAGTTGAGGTCAGCCCGGCGAACTGCACCGCAACCATCGACTGGATGCCGGTGGAGGTCAGCCCTTTGATCTGGGTCGATGTCAGGCTCGCTAACTCCTCGGCGGTGAGGGTCTTCAACTGCGGCACCGACAGAGACGCCAACTGGCTCGCGCTCAGCGCCCCGACCTGAACCGGCGAGAGGGACGCGAAAGTATCGGTGGTCAGGGTGTTGAGCTGGGTGCTGGTGAGCCCCTTGATCTGGGTGGTGGTGAAGCCGGTGAACTGATCGGCGTTCAATGCCTTTACCTGGGTGGAGGCCAGAGAGGAGACCTGTTTGGTGGGGAGCGTTGACAGCTGATCCTTGGTCAGAGCGGCAATCTGGGATGTGGTGAACGCCTGCAACTGCGACGCGGCCAGCACCGCCAGCTGATCAGAACTCAAGACCGCCACCGCTCCGGCCAGGAGTGCGGGCATCTGGGAGCTGGTCAGCGCCTTGATTTGGGTCGAGGTGAAAGCGGCGACCTCGTCGGCGCTGAGGGTCTGCACCTGCGCCGTCGATAGGTACTTCAGCTGGTTTGCCGTCAGGGCGCCGATCTGGCTCGGCAGCAGCGAGGCCAGGGTGTCCGTGGCCAGGGCGGCAAGCTGGTTGCTATTGAGCCCGGTTATCTGGGTTGTCGTAAGACCGGCTAACTGCGCACCGGATAGGCCGGCGAACACCTTGACATTGAACGCTTGCAGCTGGGCTTGGGTCATCACCCCAAGCTGGTCGGCGCCGAGGCTCGCCGCCAGGGAGGACGTCAGGACGCCAAGCTGGCCGGCACTCAGCGTCTTGAGCTGGTCGGACGAGAACGCCGCTAGAGCGTCCGCCGACAGCAGTTTCACCTGGGCGGTGCCAAGGGCCTTAATCTGGGTCGTGGTCAGTCCAGCCATAAGTGCCGGGTTGAAGGCGGCGAAGGCGGCGGTGCTGATCGCCTGAAGCTGGGCCGCAGTCAGCGATTTGATCTGGTCCAACCCGAAGCCGTTGACCTGATCGGAGGTCAGGACGCCGAACTGGCTGGCGCTCAGTGTCTTGAGCTGGTCAGTGGTGAACCCGGCGATCACAGCCGGCGCCAACAGCTTAACCTGAGCCGTTCCCAGCGCCTTGACCTGGGCGGTCGTAAGGTTCGCGAGTTGGGCGGGGTCGATGGCCGCGAACGCTGGCGTGGTGAGGGCCTGGAGTTGGGCCGCCGAGAAGGCAATGATCTGGTTCGCGGTGAGGCCGGAAGCCTGGGCGGAAGACAGGGCACCTAATTGGGTAACGGTGAGGGCGGCAATTTGGCTTGAGGTGATCGATCCGAACAGCGCTGGGTCTAGCCCTTTGAACTGGGTGGCGGTGAGCGCTTTAATATCAGAGGTCGAGCTGTTGGCATCAATCGTTATGTCGCCAATTGTCACTGAATTTCCGCTAACACTGAATTGCGACGACAAAAATGTACCTTGAAGTTTAATCGAAATTGGCGAGGATGAAGCAGGCGTATAAATTGACAATGTCGTTGAGCCGCCGCTCTGGCTGGTCGAAATTCCCGAAATGCTATTGTCAACAACAGTGAATGTGTCACCAAACACAGGATCTGTTATTGTATCCGTTCCGTTATTTATGAAAGTTCCATATAAAAAAGTATCTTGGCCGCCCCTGCCCGAAATTGTATCGTTCCCGCCCCATCCAGCGATAACGTCATTTCCGGATGTTCCAGTTATCGTGTCTGATCCTGACAGAGCGTAGTTTGCAGCGGCAGGGCCATTACCTTGCAACTCGACAAAGTTATATATCTTTGCCGCGTCAAGGTTGCCTGTGTAAGTCCACTGGACGCCAGAGCTGTTGTAATCTGTAATGCTCGTCAGCGTGCCTGACACGCCAGATGCTTTATATGTAAAACTTCCAGAATAGGTCGTTCGACGCGAGCCATCGCTTACAGTAATAGTGCTCGATGTTGAGGCTGTAACACTGCCATACCAGATTGTGTAATCATACATATTCGCAGGCTGATTAAATGTAAGAGTAGCCATTTTTATCCCCCTTTTCCTTGCAATCAAAATGTCGGGGTTTGATTTAATTTAACCTGCAACGGGGCCCGCCCGATTTTCCCCAACTTTTATATAAATCCGACCCGAGAACGGTACAGCGAGTACTCATAGACTACAATCTTATTAGCATTCCCAGCACGCGCGGCGCAAGACGCAGCCACGCCAAGGGCGCGGGCGCCCTGGTCACCCACCGGACAGGTGCAGGACCAGCCAAGGTCGCCGCCCTCCCGCCACAGCCTGACCCGGTAGTCCTCACCGCTGACGGTGGCCGTAACCTGCTCGCCATCGAAGCGCATCGCCCGAACCTGTCCCCGCGCGAAATACCCCTCGCCCCGGTTGAACGAGCCGCCATCGGCAAGGCGACGCAACGTGGCGGCATCGGTGAGGATCGGGGGCGGGGATGGAGTCACATTTCGTCCTGGTCGGGGGCGCCGGCCACGACAGCACTGGAAGCCGCCGGCCTTGTTTCCGCGAAGGCGTTCACCCTCACATCCGCGAGATCGGATCGTCCCACGGCTCTGATCTGGGGATAATCCGATGTGTCATCGACCACGTCAACGCTTGGCTCCGCGCAAGCGGGCCGTTGTGACCTCGAATGGTTATTCTGACGCTTTGCCGCCGGCAACCAAACATCTTAATTTCCCCTTCTAACATCACGCCATCATTACGCATGGAGCTATTTGGACGCGCATATAAACTGAAAATAGGCTGCGTAATGCGCTTTTCGACTTAGAATGCAATAATATGCCATCTTTCGAATATTGTCATATTTTTCGGCGTAGATATTTCGGCGTTACCAAATAATACGAATGCGCATATTTAAATAAACACCTAAAAATTGTTCAGCTTTGTTCGAGAGTCGGCTTGTTCGGCCCAACAAACGGAGGGGGTGATGAGCGCGATTATCGCTGAAGATTATTCGATTGCTAGCGAGAGAACTGCCGCGGGAGACCATTGAACGATCGCCCCGCTTCTAAGGTGCCTTTGATACATTTGGTTTCAATGATCACAACAATAATAATGAGAGAAGTATTTTTTGTTTCCTTAATATATGATCCAGCATATGGGCATTATTCAATCAACTAATTTATAATTCAGTGGCCGATATTGCTGGACCTTGCTTCATAGGCATGTCGCGGCTAGACCATCTGCGCACAATCGTATTCAGAGCCCTATTTTTACATCGGTCTTCCCTGATGAATGTCCAGCAGGCCTGTGATGAATTCCTGACCCACTGCCGGGTCTCAAAAAACCTGTCCGCCCACACCCTCCGTGCCTACGCCATCGACCTTCAGGAGTTCCGGAACTTCGCTGGGGATGGCACCCCAGTAGCTGATATTGACCGCCAGCGCCTCCGTGGCTTCCTTCGCTATTTGTTCGATGACCGGAAACTGAAGGAGACCAGCGTCAAGCGGCGGCTCGCGTGCGTGAAGGTGATGTTCCGCTGGCTGGAATTGGATGAGGTCATTCTGATCAGCCCGTTCCATCGCTTGGACGCCCGCATCCGCATGCCTCGGAAGCTGCCTCGTTGCCTCAGTCGCGATGAGGCGAACCGGCTTCAGGCGGAGCCGGCCCAAAAGCTGGGCCTCGCCAAGCTCACTCAGGCGGCCATCCAGCGCGCTACTGCCGGAGCCCGCCTCAATGACCTCACGACCTTCGTTGCCGTCGAGGTGTTGCTGGCTACCGGTGTGCGGGTTGGCGAACTCGCCGCGATCCAACTTGGCGACATCGATCTCCTCGAGGGTGTGATCACGATCAACGGCAAAGGAAACCGCCAGCGGCGGGTCTTTTTGACCGATGCCGGTTTGGTGGCGCTGGTAAATGCCTACCTGACTGCTCGCGAAAGGGCTCAGCCAACTTCGACATCCTTTCTGGTCAACTCCTGCGGCCGTCCGGCGAGTCCCCAGTTCCTGCGAAAGTTGATCCGGGAGGCCGGAGAGTCAGCTGAGCTGCCCCGTCGCACGACTCCACACATGCTGAGGCATACGGCCGCCATCCAGCTTCTGGAGGCTGGCGTGGACATCCGATTTGTTCAGCGCTTGTTGGGCCATCAGAGCATCAGCACCACCGAAGGCTACACCAGCGTCAGCGACGGAAGCCTCCGAAACGTCATCACCGAAGCCAGGGAGAAAATGAAAAAAATGAGGTGATAACTAGGAATTATGAAAAACTTTTTAGGAAAAGATTATACATCGGTTGCCTGGTTGACCGCTCATTTTCACGCGAAATTGTCAGATCGCCTTCGAGAGATTTCTCAATTACCAATATTTTCAGGCGACAAGGTGTTGGACATCGGCTGCGGGCCTGGCCTCTATGGAAGATATCTCGCATCATTAGTTGGCGAGCACGGCCGTTTAATATGCATTGACCAAGATACAGAAAATGTCAGAATCGCTAATATACAACTTGAAAACACAGGATTCCAGAATTGGGATGTACTTTGTATGGACTTTAATGCGGCAGCTGACTTATGCCAAGATGCTGATGTAATAATTATATTTAATAGTCTTAGCTATGCAAAAAATCCCCACAATGTATTGATTCAATTTTTTAGAAGCATGAAAAGTGGAGCGCGTTTAGTGATCAAGGACTTCGATCAGGGATTTATATCATTTTCTGGAATCTCTATTGAAAAATGGGGGCATTTATTAACCCATGCATTTATTAACAACAATGAACGAAACCCTCTGTCATGTGATAATTTCTTTGGCCGCAGGGTTCATCTTATCCATCAAATGCATGAATGCTCTCATTATTACAATCGCGTTTGGACACAGTGCATTGCCCACCCATTCACACCAGCACAAATAAAATATATATATAACAATATTGACTCGCTAAGCCGCCAAGCAGAGCGCTCCTGCGATCAAGAAGTTCTGGAATATTTTAAGTCAGCATTCTGCGAAGATCAAGGTTGGTTTTATACTAATGATAGTTCTATATTTATAGAGAATGAGTTTATCACAGTTCTGACAAAATGAGATATCGCCCCTCCAATAAACATGTCAATTTATTTATAAACGCCTGGGTATGTCCACCTTTTCTATTCAGAGATCGCCTAAGGCTATTGATAACATTTAATATTCTATCTTTGAACATCAGCATTATAGGAAGAAATGGGCCTGGAGTTGCGGTCGTGGCTATCACCCCTGATATAATTGCTAACATATTTGTAATGTCAACATTATTCTCATGCATCAACGCCATTATATCATTGACCGTATTATCCACGATCTCGTCATTTAATAAAAAGCTAGATAAAAGCGCATTTTCTGCAACCCAATGGATTTTTGACACTGTGACCAAAGAGCGGTGATATTCATCCATAAAAACTTTCCAATCACCATTTCTTATATAGAGCAATTTTTGAACATCAATCCCAAGTAGTTTATTGACCCTGTGCCGTCCAATTCGCTTTTCGATATATTTTCTGAAAAAATCAGGTGAATATAGCGAGCTTGTCACAGATTCTTTATGCTCGCCAATCAAAATCTCTGATTGCCGACCTGGCATATTCTGACGTTTTGTGTCAACTGTTACGGCTGGGGCATAGTATTTACTCGAATATTCCTGAAAACTTCTAAAATATGCGACATAAAACCACATTTCTGCCTTCTCATTCTGCTGAAACAATTTTCGAACGGTCGGAAATACCTCCATGAGGCCAATATATTTAACGCTTTCTTGGGTGTGCGTTATGACATCACATAAATCACTAAATTCGTGATCTACCATGCAATCGCGCATTCGATTTATTTTTGGCATAAGAAATTTAATGAAATCTTCCTCGCCGTCCGCATCCTCGCGAATAATCAATTTCGCTGCACTCGATATAGCGCGGACATCATTTATATAATGAGATGTCTTTAGCTCACCTTTATACATAAGGGAGTATTCTATCTGGTTTTTAACCAAGTCGTCGCTCTTGCGTGCGCCCCAACCACAAAGGACGATGACGCCTGCACTTACGAGTGCCCTGAACCAATCAGAGACGACAACCTTACTGATTAAGTCGGCTTGCCCAGTTCTTGTAAAGCTTAGGACGTTGTCAAGACAAATAAGTATATGGTCAAACTGCAGAGATAGCAAATAGATATTTGCTTTATGAAAAGCGATCTCATCACATTCCTCATAGGAGTTATCGGAAAAATTTCGAGCCAAATAGTGAGGTTCCAAATGGCCGAGATCATTATACATTACGCATCTCGATTGATGCGCAAATTCTTTTATTGTGGGAGCCCCCATATAAGATAATTCCTAGTTATCGCTTGTTTCATCGACTAAAATTGCAACTCCCCCGCCAATTCAACGGGGGCGTTCCTTGAGCGAAGATATCAAAAAGTCGCATCGAGTCAATAAAAATCGCGAAAGGCATACCTATCGCAAACTGGCCGCAGCGAACCGGTGTGCAGAGGGGTTAGCAATTAATCGTTGTGCTCGTTGTTTGTGATAACAGCCAATGAATGGGCTATTGAGCGGGCGAATTGCATATGAATGACTGTTCTAATGCTGCTCTATTCGCGTATAAACTCTCCGAGCGTCTCGAAATGGCGCTCCCGGCACCACAGGTCGCGATTACCGATGACATAGACGCGTTGGCGGGCGCGCGTGAGGGCGACGTTGAGGAGGTTGGGTTTTTCCGCCGCCCAGTGGAAGGCCCCCGGCCGGGCCGGGTTGTCACCCAGCTGCAGGATGACCATGTCGGCCTCCTTGCCCTGGAGCGCGTGGACAGTGCCGATGCTGGTCCTGATCCACTCGGCGGGGAGGTTGGCACCCTGCGCCAGTCCGCACATACGGTGCCTTCCGGAATGGTGTGGCCATGGCTGGGATGATTGGCCCGTGTCCGGCGTCAGCAGTGTATCCCCAATTTGGCCAGGGTGGCGTTGTCCATCACGCCGGTGGCGGGCAGGCCCTGGGCACGCTGGAAGGTCTTGATCGCGGTACGGGTGGTCGGCCCCATCTTGCCGTCGATGCTGCCCTTGTATAGCTTGATCCGGGTCAGCTCGACTTGGACCCGCATCAGCATGATCACCGCATCCTGCTGGCAGGCCAGAGCACCGCCGGCCTTGGCCTTCGCGCTTCCCGATGCGCGCGGATAGGACGGTGAGGTCGGCACGCTGGCAGGCGCAGAAGAGGAAGCGGAGCTGGCCGGCGGGGAATAGTCGTAGGAGCCGCCGGCACCGGAATAATGGGAGCGGTGGCTGCTGTGGCTCCGGTGGCTGGAATGGCCGACATAGATTTCCGGCCCCTCCACCCGGTTCGGGGCGACGAAGGTCACGGGTTGCAACCGGGTGGTGGCGGGATGAACCCCCGGCAGCGCCGGCCCGGCCGGAGCGGCCTCGGCGGGGGACCACACGCTCGACAGGGTGACGGCGAGCGAACCGCTCCAGCCCAGCACCTGCTTCAGATAATCGCCCCAATCTTGTTTCATCCGAATGCCTCCCCCTCGGTGATCGCCTGAATGCCCCGGCTGCGCCACGCCGCGTCGGACGAGACGAAGAAGCCGCAGCAATGCCGCCGCACGGCGCAGTCGCGGCAGGCCGGGTCGTAAATGGTCTTCCAGTCGGAAATGCTTTGGCGCGCCAGCGGCCAGACGGCGCGCGGCAGCAGGCACAGCGGCACATTGTAGATCGAGACCGCCAAGCCGCGATCCCGGAGGTGACCGGCGGCACGGCCCAGCGCGGGGGCGTAGTCCAGCGGGTCGATCCACACGAGGGCGCGATTGACCCGGGCGAGGCCCATCGGCTCCAGCCCCATGAAGGCAACATGGGCGGCGAAGGGCATGGTGCGGTAGACGAATTCGGCGAAGCGCTCCATCCTGGCCGCGTTCCGGGCGTGGACGACGAAGCGGATTTCCACCGCGTGACCGCGTTCGGCCAGAGTGTAGAGGCCGTTCACCGTCTGGTCGAAGGCACCGCGGGCCTGGGCGATGAAATCGTGCAGCCAGGGCACGTCGGCATGGAGCGGAATCCCCCACACCGCCCGTCCGGCGGCCGAGACCACGGCGTCGGCCAGCGCGGCATCGGCAAAGTTGCGGCCGTTGGTCAGGATGTGCAGTCGGGTATCGGGCAGGGCCGCGCGGCAGGCGGCGATGATCTCCGGCAGCGCCTCTGCGCCGAGCAGGGTCGGCTCGCCGCCGGTCAGCCCCAATTGCTCGAGGTTGGGATCGATCAGCGGGATAAGCTCCAGCAGTTCGGCGACACCGCCCCCGTCGTCCCGCTCCACGGGCGGCTGGCTGCACATGAGGCAGCGGCTGTCGCACCGCCCGGTGAGAAACAGCGCGTTGGCGTTGGCGCCGCGCCGGAACAGCACCGACACCCGCCCGCTCCCGGCATGAACCCGGACGACATCGCCGGGCGCGACCACATCGGGATCTGCAAGGCCGTGAAGGACCACGATTCCCCTCGCCTCCCCGGCCTGCTGGCGGATCACCGCGGCGAAACCGAGGGACATCAACGCCGCCGCGTCGACCTCCGAACCGTCCGGGCGGAGATCGATCGCCACCCGGTCGAAGGGAAAGCCGCCCCGCAACGCCTCGTCGAGCCCCAGCACCTTGAGCAGGGGCGACGCGAGGGAAGCGGAGACGGTGGCGCGGGTGTGCAGCGGCGGCATCAGAAGGCCACCCAAGACAGGAACGTCCGCATCACCGCCTCATCCGCCTCGGCGAGATGGCGGAACAGGATGCGGAACAGGCCGGTGTGCTTGCGGCAATGGGCATTGCCGGGCCGGCGGCCGACCGGATCGCCCTCGCGCGCCAGATTGAACACCGGGTCGGCACCGCAATAGGGAAGAAACGCACAGTCCGAACAGCCAGGCAGCACCTCGGCGACGCCGGTGGCCAGCAGCGCCGCCATCGCCTCCGAGGCCATCAGCTCGGCATAGCGATCATGGACGCCGCCCAGCCGGAACCTCATGTCGCCCATCTCGGTGAGCATGCGGCTTTCGTCCGAGGCATAGACGCCGCCGTCGTAATTATAGACCAGCGCGCCGAGCCCGGCTCCGGTCGGCGAGCGGAGATCGGCGTATCCGGTGGGAAACGGGGTCAGGATGTGGCTGAGCAGGATCGCGGTGTAGGCTTCCTGAACCGGAACGCCTTCGCCGTTCAGCTTCAGCAGGTGGGCGAGCGCGCGCTCATAAAATCCCAGAAACGCTTCGACGCCGTAGCCGATGCGTCCGGCCGGGCGGGCGGCGAAACCGAACGGGCTGAGCGGACGCAGGAAGACCGAGGGGAACCCCAGCCGCACATACTCGTCGATGATCGCTTCCGGATGCTCCAGACTGGCGCGGGTCAGCGTGGTCAGGGCGGAAACGCCGTGGGGCCCCAGCACCGCCCGCGCCCGTTCGATGGCCTCGACGGTCTTGCGGTGGGAGCATCGCCCGGGCATCGGCCGGTTGGCGTCGTGCAGCCACGCCGGCCCGTCGAGCGAGGTCGACAGGCGGAAGCGGTGGTCGCGGAAAAAGGCCAGTATCTCGTCGTCGGCGAGATGAAGTGTCGTCGTCATGGTGTAGGTGAGGCTGCGGCCCTCGGAGCGGTTGCGCGCCTCGATGGCCTCGACGATCCGCCGGATCAGGGGAAAGGCCAGCAGCGGCTCGCCGCCCTGGAATTCCACCGTGAGCGCCGGGGCCGGGGCCTCGAACAGCCGCTCCACCGCCGCCAGCGCCGTTTCCTCGCTCATGTCGGCCGTCGCGTCCCCGGTGAGCCGGCGCGAGACCTGACAATAAAGGCAGGAATGGTCGCAGCGCAGGGTGACCACGAACACATGCAGCGCCGGACCGCCGCGCAGAAACGATTTACGAGTGCGCAACTTGGCGGCCAGCAGCCCGACCGGCGTCGAAGGATCGCCCTCGGCGAGAAACTGCTTGGCCTGGAGATCGGCGTAGCGATGGCCCTCCCGATCCAGACTGCCGGCGATCAGCGCGCGGAAATCATCTTCGTCGAGAAACTCGAACTCGCCTGCCTCCGAGGTCAGCAGCACCCGGTCCACTCCCGGAATGCGGGCGAACCGGAACGGCATAAGCCGGTAGCCGGGCTCCGCCGGACGAAACGCCTCCAGAGGCAAAAACGCGGCCCGGGCCGCCACGGCGCCGCTCACCGGCCCGCCGGCCGCACGCCGCCGGCCTCGGCCAGCGCCGCCGCGACGATGGTCTCCCGCACCAATCGGGTGTTCGTCTCGATGGTGGCGCGAAGCGCGAAGTCGATCAGGGCGTTGCCAAACTCCCCCTTGAGGGTATCGAGGTCCGCCGCCGCGTCCCGGCGGCCGAAACCGACCGCGACCGCCCCGTCGCCCGCGCTCTTCACCCAGAACCGGCAGACGTCGCCGAAGGCGTAGCAGGTGCGCAAGATCACCTCGCGGGAAAAAATCTCCGTGTCCACCCGCAACCAATAGTCGACGGCAAACGGCGGCTCTTCGCAGAGTTCGGCGCAGACGACGGAAGGGTCCGGCATAACTTGGTATCCGTGATCGGAAGTCAGGGTTAAGACAGGTCACCCCATGCCGATCACGGTTACAGAAAACGTCTTATACACTCAACACAATAAATCAATAAATAAGAAGAATTTTTCCATTTACCGATTCGTGCATACAAGTGAATGTGGGCCATTGTTCGTATAAATACTTATCAGTACCGTGAACGTCTGAGAATATCCCGGACCGCCGCGTCCAGCACCTCGGGTGCCACCGCCGGCTCGTCGGGCTTGCGGTAGGCGCAGCCTTCGGGGAATTGCCAAAAGTCGTTAACGCAGTAGCGGCACGATGGCTTGGCGCGGGTGAGGTGGCCGGTGTGGGGATCGAAACCGAGGGTGCCCTGCTGGTATTCCTCGGCCAGCGCCCCGGCCATCAGGGCGAAGGGGTCGAGGTAATAGGCCATCAGCACCTGCCAAGCGCTGATGCTGAGGTCGGCGCGGAGGGGATCGTTTTCGCCCTTGATCGACACCGGAATCGCCCCCTCGGCCGTGCGCTTTTCGCCGATGCGTTTGTTCTTCTCCAGCACCGCCTTGTCGGCGGCGAAATCGGCCTGGAACGCCTCCCAGGCTTTGGCCGACAGCCGGGCCTGGGAGGCGAAATTCTCGACGTAGGAGAAGTGGGGCACGATCAGCAGCCGCGAGCGGAACTTGACCGCGCCGCTGTCGATGGTGACGAAGGTCCGGCGCAGGCAGGTCTCCTCCAACAACTGGTAAATGTCGCGACCGTCGGTCTCCAGGGTCATGAAGGAGGCGAAGGCGCCGCGGACCATCTCCAGCGCCTTGCTGCCAACCACGATCAGCACCGGCGGCTGGCTCTGGACGAACTGCGACACCGCCCAGCCCTTTTCCTGCACGCAGTTGCGGGCAATGGTCGCGGTCGGCATGTCGTATTTGTCCTGCCAGCCGGGCGAGGCGCAACCGACCATGTCGTGCTGGGCGACGTCTTCGCCCACGGTCAGGGTGCCCTCGGCCAGCCCGGCCAGCGCCTCGAAGCGCCGCAGCACCGGCACCATGCGCAGATAATAGCCCTGGGGGCACTCCTGCACCTCGACACTCTCCCCGGCGGGCGGATCGAAATGCCCGGCCAGGAGCTCGCCCTTGCGCACCTTGGCCTTGAGGTCGCAGAGGATCACCCAGCGCTCTTCGGGGGTGAAGGGGATTTCGTGGACGGTGTCGGCGGCGCGGCCCTGATAGCGGACGGTCAGCTCCATATAGTTGTGAGCGGCGCCGCGTTCGGCCTTGATCACCTCGCCGTCGGCCTCGGCAAGCAGACGCTTGGCCGGATCGATGTTGGCGCGAACGTACTCCTTGGTCAGGCTCTCCTGATAGAGCGTGAAGTGGCGATAGTAATAGGCGTAGCGGGCGTCGCTGGCAAACCACGGATAGAGCCAGCCCGCCCCGCCCGAAGACGCGAACCACGCCGTCATGTTGGGATTGATGCCCATGGTCATCACCGGCGCCATCCGGCAGCCATGCATGACGCCGGGTTGGACCAGTTTCGCCCCGGTCAGAACGCCCTCGAGCCAGCGCTTGGGCTGCGGCCACTCACCCTCTCCCGGTTGCCTTTCGGTGTGGATGACCTCCCGAGGAAAGTCGCAGTTCCAGTCGAAGCCGGGATAGGGGCCATAGGGCGGTGTTCCCTGCCAGAACCACGAACATCTCGTACAGGTTTTAACCTCACCGGCAAGACGAACTTCCACGGGCGTGGCGGCTGGCAGCGTCATGGAAAAATCTCCTGGGCGAAGAGAACACAAGATGCACGCATGCGTATGCATTATTTCTGTAAGATGCGCCGATCATGCAAAGGAAACACACCGTACCAATTAATTATCGGCGGTTCAATGGCCGGAATTGAGGGCCATCGCCCAAAAACAACTGAAGAAGGCAATCCATGATCACCTTATTAACTGGCCTGTCTTCAAGACCCTCGCCTTCATGATGGCGAAAGCGCGGAAACCCTGCGCCGGACGATCCTGAGACAAAGCCCATGAAGACGCTGTCCGACATCATCAGCGTCGGCACCCTCAGTGCCTACGCCAAGCGGTTGCGCCACTCTCTGATAACGCGATTAGATGTGACGGAAACACTATCAATAGTGGCCATCTGGGCCACTCTTTGTCCCCATATGCGTTCTACTACCGACCAGCCTCGTCAACAGGCCGGACAAGCGTGACGCGATATCGTAGGCTAGCCTCTCGTTGTGTTCCGACTCTGGAATGTCCAGCTCGACCGATTTGCCACAAATTTTAATGGTTGAATCAAAACAGGCGTCTGTGTTGCTATTTATTACAAAAAAATAAGATGTTCGTGGGGAAATTCGATGAGATTCAGGCAGAAAATTGCACCAGTGGCACTCGCGTTAATGTCGCTTTCCGCCTGCCAGTCGCCAAACAGCATCGCAATGAAAGTGGGGGCGGCGCTGGAGACACGCCGTTACGATACCGCCAATCAGGCGGCGGTGCTCACCGCAACCACCCAGGTGCTCCAGGATCTGGGTTTCACGATTTCGGAGTCCGCTCCGGACGTCGGCGTTCTCGTCGGCTCGAAACAGCGGGACGCCGAGGAAGCCGGACAGATAACCGGGCAGGTGGCACTGACGGTCATGCCGGCCCTGCTCGGCAGCTACCACAACCCCGACTGGGACAAGGAGCAGACCATCGTGGTCGATGTGGTGGTGACTCCGATCCAGAACTCCAAGCAGGTTGACGTGAGAACCACTTTCGATCGCAAAATACTCACCAAGAACGGACTGCGCCGGGCCGAACTTATCGACGACCCCGAGATCTATAAGCAGTTCTTCAATAAACTGTCCGGCAGCATTTTCCTGGAGGGACACGAGATATGAGCCGTCATCTCCCCGCCGGAATAGTGGCCGGCGCGCTTCTCTGCGCTTCGCTGGCCGCCTGCCAGACCGCCCCCCAGGAAAAGCCCGACTTGCTGAGCACCAAATCGGCGGTCGAACTGCGAGCCATGCAAACCAGGGCCTTCGACACCACCGACCGCAACAAGACCTTGCGGACGGTAGTGGCGACGCTCCAGGATGTCGGCTACACCCTCGACAAGATCGAACCGGCGGCGGGAACGGTGTCGGCCACCAAGCTCGATGTCCTGCGCCTGACGGCCCTGGTCTACCCGCGCGGTGCCAAGCAGATGGCGGTTTCCGATGCCGCGCCCTATCAGCAGTTCTTCGCCGCTCTTGGAAAAGCGATGTTCCTTACCGCCAACGAAGTCGATTGAGCGGCCCCTGACCGCTCCCGTTCCGCTGTGCGTCAAGTTTCGCGTTCAGGTCGGTGAAACTCTCCGATCATTCCGGCAGTTCGAGCAGCGGGATTTTCGACAGTTCGGTGAGGTGATCGCGGAGGTGGTGGTCGAGGCAGGTGAACATCGGGGCGGGATCGACGGCGAGTTCGGCGGCCATCAGCGGGGCCACCCTCAGCGCCCAGGCCAGATGGCAGTTGCGCTCGCGGCGGGCTCTGTTGAAGATCGTGATCTTGATCTCATCGCGATTGACCAACCGGGCCTTTTCGGTCTCCTGCCGAGCCGCTCCAGAATGCCGGTGATCCGGCGCTGATCGGCGGTGCCGAGCTTCGCCGTCTCCATGAACAGAGCCCCGCGCGCCGCTTCCAGCACCGTCACGCGAGGTTTGTCCTGGGTGTAGTCCGCCAGCGCATCTTCCCAGGCGTCGGTTTCGTAGCGAGCTTCCTGCTCGGGCTTGATGTGCTCAGCTTCGAAGGCGCGCGCCACCAGCGTTCCCCGGCCCGGAAGCGCTGCACCGCCTCGGCGAACAACTGATCGCGGTCGGCGGCCAGGGCGGCGATGTCGAGGTTTCGCGCCACCCCGACCGCAACCGGCCAGAACCGCCGTCCGCCGGTTTTGTCCCGCAGATCGGCCGCCTTGTTGGTGGTGCCGATGAACAGGCACTGGCGCGGCTCATGAACCTCCTTTCGGCCGTAGGCGGGGCGGTAGACCTCGGCGGTGCGGGTGACGAAGGCTTTGAGCGAGGAGGACTCGGCTTTGCTCAGGGCGTGCGGTTCGCCGAGTTCGATCAGCCATTTTCCGCGAAGATGCTGGGCGGAGTCCTTGCTGGAGACGTTTTCTGGCATAGTGTCGCTGAACCACCGGCCGCCGATGATCGAGCAGGCGGTGGACTTCATCGCGCCCTGGGCGCCCTCCAGGATCAGCATGGTGTCGACCTTGCAGCCCGGTTCCAGGATGCGGGCGACCAGGGCGATGAAAAACATGCTGCCGATGCCGGCGGTGTAGGAGCGGGGCTGCCGCCCCGAACCCCGCCCGGGGAACCCGCAGGGCTCCCCGGACCCCATGGGAGTTTTCAGGTCGCGAGGGACTGCTCGAGGGTGGTGAGGGCGCGTTCGGCCAGGGGGAGCGGGTAGTCGGAGTCCGCCGAGAGCTGGTCGTGGCGCAGGCATTGGAAGAGGTGGCGCAACGCCAGCACCGCTCCCGCCGCCGTGGTCGGACGCAGTTGGGCGAGCAACGCGCCGATCGCGCCCCAACTGATGTCGGCAACGGGATTGCGCAGCGCGTCGGCGCTC
>SESB01001318.1_pt1 | contig 16390 bp, 17 predicted proteins | sample 3171441 | NCBI WGS metagenome assembly SESB01 (sample SAMN06051867, study PRJNA518727) | freshwater metagenome | biome: subpolar coniferous forest; feature: holomictic lake; material: water; isolation source: holomictic Lake 227, 6 m depth | place: Canada: near Kenora, Ontario | collected...
ACGCTTATAAATGTTCTAATGCTGCAGTTGATGTGAGTTTGGTAAAAACACCACACAAAGGAGTGACATAAGTAATATTAACTTTTTCGCGCATTTTTTTGTGCTCAAAAAAAGCATCTGCCAGAAAAGCAAACTCTAATGGAGCTACTGGGCATTTAATAGGCATTTCTGTAATATGAACCACCAAATTGCCACCTTCCCAATGACGTAATTTATCTCTTAAGGCTAGCGCTCCTTCAAAAGTATAAAAATCAAAAACAGATTTCTGCCACTCTGAGCCTGACATTCCCTCTATTTCTTCAGGAGCAATTTTTGCTCCAGTTGCAATAATCAATAAATCATACTTCATTATTTCACCTTCACTCAAAATGATTTTATTTTCCTTTGCATCAATTTTCTCTATTTTCTGTTGAATCAATTCAACATTCGAAGGGATAAAGTCTTTGATATTTTTAATAATATTAGAAGGCTGATAGATATCAAATGGCAGGAATAAATACCCGGGCTGATAATGGTGTTCCTTTCTTTCATCAATAATGCTAATCTCCCATTCTTTCCGATCTAACTTTTTATTCAGGTGGTTTGCCATCATCGTTCCTGCTGTTCCTGCACCTAAAATGACTAAACTTTTCATACTGTTTTTTTATGTGATTAATGACAACACAAATGTCAAACAGACATTTAAACAGCTCTGTGATGTTAGTTACATAAGGATATGATTTATATCAGCTTTCCCTAATAACTAATTAATGTCTAAACAGTCAAATAAATTATAGCGTGACATATGTTACCGATAGGCAAAATGCTGTCGGGTACTTTTGCATCAAATTGAAAATTCATGAACCCAAAATGGTCCTTTAAGTTTTTACTTTCACTTAGTTTATTACTTTTTTTCATGCAAATGGAAAAGGTTTCAGCGCAGGATAGCACTAGATTTCTGAGTTTGAGCGATGCGATAGCAAATAGTTTGCAAAACAATCAATCAGTTCAATTAGCGCAGCAAGATGAGAAAATTGCTAATGCCAAGTACAACCAAACCCAGGCAATTTATCTGCCTCAGGTTGGATTTAGCTACACAGCTATGAGTACAAACAACCCATTAAATGCTTTTGGATTTAAACTACAGCAGAAGTCAATCACCATGAACGACTTCAATCCGGATTTATTGAACCATCCGAATGGAACGCCAGATTTTACTACAAAGTTGGATGTAATGCAACCCATCATCAATATGGATATGTGGTATCAGAAAAAAGCAGCGGCTAAACAAACTGAAATTTATCAGTTTCAAACTGAGCGTACTAAAGAGTATATACGTTTTGAAGTTCAGAAGGCATACTTACAACTTGCATTCGCTTATGATGCAATGAAAGTTTTAGAAGATGCCAACAAAACATCAAAAGCGGTAAACAAGTTTGCAGCAGATCATTTTGAGCAGGGATTAATTCAGAAGTCGGATGTACTGAATACAGAAGTACATATCAAGATGGTTGAATCGAATCTTGCCAAAGCAAATTCGAATATCAGAAACGCCTCCGATTATCTAAGTTTTCTAATGCACCTTCCAACAGGTGTGATTTATAAAGTTAATGAGCCTAGTGCAGGCAATTCAACTGGTGCTGACAATAGTATGAAGCTTACTGATTCGAGATCAGATTTTTTAGCCATGCAAAAAGCGATTGAAGCCTCTGATTATGCGATTGCTTCTTCAAAAAAATCTTACCTACCCAGATTAAACGCCTTTGGCTCTTATCAATTAAATGATAGTAGAATGTTAGGATTTGGAGCAAATGCTTATTTAGCTGGACTTCAATTATCATGGGACATCTTTAGTGGTAATAAAACAAAAAATACCATAACCACTCAAACACTTGAACGCAATAAATTAAAAGATCAGTTAACACAACAAAAGGATCAGAGTAAGGTAGAGCTTAATAAAGCATTACGCGATTTAAATGATGCAAATTTCGAAGTAAAGCAACAGGAAAAATCCATAGAACAGGCATCAGAAGCCTTACGCATCTTACAAAACAGGTATGAACAAGGACTTTCAAATACTACTGATTTGTTAATGGCATCAACCCAATTATCACAACAACAATTATTAAAAGCACAGGCATTGCTAACAAGTAATATCACAAAAGCCTACATACAATTTCTAACCAGTTCTTTCAACAAATAAATCCACTCATTACTATATAAATTTTATGAAAAGAAATATTTATTTAATCGGTTTAATCTTAGTAACAATCATCAGCAGTTGTTCATCGAAAAAAGAGGAAAAAACAAATACAGCAGATAGTACTATTTTGGTAGCAGTTGCAAGTCCCTCTTCGAACAACTCAAAAGAGCTCAATTTTAGTGGACAGATAGAGGCATCTCAAACGGTTAATATCAGTACCCGTATCATGGGGTTCATCACTGCTATCAATGTTAAAGTAGGTGACCATGTTAATAAGGGTCAATTATTGGTATCTATCAGCAATGATGATATCAAAGCAAAAAGAGCGCAAACCGATGCTATGATTTCAGAGGCAGAAGCATCTTATAATAATGCTAAAAAAGATCAAGACCGGTTCAACAACTTATATAAACAACAAAGTGCTTCTGCAAAAGAATTAGACAATATTAATTTACAATATAATTCTGCAAAGTCAAGATTAGAAGCTGCCAAGCAAATGCGCAATGAAGTAAGTGCCATGATGAGTTACGCTCAATTAACCGCTCCTTTCTCAGGTATTGTAAGTCAGAAAATGATGGATGCAGGAAGCATGGCTAGTCCGGGTATGCCCATTCTTACCATTGAACAAGCAGGAGTTTTACAAGTAAGTGCTTCTGTGCCTGAAAACAATATTCAGCAACTACAATTGGGTTCAAAAGCAACTGTTCAAATTCAATCGGCTGATAAAACATTTCAATCAACCATCAGTCAGATCAATCCTTCGTCTCAATTTACAGGGGGTCAGTTTATCGTAAAAATAAAAATCCCAGAATCAGCTCAAAAAGGCTTGTACGCTGGTATGTACGCCAATATAAATATCCCTTTAAAAAATGCAATTAATACAACAACAAATGAAGACGCAGTACTTGTGCCATTAACCGCCATTGAAAATAAAAACCAATTAACAGGTTTATTTACGGTTAGCAGCAATAACCATGCAATACTGCGTTGGGTAAGACTGGGTAAAACATATGGTGATAAAGTGGAAGTTTTAAGTGGCTTAGAAAAGAATGAAAACTTTATTATCAGTGCAGAAGGAAAACTATTTAACGGAGCAAGCGTAAAAACGAAATAATTAATAAGATATGAAATGAGCCTATATAAATTTTGATGGCAAGCAAAATCATTATTAGCGAATTACATGTAACCAAAATTAATAAATAAACACATGAAAAATGGTTTTTCAGGAAATATAGCAAAGTCATTTCTGCAGTCGAAATTAACGATCCTGCTGATGATAGCATTTTTATTGATCGGTGCATATAGTACTTTTCTAATTCCTCGGGAAGAGGAGCCTCAGATTCAAGTACCTATGGCTGATATTTTTATTGGGTATCCTGGTGCTGAACCAAAGGATGTAGAAACCAAGGTTGCTGCACCTATGGAGAAAATGATCTCGAATGTTAAGGGAGTTGAATATGTGTATTCAACATCCATGAAAGGACAGGCCATGCTTATTGTCCAGTTCCAAGTAGGTGAAGATGTGGAACGTTCATTAGTAAAATTATATAGCGAGTTGATGAAGAATATGGATAAAATGCCGCAGGGTGTTACCATGCCATTAATCAAAACTCGTGCTATTGATGATGTGCCAGTATTTGGTATCACGCTATGGAGCGAAACTTATGATGATTATCGTTTAAAGCAGATCGGGCAAGAATTAAGTAGTGAGATCAAGAAGATCAATGATGTATCTGACATCAATATTCTTGGAGGCAGAAGCAGGGAGATTAAAGTGCTGGTTGATAAAAATAAGATGGCAGAAAACCATGTGGATTTTTTATCGATGAGTAAATTAATTCAAGGTAGTAATATGCAAATGCAGCATGGAACCTTATTACAAAAAGATACTGCCATCACTGTTGAAACGGGAAACTTTTTACATAGTTCTGATGATGTAGCCAATTTGATTGTTGGTATGAATCAGCAGCAACCTGTTTATTTAAAGCAGGTAGCTAAAGTAGAAGATGGGCCAGAAACTTCTAATCAATATGTATTATTTGGATATGGCAAAGCTTCAGAGAAATTGGGGAAGGATCATCCCTCTAACTATCCAGCAATCACCTTATCAGTAGCAAAGAAAAAAGGTGCCGATGCAATGAAATTGTCTGAAGAAATTTTGGCAAAAATAAACCATATTAAAAAGGATTTAATTCCGAATGAAGTACAATTAACTGTTTCTAGAAACTATGGAGAAACTGCAAGTGAAAAGGTTTCAGAATTATTGTTTCACTTGTTTATCAGTATTGTGGTGGTTACCTTATTTGTAATGTTAGCCATGGGATGGAGAGGCGGATTGGTTGTGTTCTTATCTGTACCAGTAACTTTTGCATTAACGCTTTTTGCTTATTACTTCATGCATTATACATTAAACCGTATTACCTTATTTGCTTTGGTATTTATAACGGGAATTGTGGTAGATGATAGTATCATCATTGCTGAAAACATGCACAGGCACTTTAAAATGAAGAAGCTGCCACCATTACAAGCTGCCATCTATGCCATTAATGAAGTAGGGAATCCTACCATTCTTGCCACTTTCACAGTTGTTGCGGCAGTATTGCCAATGGCTTTTGTTTCAGGTATGATGGGACCTTATATGAGTCCTATGCCAATTGGTGCATCTATTGCCATGATGCTTTCATTAATTGTTGCATTAACACTCACCCCCTATCTTGGTTATATCTTTTTACGTGAAAAAGAACATAAAGGATTAGAACATGAAGAAGAGAAACCACACACATTAGAATCAACAGGAATTTATAAAATTTATAAAGCTTTTATACAACCATTATTAGAATCACGTGGAAAGCGTTGGACATTTATTATCAGCATTGTAGTTATTTTATTGGCATCAATGATGCTATTTTATACAAAGTCAGTTGCAGTTAAAATGTTGCCCTTTGATAATAAGAATGAGTTTCAGGTTGTGATTGATATGCCAGAAGGAACTACACTTGAAAAAACACAAGCAGTAGCCAGGGATATCGGTGATTATGTATCGCAGCAAAAAATGGTGGAGAACTATCAAACTTATATTGGCATTTCTGCACCCATCAGTTTTAATGGATTGGTACGGCACTACGACTTGCGAAGGGCAGAAAACATGGCAGATATTCAAGTGAATTTGGTGGACAAAAAAGATCGAAGCATACAGAGCCATGGTATTGCAAAAGAAATGCGTGAACCAATACAGGCTATTGCAAAAAAGTATAATGCCAATGTGAAGATCGTGGAGGTACCCCCCGGACCTCCTGTTCTTTCAACACTTGTGGCTGAAATATATGGACCAAATTATGAAGAGCAAATTAAAATTGCAGCGCAGGTAAAAGCCTTGATTGCAAGAACATCTGACGTGGTGGATGTTGACTGGATGGTAGAGGCAGATCAGCCTGGATATCATATTACGGTTGACAAAGAAAAAGCAATGCACTATGGTATTGCCACAGCTCAAGTTGCAGCTACAGTTAATGCAGCGGTTTCTGGAATGACAGTTGGCAATTTATATCAACCGGCATCTTTTAATCAAACAGGTATTAAAATGCAATTGAGTGATGCTAATAAGAGCAACATAGAAGATATTTTGGATGTAAAAGTTGTAGGAGCGCAAGGCAATACAGTTCCATTAAGAGATTTAGTAGTTGTGAATAAAGAAACGCAACAAAAAAATATCTATCGTAAGAATCAGAAAGAAGTAGTGTATGTGTTAGCCGATATGGCAGGAAATTTAGAAAGTCCATCCTATGCAATTGCAAAAGTTTCTGATAGCCTGAAGACTATTAAAGTACCAAAAGGATTTACACTTGCTGAGGAGTATACGCATCAACCAACCTTGGAAGATAATTTTTCTTTGAAATGGGATGGAGAGTGGCAGATTACTTATGAAGTGTTTAGAGATTTGGGGATTGCCTTTGCGGTCGTGATTTTAATGATCTATATATTGATTGTTGGATGGTTTCAGAATTTTGTGGTTCCATTGGTAATGCTTGCTGCCATTCCATTATCATTAATTGGAATTGTACTTGGTCACTGGATGATGCATGCCTACTTTACTGCAACTTCAATGATTGGCTTTATTGCACTAGCGGGTGTGATGGTAAGAAACTCGGTACTATTAATTGATTTTATAAATATTCGATTACGCGAAGGAGTACCATTGAAACAGGCAATTATAGAAGCAGGGGCAGTAAGAACAACCCCAATTCTATTAACAGCAGGAGCGGTGGTATTAGGGGCTGTGATTATTTTGTTTGACCCAATTTTCCAGGGACTAGCCATATCATTAATGGGTGGAACAATTACCTCAACATTCCTAACCCTATTAGTGGTACCGGTATTGTATTATAAAATGATGAGAAAAAAATATCCAATCAAATAAAAATAAAAAAATGAAATTTTTTATAGTAACCTGTATTAAAGAAAATCAAGAAACTGTTCAGAAAATATTAAGGACCGCCAACATTAGAGTGTATAGTTCCACTGATATTGTGGGATTTAAAGACAATCAAAATCCAAATTTATTGGAAGAGTGGTTTGCCGCTGGAGATGAACAATGTGATTCAACCATGATATTTAGTTTCACTGCTGACGAAAATGCGGCAAACGCAATGAATCTAATTATTGACTATAACCTTCAAAATAAAAGTGATTTTCCAATCAGAGCATTTATAGTTCCAGTTGAAAAAGCAAGTTTTTAAAAAATAAAAAATGAGAGAAAGAATTGTAAGAGCAGTAGCAGGCAGTTTAGTATTATTAAGTATTGTGTTAACAAATACAGTAAACCCAAACTGGATATGGCTTGGTGTATTCGTGGGTGCGAACTTACTCCAAAGTTCAATTACTAAATTTTGTCCATTGGAGAAAATATTAGTTGCAATTGGAGTGAAATAAATTAAAAAAGACACAAAATGAAAAAAGACATCAAAATACTTGGATCTGGTTGTACTAAATGTAAAACCACTTATGACAATGTTCATGCAGCTTTAAAAGAAACTGGAATAGAAGCAACTGTAACAAAGATTGAGGACCTTGAAGAAATGATAAAGTACAATGTACTCACTACTCCAGTTTTAATGATCGACGGTGTTGCTAAAATAAAGGGTAGAGTTCCCGAAGTAAGAGAAATCAAGGAATTACTAACCGCATTATAAAATTCAATCTCCCATAATTAAGTAAAAGATGCATTGCAACATGAAATCATGTTGCAATGCATCAAAATATAAAAAAGGTAATTGCAGTTTCACTTAAAGCAGTTTGATATGTTTAATTGGTTACAATATTTTGCTGATTGGCTTATCTATTCGGTATTTGGCATTTCTTCAACAACACATTTGGGAGAGGCCTTAAATTTCTTTGTATTTGATAGTTTGAAAATATTTGTATTGCTTTTTGTAATTACAACTATCATGGGAATTGTAAATTCCTATTTTCCTGTGGAAAAGGTTCGTAATTTTCTTAGTCACAATAAAATGTACGGACTTGAATATTTATTTGCCTCAACCTTCGGTGTAATAACACCTTTTTGTTCTTGTTCGTCCGTACCATTATTTATTGGTTTCGTAAAAGGTGGAATACCATTGGGTATCACATTTACTTATTTAATTACTGCTCCATTAGTTAATGAAGTTGCCATAGCCATTTTTCTAGGGGCATTTGGATTTAAAGTAACAGCCATTTATGTTAGTACTGGTATTATTTTAGGTATCATAGGTGGATTTATATTGGGAAAACTAAAGTTAGAAAAACAATTATCTCCATGGGTGCAAAACATCATTAACAATTCACAAAACGAGGAAGAATTAAAAGAGGAACAACTTTCAATAATTCAACGATTACCTAACATATTTAAAGAGGCTTTCAATATTGTCAAAGGTGTTTCAATTTATATTATAGTGGGTATTGCCATTGGTGGTGCCATGCATGGATTTTTACCAACCGGTTTTTTTGAGCACTATATCAATAAGGGTCAGTGGTATGCAGTTCCACTTGCAGTGCTGATGGGTGTTCCTATGTATAGTAATGCGGCAGGTGTTATTCCAGTTGTACAAGTATTAGTAGCAAAAGGTGTTCCTCTAGGAACTGCCATTGCATTTATGATGGGAGTAATTGGTTTATCATTGCCCGAAGCAATGCTATTAAAAAAAGTAATGACCTGGAAATTGATAGCCATTTATTTTGGAACAATCGCTTTTTTTATGATGATCTCAGGTTACTTATTTAATGCTTTTTTATAAATGCAACTTTTCATTAAAAGAATTTAGCAATTTTATTTCATTTCGATATAGGATAATTCTCCCCTCATTTTCCATTTGTTTAAGAAGCCTAGATATCACAACTCTGGTAGAAGACAACTCCTCTGCAATGAGGTTATGAGAAACTTTAATAACGCTTGATCCAGTAAGTTTTTGTTTTTCTCTTAGGTAACTTTCAACTCTTTCATCCAATTTATGAAAAGCAATTGATTCAATTGATTTCAAAAGCTCTAAAAATCTTTCATTGAAACCGCGCATGATATATTTTTTCCAGCTTGGGTACTTACACAACCATTCATCTAACTTAACATGTGGGATAGATATTAATTCCACAGTATCCTCAGCAACTGCTTTTACTTCACTCTTTTTTGCTTCCAAACAACAACTATAGGCCATGGAGCAACTTTCACTACTTGACAAATAGTACAGTAATAGTTCATTACCATTCTCATCTATTTTATAAACTTTCACGGTTCCTTCCAAAATAATTGGCATCATACGGATATATTTTCCATAATCCATAATATGTGCCCCCTCCTCGAATCTTTGCCACACACCGAATTCTTGAATTTCCTGAATTAATTGTGGCTCAAAAACAAGTTGTAGTTTTTCAAATCGGTTCATATAGATTTTAGTCTAATTTATGAATGTAGACTATTTTTAATCTAACCAAGGAAATCTATCAAACTTGTAACATTTAACTATCTAAAATGCAATAAAAAAGCCATAGATAATGATATCATATGGCTTCCTTAACATTAACCAACAATTTTAACTACAGAACTGATTAATAAAATCCCAGGTCCCTCCATTTATTACGTTCTTAAACCCATTTATATCGAGATATGCTTTTGCCTGAGAACTACGTCCACCACTTCTGCAAAAAACAATAATGTTTGTTTTATTTTTAAACTGATCTAATTCATTAGGTATAGTATGTAAAGGAATATTTGTTGAGCCCTTAATATGCCCCTCTGCAAATTCAGCTTCAGTTCTAACATCAACAAGAAAAGCACCATCTTTAATTAACTGCTTATAATTGATATCATTCATAATAGAAGACATTTGGGTTGAAAAATTCATATTTTTTTGTTTTAGTATTTTTTAAAATTTATCAATAGTGCAAGTAATAAATGATTTTGCCTTACTCATAAAATTATTATGTCCAATTTCCGGATAACCAATTTCATACAACTTAGAAATTATTTGTTTCCGATCTAAAGCAACTCCAGAAACATTTACTGTACCCTCTTCTTTTGAAACAATAACACTTGCTACACCATTTATTTTTGAGAGCTCAGTTTGTATAGTATTGACACAACCTCCACACTTAATATTTAATGCATGTATTTGATGAGTTACCATAACTTTTATTTACAATGTAAAGGTAAAATCAAGCCCCTACATTGACAGTAACAAAAGTTACAATATCTCTTTAAAATAATTTAGTCGCAACAAATTGAATCACATCGGCAATACCATCATGAAAGGATCCTTCTTTTAAAGTAGTTTGTATATTTTGAATTAAATCAAATCTTAAACTTGAGAAATCGCTTTGTAACATTTCTAATGTATACAGCATGGACAATTCTTTCGGGCCGCCGGAATTATTTTTTAATTGTTGGGGGTTAAATGCTTCTAAAATGATCTTCCCGCCCGGTCTCAACCAACTGATCGCTTTTTTATGTATTTGGGCCCGTTGAGTAGTAGAAAAATGAGCGTAAATAAAAGCTACTACATCTACACTATTTTCAGGATAATTAATTAATGACGCATCATCAATTTCATAGTTTATTTCAACGCCCTTTTTAATAGCTAATTGTAAAGCTTTATTTTTCCCTTCTAGACTTCCATCAAATGCGTTTACTTTCCATCCTTTAGATGCGGCAAAGACTGCATTGCGACCTTCCCCTTCGCAAGGAAGTATTAAACTGCCAATTTTCAATTCATTAATTTGAGTAGCAAAAAAATGATTGGGTTCTTCCCCATATATATAATCCACACTTTTATAGCGTTGATTCCAAAATTGATCTCTTTCTTTTTCCATGTATTTTATTAATTGGGATCTATGAATGTCCCTTAACAACAATCTTTATAATCTTCCAGTTCAATATAAAGAACCTTATAATTTGGAACGGTATAAACTTTCTCCAAAATAGTGTGAAGTTGGTTGGTATTGGCGGATAATATTCATCCGAATATTTTGTTATGATTGATCTATTTGACATATCTGGTTTTTAGAGTTGTATTAATTTATTCAGGTATCAACCACCAAAACGGCTTACCCTTTGCTTTATATAAAAACATATAATGCATTGCCCATTTTAACCAATGACCAGCTAATCCAGGCTCACCCATTGTAGTATTAATATCTCTTCCCCAATCCGGAAATCTTTCCCAATCCGGAACTACAGGGCTAACTGTCATAGTTGCCGCTGTTCCTTTTGTCATTCCAAAACCTGCTGATACAATACAAGCAGCACCCATTCTACCCATACTTGCTTTGTGTTTAATTTCAGGGTTACCAGTTTTAACCCATGAAATAATATTTTCTGCCGTAACTTTTCCCATAACACCAGAAGGCATCCCAGTTCTTGGCGCAGTAGCAAAAATGGGCGTTCCATTTTTACTTTTCATTGGTTTAGATATGGAATGAGGCGGAGCAAATGCAATGCCGGGAGCGAATATATTTGGGTAGGAAGGATTTTGATATGTTTCGGGCCAATCATTAACCGACCACTCCTCAAATGGTTTTACTGTATAATCAGCATCAACTTTCATCAAACCATTTGCTGCAAACAATTTATCTGAGATTTCATTTCCTTGTTTATCAAATGCTTTAAAACCATGCCCGGAAAAACCCGGAATAAGCATTGCAAAATCATAAGACTGTTCTAAATATTCACCATTTAAATTTTCATAATAGATTTTATGATCATCAATTTTTTTAACGCCTGCTCTTTTAATCCATTTAATATTTCTTTCAACAAAATAGGATTCAGCAAAAAGTTTTGTATTGGTTATAAAACCACCTTTTTTGATAAAAGCTCCACCCATCCCAAAATCTCCCAATTCATATTCATTAGTGATCCAAATTACTTCTGCATTATTTTCTAAACCACGGCGCTTAATTTCAAAATCAACATTCAATATATATTCAAAAGCCGCACCCTGACAGGTTGCTGTTGGATTACCTGTACCTATTACAAAAATCTGCTTCTCCCCTTTCTGCATTTTATCTAGTTTCTCTTCTAAAAGATGCCATGCTTCTGTGGCATGAGAAAAAGTACAGACAGATGCAATATTTGCTGTACCTGGATTTAAACCTTCGGTAGCTCCAAAATTCAATTTAGGGCCTGTTGCATTTACCAAATAATCGTAGGGAACTTTTTGTAATTTTCCCAATTGTTCTTTCGAAGTAAATTCAACTTCTACATATCCTTGAACAATAGTACCATCACCTTCCGGGAAAAAATTGATTGCTTTTGCCTGCAAAAATTCAATGCCCCACTTTTTATATAGCGGCCTCAAATCAAATTTAATCTCATCGGCAGTCATTCTGCCAACTCCTACCCAAATATTAGATGGAATCCATTGATAATTTACGGAAGGAGAGATAACAGTTATCTCGTGTTCTTTTCCAAGACCTCTTCTAAGATAAGATGCAGCTGTGTGACCAGCTACTCCAGCGCCGAGAACAACTATTTTTGCCATGATGATTATTTAAAAATTAATTTGTTAAATCGGTTCTATAACATCTCTATTTATGTGGTATTTAAAATACTTCTATAAATAGGTTATAAAAAGATAAAGTTGATTAATCAATTTTTGAATAACTGTAACAAATGTTGCTTTAGTTTATATAGAAATAAAAATGTTTAACTGAACAATAAACGAAGTGCTTTTAAAAAACGCCTTGTATGGGTGTTTTTGATTGTGAACACGTAAAATAAATTAAAAGGCTAAGGATGCATAAATACTTTTCTGTATTTTCAACTCAAACAAATCATTAGCCATTTGGACACTTATTATTTTAGGTATACTGCTATTGATTACGCTCATTTCTTTATTTAAAATACAATCCTTTCTCTCTTTTTTAATTCTATCCATTTTAATGGGCCTGGCTTATGGCATTAAACCAACTGTGCTTATTGAAGCTATACAAAAAGGAATTGGTACACTAACAAATTATACATCCTTAAAAAAATAAAGTAATTGTAAAAGAGAAAAAAAAGCAAGATCAATTTACAATTAGTATCATTAGTCTTATCGTTTAAAATTCATTAAAGAATTATAAGTGTTCTTAGAATTTTAAAGTCTCAGGTAAATATTTTTTAACCAATGCTTTATAATAAGGCTGTAATTCTTCCCAACTTTTTTGATTCGGATTTTTTGAATACAAATCATAAGGATTAAAAAGTTTTACCCATTTAAACATTTCATGATCATGAACATCCATTAAGTGATCATAAGCACTTTCTCGATGCTGAGCATAAAAAGAATGGTATCGCAACATATATAACCCTTCTTCCGGTAAATGATCTTTCATCATTTGGTATACATATTCATCATGTCCCCATGAGAGGTGTACATTTTTGAGTCCGCAATTGGGAGCATATACCCCATATTTTTGGCTATATAATTCGTGGTTATAATCAGGGTTATTATTAAAAAATTCGGGATATACAATTTTATCTGAGTAAGCACATCCTACAGGAAAAGTGTCTCCAACAACTGACCATTGAGGTTCACCAAACAAACACAATACTTTCCCCATATCATGAATTAAGCCAACTAAAACCATCCAATCTGGATGACCATCATTGCGAATGGCTTCTGAGGTTTGTAATAAATGTTGCATTTGATCCAAGTCTGTATCGGGATCAGAATCGTCTACTAATTCATTTAAAAAATCAAATGCACTCCAAATGGGCATTTCTTTTTTATTGAACTGTAAAAATTCTTTTTTCTTTTCGATTACAAAATCGTAGGACTGATACTGATGGTTTAAGCGATAAAATTCTTTCACAGTATCTCTAGTCTCTGCTTCATAATCTCTAAATGCCTCAACAGCTTTTTCGGTTGCGATATTTGAAGGATCTGGGTACCTTTTTAAAACATCCATTTCCCATTCATCTAAACTGGCAAGAGGAGTATTATTTTCCATAGCAAGAATTTGTTGATTTTGAATCGTATGCTAAAATCGTTTTTTTTATATAAATACCAAATTAATAGTGCAAATATCTTTCATCCTTATCAATAGCATTACCAAAATACAGTATAAAGTGCTGAAAGGATGCCCGTTATAATTACAGAACCAATAATAAAGCCAGGGGTTACTTTAAACATAGAGGTGTCAATCTCTATCGACTTCGCATTATTTTCCTTTTGAGGATTGGCTACACTGATCACCACCATCACTAATACTATCAATCCGAAAGTAATAGACATTCTGTCTAAGAATGGGAAATCAGGAAATGCATGATTTGTCCATATTGGCAAAAATTTTAATACTGTAGAAATTGGAATGGTCAATAAAGCGCCAGCTAATGCAGCAGCAGAATTTGTTCTTTTCCAGTAAAATCCTAATACGAAAATCGCCAAAACACCTGGAGAAATAAAACCTACATATTCTTGAATAAATTGATATGCTTGATCTAATGAACGCAAGGCAGGTGTTACAATTGCTGCAACTAACATACTAACGACAACCACCCATCTACCAATAAGTACTAGCTTTTTTTCAGATGCATTTTTATTAATAAATTTTTTATAAATATCTAATGAAAAAATAGTTGAAATACTATTTGCTTTTCCTGCCAATGATGCTACTATGGCTGCTGTAAGCGCTGCAAAGGCAACTCCCTTTAATCCCGAAGGCAATAAATTCATTAATGTTGGATAAGCATGATCGGGTTTAATGATTCCATTTGTGTCAGACATTTCTGTATGAAACATTCCCTTTTGATGCATAACATACATGGCAATTCCGGGCAATACTGCAATAATTGGTATGAGTAATTTTAAAAATGCGGCAAAAAGAATTCCTTTACGAGCTGTTATTAAATCTGCACCCAGAGCTCTTTGAACAATATATTGATTGCATCCCCAATAAGCAAGATTATTAACCAGCATACCACCTATTAAAACAGATAGACCCGGTAATTCTGGATAATACTTATTTGTTTTATCAAAGATCATATGAAAATGTGAAGGAGCTTCCCTTTTTAAAACCAATAATCCTTTAATAATATTTCCGCCATATCCATATTGTTCCGACAAAAGTGATATAGCTAAATAAGTGGTAACCAACCCACCAATGATTAGAACAATTACTTGTATTACGTCAGTATAGCCAATTACTTTCATCCCACCCAAGGTTACTATCACTGCAAAGGACGACAAACCCACTATACTTAGCTCGAAACTTATATTTGTAATAGAGGAGATCGCTAATGCCCCTAAATAAATAATGGATGTTAGATTCACAAATACATAAACAAGTAGCCAAAAAACTGCCATAATTGTGCTTACCGTATCGTTATATCTTTTAGAAAGAAACTGCGGCATCGTAAAAATCTTATTCTTTAAATAGATTGGCAAAATAAAAACTGCCACTAATATTAAAGTAAAAGCCGACATCCATTCATAAGTAGAAATGGCTAGTCCAAGAGCAAAGCCAGAGCCAGACATACCAATAAAATGTTCTGCAGAAATATTGGAAGCAATCAATGAAGCGCCAATAGCCCACCAAGTCAATGACCCTTCAGCTAAGAAAAAATCAGTAGAGCTTGTATTTTTTGATTTCTTTTTTTTGAAAATGTAATAGCCATATGAGCTAATCAAAATAAAATATAGAAAAAACACCAGATAGTCGGCGGGATGCAATCTATTCATTCAAAATTTTTAGGGCAATAAATTAAATGACTACTAATATAAATTATTTTACCTCACAAAAGCCAAGTCTGCTGTTTACATATTTTAGAAAATTCAAAATACCCTCAAATAAATAATGCCATCTATTTTAGGTAGCATTATTTATTTATGAGATTGAACTACTTAATTTATCCCAACACATTCTTACAAAACTCAACACATTTCTTCACTTCCTTCACTGGATCAGAATCTTTGGGAACTTCATATTCCATTTCTACTGTTGCCGGGAACGTATATTTCTGGTCTCTCATTAATTTTAATGCATCTGCTATAGGTGTATCCCCTTTTCCCCAAACCACATTTCCTTTACCATGTTCTGGCGTAAGTCTGTCTTTGATGTGCATGCTAACAATTCTATCATATTTTGCCTTTACAAATCCAAGCGGATCTTTATTTCCCGCTGCCACAAAATGACCCAAATCGACATTGATTGCATTTGCAGGAGATTGCGCTAAAGCCTTGTCCCATAAAGTTGGCGTTTGTTGTTCATGTCCGTGATAACCCACTTTTATTCCATAACCTGAAGCAATAGTGGCTAGCTTTAAAGTATGTGCTTCATTTGAAGTAAATTCCAATGTAACATGACTTGCCCCTAATGCCTTAGCAGAAGCCATTCCAAAATGAATATCCTCATCTGTATTTTGTGTACCAAAACAATCTGGCTTATAGGCATAAATAGAAACGCCTGCTTTTTTATATTTTTTTCTAAATTCTTCGAACTTACTCATAGATGCAGTTTTTCTCCAGGCAGCAGAAGCTTCATTATTCGCCTTTCTTTCCTTTTCAAAATCAACCAGCATTTTCTTTTCATCATCATTTAATTCCTGTTTATCCCAATTTTTCTTCATTACAGGATATACAGTTTTCATATCAATCTTGCTTTGTGGTCTGCCGGCAAAAGCCTCTGCAGGGTCGCCCATCAATTCAATATTTCTCACACCGGTTTCTAACACATATTGCAAAATGCTGTCGCCATCCTGAT
>SESB01001319.1_pt1 | contig 16389 bp, 10 predicted proteins | sample 3171441 | NCBI WGS metagenome assembly SESB01 (sample SAMN06051867, study PRJNA518727) | freshwater metagenome | biome: subpolar coniferous forest; feature: holomictic lake; material: water; isolation source: holomictic Lake 227, 6 m depth | place: Canada: near Kenora, Ontario | collected...
TCTGGATCCAAAATTCAGAAGCAGGAACACAGTCTGCGTCGGTTAATAAAACGATCTCATATTTAGCACTCCGAATACCCATTGAAAGTGGAAACTTTTTTCCACTAATCATTTTAGCTTCCTGGGTGAGTTCAACATGATTAATATTCTTGAAGGTCTTTTTAAATTCATCGATTAAGTAGCGACTTTCATCTGTTGAATTATCATTTACTAATACCAATTCGTGAGAGGTCTTAAAGTGCTGAACTAATGTTCCGGGTAAATTGCGCATCAGATTATCTGCTTCATCTCTTGCGCAGATGATTACAGATACAGGGTGTTCAATATTATCTCCATCATTCTTAGGATTATAAAATGCTAGTCTTCTGAAAAAGAAAAGATAATATAGAATCTGGATAGCGATCACAGCACAAAAGCAATAAAACACAATAGTCCATATTATGGGCGGTATCATCATCCTGCAAAAGTAATAGTTATGAGCCCTTCGAGCGTCTGGCTTGTGGTTATGTGGAAAAAAGATGACATTTGCCAAATGGCTGCATTATCATTTACCCTCGAGGCTACACAAGGAAAAGCCAGAGCAGGTACTATTCAAACAGATCATGGAACTATTCAGACTCCCATTTTTATGCCTGTTGGTACTGTGGGATCTGTAAAAGCTGTAAATCAGCAACAGTTAAAAAACGACATCAAAGCAAAGATCATTTTAGGAAATACCTATCATTTATATCTACGTCCCGGAACCGATGTGCTGGAAGCTGCGGGTGGTTTACACAAATTCATGGGTTGGGATTTACCCATATTAACTGATAGCGGTGGGTATCAGGTATTTTCTCTGGCAGCTAATCGTAAGATCAAAGAAGAGGGTGTCGTTTTTCAATCGCATATTGATGGAAGCAGACATTTGTTTTCTCCGGAATCGGTGATGGACATTCAACGTAATATTGGGGCAGATATCGTGATGGCTTTTGACGAATGTCCTCCATATCCAAGCGACTATCCCTATGCCAGGAAAAGTATGGATCTTACACATCGTTGGCTTACCAGATGTTTTAATAGATTAGACGAAACACCGGATAAATACGGGTATACTCAAAATCTTTTTCCAATTGTACAAGGCAGTACCTATGCGGATTTGCGTAAAGCATCCTGTGAATTTGTGGCATCAAAAAATGCAACTGGAAATGCCATTGGCGGATTGAGTGTGGGTGAACCAGAAGAAATGATGTATGAGTTCACAGATTTATGTTGCAATATTTTACCTGCAGAAAAACCCAGATATTTAATGGGTGTTGGAACGCCTTGGAATTTGTTAGAATGTATTGATCTTGGAATTGATATGTTTGATTGTGTAATGCCAACACGCAATGGAAGAAATGGTATGCTCTTTACTACTCAGGGGGTCATAAATATTCGTAATAAAAAATGGGCAACTGACTTCTCGTCAATCGACCCGGGCTTACCTTCAGAGATGAGTCAATATTATTCCAAAGCCTATCTGCGTCATTTGTTTGTGTCTCAAGAAATATTGGGATTGCAATTGGCGAGCATTCATAATTTATCATTCTATTTATGGTTGATGGGAGAAGCGAGAAGCAATATTATATCTAATAATTTCGTTTCTTGGAAACAGCAGATGTTGCCAATTTTAAAGCAACGTTTATAATCATTCAAAATTCAGAATAGGATTTTTACCGATGTGGATAAATCTCATCGGCGATTCTATTTATGCACGATATACTATAGTTGCGGTTTTTAAGTTGCATAATTTATAAATTACAGCGGCTTACTAATCCGTTATCTATGAAGTCCTTAAAAATAGCATCCATTTCTATGGATGTTATTTTGTTTTAAGGCAATTAACATCCTTTTTGCTTACACATGCTTCCGAGCCTTTATCTTTGTTAGAAGCGTATGAAGAAGATTGATTGGTACATACTTAAAAAATTTCTGACCACTTTCTTTTTTGCCATATTCCTATTTACTGTAATTGCAGTGGTAGTGGATGTGAGTGAAAAAACGGATGATTTTGTGAAATCCCAGCTGGGATTCACCAGGATTATCACGCAATATTATTATGGCTTTATTCCACATATCGTAGCACTTTTATTTCCTCTCTTTGTATTTATTGCAGTCATATTTTTTACCAGCAAGATGGCAGGAAAAAGTGAGATCATCGCCATTCTTGCAAGTGGCACAAGTTACAGTAGGTGGTTAAGGCCGTACTGGATTGGGGGAGTTTTATTGGCTTCTTTTCTTTGGGTTTCTAATCAGTACATTGTTCCTAAAGCCAATCAAATTAGAGGCAATTTTGAAGCAAAATATATCGACGGAAATTCTTCTTACGATGCTCTTCTTTTAAGGAGTAACAATATCTATCGAAGAATAGACAGTTTTACTTATTGTGGGATATACGGATACGATACATTAACGAAAAGGGGAGGACCTTTTTTTCTATATAAAGTAAAAGGGAACTTAATTGTAGAGAATTTACGTGCGGATGAAATTTATTGGGATACTACAAAAAGCTGGAAGCTATTAGAAGTGATCAGCAGAAAATTTGAGGGAATAAAAGAAGTAGAATTGAGAGACACAAATCAACATCGAAACTTTAATTTTTTACCAAAGGATTTAAGTCGTGATAAATACACCAAAGACAAATTAACTTCTCCCGAATTAGATCGCTTTATTAAGTTGGAAGAATTACGAGGTTCTGAAGGTATTAATGATTTAAAGATCGAGAGATATCGGCGGGATGCAACTTGCATTACTGTTTTATTGCTCACATTGATTGGGGCAATTGTTGCGGGTAAAAAAGTGAGAGGAGGCAGCGGAGTTCATTTGGCAGTTGGTTTTGTGATCGCTGCATTTTTTATAGTTATTAATCAATTTTCTACTATATTTTCCACCAAGGGTAATTTGCACCCAATGATTGCCGCTTGGATACCGAATATGATATTTCTGGTAGTAATGGTTGTCTTGTACAAGAAAGCTCCCAAATAATTGCTAAAATAGAGTTGTTATCTCTTTAAATCTTTTGTTGCAGACTGCAACTTGTATTACCTTTAAAGGCCGATAATCTGGCATATTTTGAACGAAAGAGCAAGCAATTTGTTTGTCTAAAAAACGATAGTCTACATGGAATTCATCAAAGAGCGGTTCAGGCTAAAAGCAGAAATTGCAAGTGCTGAACTTAAGGTGTTGTTGAAAGAGAACGGAAATCGCAAGATTGGGGAAGTAACGCTTTCACAAGCCTATCAAGGTATGCGTGGAATTACAGGTTTGGTTACTGAAACTAGTTTATTAGACTCTGAAGAAGGAATTCGATTTAGAGGATATACCATTCCTGAGTTACAACAAAAGCTTCCAAAAGCCCCAAAGGGAGATGAGCCTTTGCCAGAAGGTCTTTTTTATCTGATGTTGGTGGGCGAATTACCAAATCAAGAAGATACTGAGAACATTACAAGTTTATGGCAAAGAAGAAGCCATGTTCCTAATTACGTGTTTGATACTATTGACGCATTGCCTTTAAGTACACATCCGATGACCATGTTTGTGATTGGTGTGATGGCATTACAAACTGAAAGCAATTTTGCAAAGGAATATGCAAAAGGGCTTAATAAGAAAGATTATTGGAGCTTTGTTTATGATGATGCAATGGATTTAATTGCTCGTTTGCCAAGGATTGCTGCTTATATCTATCGCAGAAAATATAAGAATAACGAACATATTCAACCCAATGGTTTATTGGATTGGTCTGGAAATCTGGCGCATATGATGGGATTTGATGATGAAAGCTTTAAGGAATTAATGCGTTTATATATGACCATTCACGCCGACCATGAAGGTGGCAACGTTTCAGCACATACAACGCATTTAGTGGGCTCTGCATTGAGCGACCCTTACTTGAGTTATGCAGCGGGCATGAATGGTTTGGCGGGTCCTTTACACGGATTGGCAAATCAGGAAGTGATTAAGTGGATTTATGAAATGCAGGAAACTCTGCAAACAAAAGAACCCTCTAAAGAACAAATTGCTGATTATGTTCAACAAACATTAACTGCCGGTAAAGTTGTTCCAGGTTATGGGCACGCAGTTTTACGCAAAACAGATCCTCGCTTTACTGCACAAATGGAATTTGGAAAAAAACACATGCCTGATGATCCATTAGTAAATACTGTCTGGAATATTTATGATACAGTACCACCAATTCTTCAGTCTTTAGGTAAAATAAAAAACCCTTGGCCAAACGTAGACGCACATAGTGGGGCATTATTAGTGCACTATGGTCTAGTAGAATATGAATTCTATACCGTTCTGTTTGGAGTAAGTCGTGCTTTGGGTGTTCTTGCCAGTCTCTGTTGGGATAGGGCTTTAGGTCAGCCATTAGAGCGTCCTAAATCTGTAACAACTGAAGCTGTAAAACTCTGGTTACAAGGAAAAGAGGAAATTTGGGAATAATAGCTTTTAGTTAAATAATTTTGAATTCTTTAGGTCCGCCATCTTTTATTGGCGGACTTTTTTTATTTTCAAGTCTTATTGATTGTTATCCCCATTCTTCTAAAACTGCCGTCGCAGTAGCTTTTCTTAAGTTTATCCAATTTATTTTTAAAAATCGATAACAAATCGTTGGTTTTTTGTCTCTGTATTTTATACAGGGAATTGTACTTTAAAAACAATCTATGGCAACAACAGGAACCGAAAAGTCATCAAGGGGTTTTAGTGGGTTAAATACCTATACAGGTCAGTGGACAGAAAATGAGATTATTCATTTGCTGAAGCGTACGATGTTTGGTGCAAAAAAGCAGGATGTAGATCATTTTAAAACAATGACACTCTCCGATACTATTAATGAGTTATTAAATCCAGTTGCAGCCCTGCCAGCACCCCCTGTAAAAGATTATACTTTGGATGCAACAGTTCAAAAACCAGATTCAACAATTGCCATTGGAGATACCTGGGTAAATGATGTTAATTCGGATGGCACTGTGAATTATTATAGAAGGGTGGCGTTTAAAAAATGGTGGATGGGGTTAATGGTGAATCAGGATAGAAGTGTTAGGGAGAAAATGACCCTTTTTTTACACAATCATTTTTCAACTGAAAGCAATACTGTAGACAATGCAAATTATGTTTACAATCATCACGCATTATTAAGATCAAGTGCGCTTGGAAATTTTAAAACATTAACTAAGAACATTACCCTGGATCCAGGAATGTTGGTGTATTTAAATGGACAGGTAAATACAGCAACTGCTCCTGACGAAAATTATGGAAGAGAGTTACAAGAACTTTTCTGTTGTGGTAAAGGCACTGATTCCCAATATACAGAGAGCGACGTAAAAATGGCTGCGAAAGTATTAACTGGATGGAGAAATGATAGTGCTAAATTAAGTTCCTATTTTACTGCTTCTCGGCACGATACAACAACCAAACAATTTTCAGCTTTTTATCAGAATAAAACTATCGTAGGTAGAACAGGTGCTACTGCGGGAGATTTGGAGATCAATGATTTGATGGATATGATTTTTGCAACCAATGAAGTGGCAAAATATGTTTGTAGAAGAATCTATCGTTGGTTTGTATATTATGAAATCGATGCTGCTATCGAGGCAAATATTATAACGCCATTAGCAAATATTTTCAGAACAAATAATTATGAATTAAAACCTGTTTTATCAGCTTTGTTGAATAGCGAACACTTTTTTGATCCTGCAATAATGGGTGCACAAATTAAGAGTCCAGTTGATTTAGTAGTTGGGATGTGCAGGGAATTAAATGTTCAATTTCAGCCTGATACAGATTATGTAAGCAATTATGGATTATGGAATTTTTTAGTAAATACGGTATCAAATATGCAACAGAATATTGGGGATCCACCAGACGTAAGCGGATGGAAATCGTATTATCAATCTCCTCAATTTTATGAAATATGGATCAATAGTGATACCTATCCTAAAAGAGTTCAGTTTACCGATTACTTGTGTGTAAACGGATACACTTTTAATGGAAAAAAAATATTAGTTGATGGCATTGCATTTGCAGAAACTCTTAGTAATCCCGGAGATCCCAATGTATTATTGAATGATGTTTTGAAATATTTATATCGAATTGATTTGTCAGCTTCATCAAAGGCACAGATAAAGAAAGATATTTTATTAGCAGGTCAGTCAACCGATGGTTATTGGACCGACATCTGGAATTTATATGTGAGTCAACCAACCAATACAGCAAATACAACTTTAGTTAGAAACAGATTAAGAGATCTGCTGAAATATTGTATGGACTTATCTGAATTTCAATTAATCTAATTACAAGTACAACGAAAACGATTTCATGAAAAGAAGAGACTTTTTAAAAAATACATTACCCGTTGGTATTATGTTGCCATCCATTGTGAATGGAATGTCGATCAAAGCATTTGGCTCTACTTCACCTTTATTGGCTTCTTTATTAATGCCAACAACAGAAACAGATCATGTGTTGGTTCTTGTACAATTAACTGGAGGTAATGACGGTGTGAATACCGTAATTCCGCTGGAGTTTTATAGTAATTATGTGAATGCGCGAACCAATATTGCTATTGAAGAATCAAAAGTTTTAACTCTAACTGGCACTCAGAAAGTGGGGCTTCATCCTTCCATGACTGGAATGCAAACGATGTACAATGAAGGGAAACTTAAATTAATTAATAGTGTGGGTTATCCGCAGCCGAGCTTTTCGCATTTTCGGGCAACAGATATTTGGATGACGGCAGCAGATAGTAATCAGCAATTGGATAGTGGATGGACAGGAAGATATTTGAATTATGAGTATCCTAATTTTCCAAATGGTTATCCCAATAGTACCATGACGGATCCGTTGAGTATTCAAATTGGTTCCGTTACTTCACTCGCCTTGCAAGGTCCGGCAGTTAGTATGGGGATGAGTATTACCAATCCGAATAGTTTCTATAATTTAATAAATGGATTACAGGATCCCGCGCCCAATACCTATGCTGGAAAGGAATTAACATTTCTAAGAAGCATGTCGCAACAAACGCAGCAATATGCAACTGTTGTTAAAGCTGCTGCAGCTAATGTAACTCAACAGGCGCCTTATCCAGCAAAAAATAATTTAGCGGATCAGTTGAAAATTGTGGCAAGATTAATTAAAGGAGGATTGAAGACGCGGATATATATGGTTTCTTATGGAGGGTTTGATACACATTTTAATCAGGCTGATACAACTGATACGAGTATAGGAAATCATGCAAATTTGTTGAAAAATGTAAGTGAAGCCATCAAAGCTTTTCAGGATGATCTTAAATTTTTAAGTATTGAAGATCGGGTAATAGGAATGACGTTTTCAGAATTTGGAAGACGTGTAAAAAGCAATGCAAGTGGCGGTACTGATCATGGAGCTGCTGCTCCAATGTTTGTGTTTGGAAAAAATATTTTGCCCGGTGTTTTGGGTGATACTCCCAATATCCCAGCAAAAGTAACTGACAATGATAATGTGCCTTTTCAGTATGATTTTAGAAGTGTTTATGCTTCCATACTCACGCATTGGCTTTGTGTAAAAGAGGCTGATTTGCAACAGGTACTTTTGAAAAATTTTCAACTTTTACCTATCGTAAATTCGGCCACCTGTAAAGTTGTTAATCCAAATCAAAGTGGTAGTTTACTAATCTCTAATTATCCCAATCCATTTACAAACAGTACCACAGTTCAATTTACAACTGCTGGGGGACATACGCTGGTACAAATAATGGATGTATTGGGAAGGGTGATCAAAGTATTAGTTGATATTGATTATCCCGCAGCTGGAAATTATCGCGTGCCTTTTGAAACTGCAAACTTGGTAGCTGGTGTTTATTATGCTCGGTTTCAAAACTTAACTGTACAGCAAGTACACACTATGGTAAAAGTAAATTAGAAAATAATTAATAGATGGGGCATTTAAGGGCTCTGCCGTTTGCATATTTTTTAAATTTATAAGTCAATGAAATTTCACCACTTCTAAAATATTGCGCCTCTGTTTTCTTGGTCATGTTTATATCATAAGATACACCTATCATAATGCGATTATAATCTATACCTATATAAGGAATAATAGCATCACCCAATCGAATCCAAGAACCCATATACAATTCTACATATTGTGTTGGGTTGGGTTGTAAATAATAACTATACACAGCACCAATTAAAATCTCATTTTGAATTTGTTGTTGCTGGTATTGAAAACTTGCATGTATAGTTGAATTATAGCTGATTGGCAAATAGCCACCGCCATGAATATTAAATCTGGGACTTAAATTATTTTGTTGATCATTAAAATGCATGTCGGGTGAAAAAGTATGAAAGTATGAGCTACCTATATAAAACAAATTATATTCAGTTGTAGATAATGTATAAATTAATCCAGCATGAAAATCTACAAATGATTTCGACAAATTTCTTCCTAATAAAAGTTCAGTAGAAGGCATTGTAAAACCATCAGCGGTTAATTGATCTTCAAAATAAGCAACACTAGGATTAAAGCGATAATTTACATAACTCGCCTGTAACCCTACGCTTAATGAACTAAACCCTTGTTCGTCCAGACTCTTTTTGTAGGCCACTGAAATAGCAACATCATTTTCGCTTAATAATCCATTACCAGATCGATCACTCATAGCTACAATTCCAATACCCATGCGATCGTAAGTAGGAATTTTTTTTTCAAAAATCGGAGCATCAATAGAAACGGTATAAGTTTTAAAGGCATTATTTATAGATGGCCATTGGTTTCTATAATTTGAGTTGGCTCTGAAGTCGCCATCGAAATTGCCAGTGTTTGCAGGGTTAAGCGTTAAAGGTGATGCAAAAAATTGTGAATAATGCGGGTCTTGTGCACAGCAAAGTCTGAAAATAAAAAATGAGAATAATAGAATAAAATAGTGCTTGCCCATTCTTATCGTATTAATGAAATGGTTCCACTATAGGTTTTACTAGACCCATCTCTGAACTCTAATATGATAGTATATACATAAGTGCCCATTTCTGTATTTTTTCCATTTGTAGTGCCGTCCCATCCACTATATGCATCATTCGGTAATATATTATTTTTTTCAAAAACTTTTTTGCCCCACCTATTATAAATTAAAAATGATTTTACTTTATCTACATCTTTACCAGCAATAACATAAAAACGATCATTTAATCCATCAGCATTGGGGGTAAATACATTGGGTAATGCAAGGGTGTTTTGAAAATATACATTTACATTAATTCCCACAGAATCAGTACAATCATATTTGGTAGAAGCATTTAATTTGTAGGAGGTACTTGAATTGATATTTAATAAAGTATTCAAACAGGTATCACAACTCAATCCAATACTTGGAGTCCATTTTAAATAAGTTATTGAATCTCCTTCATGATCTACCTGTATCGCTTTTTCTTCCCTTCTGTAAAGGTCAATACTATGAATGGAAGAGCTGATCCTAAATGCGGTATAGCTAGCACTTGCTTGATTATTGGTTAATACTTTCTCAAATTGGGATTGATTTTTATTGATATTATAACTAACTAAAGAAGTTGAAGGCTTCTTTATAACTTGTTCAATAGTAGAACAAGAATTTGTAAATGTGGTAGAGGTTGGTAATATATGGGTATCTATTAAGTGAGTGCCATTTCCAAGTGAATCTACTTCATCATAGTATTTAATCTCTGTGGGTTTTTTAAATGCAGTATAATGGTTGCCTAAGCAAACAGTAGAAGTGATAAGAACGCTATCATTTTGGTAACAGTCGATTCTATTGTTTACAATACTAATATCAATTGGAAAAATATTGATGCGTGTAAACGTAGAATCAAAACAATCAAAATTTGTTTTTGCAAAACTTTTTATTGTTGTGGTATCTGTAATGGTTAAAGTAGGGTTCAGGCAGTTTGAACAACTTAAGGCTCCATTTGTAACCCATTGAATGCTGTTAATGGGTTCTCCTTTAGCCGTTATTTTTAAGTTGATCAAATCGTTTATAAATACGGTGGTATCGTTGGAAGGAGATACTTTATATTTTAGTCGAAAGTTCTTATAATCAGATTCATTATTGAAATTACTTATTTCAACACTAGGATTATCTTCATTCACAAATGCTGAAATGCTGTCTAACTTTGGACTGCTAGTTGCAATTATAGTAGTATAACCCTGATCGCATTTACCTAAAATATCATTGGTAGTATAAAAAGTGTTTTTTAAAGTAGGCATCAGTTTATTGTAAGGTATTTGGTCATGAAATCTAACTGAAGTCCCTTTTGGAATAGTATCATAACCATAATTGTGAACTGTAAAACTCACTTTGATGCTATCATTCTTGTAACAGTTCACAGCCCAGATTGTTATACCTGCATCTTGCCTGGGATCATTTACTTGAAGTGAGTATGTATTTGATTTACTTACACAGGCACCTTTTGAAGCCACCAGATAAATTTTATAATTGCCAGAAGTAGCGAAAGAATTCAAATAGTCTTTTGAAGTTGAAACTTGTGTAAAATTCAAACCGTTTTTATCACTCATAATCCATTGATAGGTATCAGCATTATAAGAAGTATTCACAAAAGTTACAGTATCCTCATATATATTCGAAGTAGAAGCAACGATCCTTTTATTGGGCGAAAACCTTGCATCTACTCCGCAATTCACAATTACATTTCCCGTGTAAGAAGCAAAACAAGATCTTGTTGGATTGTATGCAATTAATTTTACTGTATTGGTACCTGCACTAGGAAATGATTGTTGAAAATCAGTTGTATTAGTTTGTAATGTTCCATTTAAGTACCATTCATAATCTGAAGACCCAGTTGATGTATTGACGAAATCTACAGTTGAACCAATAATTGGATAAGGATTACTATTCCAGTTAAAGCTGGCTTGAATATTATCAGAGCAGGGTGCAGAACAGGCATCACTTGTTAAGAGACTACCACCAGAAAAGATTGAAATAAAATCCTGCATGCGTTGCGCTTGCCCAAGTGTAAACATACTCGGACATGAAGTATAATCCATAAAATTCGTCACATTGTCTGGCACATCTTTTAAGAAGGGCCCGGATATAGTATCAGTATTGCAAGTGTTGGCAGCTGGAGAACAGCTTCCAGGTTTATTTGTAGCATCTGGTGGTGTATCACAAACTTGATCTCCATCAATTGTACAATCGTTATTCCGACAGTCCATACCCGTAAAAGTGTGGAGTAACGATAAATAATGGCCAAGTTCGTGTGCAACTAAAGGAGCAGACAATGCGGATACAACAGCGCCAAATCCAGCTGATGCATAGCCACCATATCCAGTGCGCGTCCATTTACCACAATCAAATGTGGAAGGAGCAATTTCACCTTGAATACTATTCACAAGCCAAACATTTGCATATTTAGAGGGATCCCAATCAGACAATTTGGGTAATTGTGCGGCTTCTAAATCAACATCCACATTTTGGTAGTAAGATTTAATTCTATCAATGCCATTTGTTTTTCCGCCTGTAGGATTTTTCTTTGCCATACAAAATTGTATATGCGTATCAACACCCGATGGGTCTGAAGCGTATATGTTTCTATGAGCATATGCATCGTTTAATTGAACAAGTGCATCATAGATCATTTGATCTGTAATAGCATCAGGGTTATCATTTACAATATGGAATACGATGGGAATAGTGATATCGATCAGTGGCGCCGGAGGAGGTGCATTGAGTAGGATGATTTTGCTATCATTTACTGAAGTAACTTTTTTTTGAATAAGTAGGTTATTCCTTGCTTGGGATTTTTTTCTTAGTTGTAAATTTTGCATTTGCTCTAATTTGGCAAAGCTGGAATCCTTCCTTAATAACTCCGTAAATCGTTCAGAACCACAACCTTTTGAGGATGTACCAGTATTGTTGCCATCCTGGCTAAAAACTGTGTTAGCTATTAAAACAAAGTGTAGGAAAAATAGAAAAGTTATTTTCATCTATAGCGATAGTAATAAGAATCTTTAAATAATTAAAGTTATACTATTTAGATACAAGAATATTGGGATTTGTTGCCTTAACAGAGGGAAAATTAAGAGTATTAAACATTAGTTATAATGCAATTGTTAGTTTCTCCAAATCTTCCTCAGTATGCAATGCATTTAGTACGGCTCGATTTATCTTTATACCAGTTAGGTTGGGATAAGAAAAGGAAGATATAATGATGTCTTTTTTAGAAAAATAATCTTCATCCATATTTTCTGGCAGAATAAAAACAGGGAGATCCGAATGAAAACGAATCTCTTTTTTGTTGACTATTAACTTTTGAAATTCTTTTTTTAGGTTGTTTAGCGTTTCTCTTTGTTGTTGATAGATGGATGCAGCATTACAAAATGCAAATAACATACTGGGAGAGGGAGGCGTAACTGCAGTATACCAACTGCTTCTTCTAATTTTTTCAGCCGTATTTTTATTGGTACAACTGATCGCTCCCGCTTGAATATTCAATGCTTTGGAAAGCGAATAAGTGATGATGTATTCGATATTTTCTTTTCGAGGTAAATTAGAACTTACACCAGCTCCATTATTTCCTATTAACCCAATACCATGACTATCGTCGATAATGCAAATAATATTTTGTTGAATCTCGTTTAAAAAAGAAAAATCGAATACTTCTGCTGTGAGCTGATTGACTGAATCACTTAATAAAACTGGTGGGGTACAATATACATTGTTATTAATGGTTCGAACAGTTTCGGAAGCCCAGTTTGAAAACGACAAATTGGAATTGGTTCCAATACGGATGGCAGGATGGCAAAATGGTGCATGAAAAATCTTTGATCCTTCAATAATAGTTTCTATTGCAGCTTTACCAGCCGTAAACCCACTCGGCAATAAAACGGTATTTATTATTTGGGTAATGCTGCTTAATTGGCTTTCTGTTTTTTCGTAAAGGTCAAGTGCGGTATTTGAAATTCGCGAACTTGGGAATATGGCTCCATACATTTCAATCCCTTGTTGTAAAAGGCCGATGAATGCAGGTTCATGATTCATGCCTAAATAGGAGTACCCTGAAAAAAACAAAAGTTCTTTTTCATTTACAAAGGCTGTTCTTCCAGGAGTTTGTGTTAGTGTAAACATGAAAAATCAATCGGGAAATCTTAAAATTAAATTTTTTAGATACACTTAAAGGTACAAATCACCCAATATTTTCATTACTTTTTCTGGTATGCAATTTTTCCGCCTACAATGGTAGTTAGTACTTCAATCGAACCAATTTTATTTTTTTCAATATTTACCGGGTCCTTATCTAAAATTACTAAGTCAGCATATTGACCTGCTTTTATTGTTCCTTTCAAATTTTCTTCATGTGTAGTATATGCTGCATTAATTGTAGATGCTCTAATAGCGTCCTCAACTTCTATTCTTTGATCTGGTCCTAAAATATTGCCTTCATTTGTTGTTCGATTTACAGCACTTCCTAAACGAATCATGGCTTCATATCTTGAAATAGGAAAATCAGAATGTAGTGCAAAAGGTATTTGCATATCTAAGGCAGTTTTAGTAGGCATCATCATAGATAATCTCTTTGAACCATAAACTGTTAGCTGACCTCCCAATTCATTGATGTAAGAATGAAATACTGGAATAATCTGATCTTTTTTTATTTTATCTAATATCGATTGATTCGTAACACTACAATGTTCAATTCGATGACGCAAATCCTTTTTTGGAAATGCTAATTGCGCTTTTTCTATGGCACTAATTAACATATCAATTTCTCTATCACCATTCGAATGGCAGGCAATTTGTAACCCTGCTGTATGAATTTTAAGAACTAAACTATCTAATGATTCCTGACTCCTTGCTGGTGGAATACCATAATAATCTTTTTGATTAGTATTTGGATTCAGCATTTCATAAGGATCATATAACCAACATGTTTTTCCACTCAATGAATTGCCATGAAACATTTTAATTCCTGCAACTCTTAAATATGGTGATGCTTCTTTTTTAATTTTACCAGAAATAACTTGATCTAAATAATCGACAACAATATATAAATTGAACCGAAATGGAAATTTTTCTGCAGCTAGTTCATGATAGATCTTTAATTTCTCAGGATTAGTACCACAGTCGCCAATACTTGTTAATCCTCCGGCAAGCATTTGTAAAAAATACTTACGATATCCTTCTAGTTCCTCGGCATGTGTAGGCTTAGGTATTTCGATGGTACTATTCGATTTAAAAAATTTTCTTGCAGATTCTTTTATGATTCCATCAGGAATTCCATTTTTATAACGCTCAAATGCTCCGCCCGGAGGATCCTGTGTTTCTTTATTAATAGCGTTTAAATCAAGCATCATAGAATTAACTGCAGCTAGGTGTCCACTCGCATGCACGATCAAAACTGGATGATTGGTGGTTGCTTTATCTAAACTATCTCGAATAGGTTGTCCACCCAACTTCAATTCATTATATCCAACCCCTTTTATCAACATTCCTTTTGGCGTAATGGCAGCCTTTCTTTTGATCAATTCGATTAAGCTTTTCATTGAACTCACAGTGTCAAGACGCAGATCAGCATAAGGTTTATCCCAAGTATAAATAGGATAGGGGTGTTGGTGTACATCATTAAATCCAGGAATAACTGTCCTTCCTTCTAAATCAATCACTTTAGTATTTGCAGTAATATATTGGCTTATATATTTATTTGAACCCGTAGCAATAATTTGTTCTCCTTTGATAGCCACTGCTTCTTCTCGATGTCCATTACTCTGAAGGGTGATTATATTTCCTTTATACAAAACTAAGTCGGCTGTTTGACCCCAACTTAACTGGAAACAGGATGAAAATACAAGCACTAGAAGGAAATACTTCATAAAAGTTGAGATTGAGTTAATTCATAAGTTGATACCATTGATAAAAGTAGAAAGCTGAGATGTATAGACCGTATGATTGCTATTAATTTTATATGAAGATATTTTGGCAGAGGGTTTACATTATTGTTCTAATGTATTTTTAAAGAAAAAATGAGGACTTGCAAAATTGTCTCTTTTGAATCTCCAGAAAAGCCCTTACAACTGATTGATACTATAATTCCTGACTTAAAAGAGAAAGAGATTTTAGTTAAAAATGAATATGCAACACTTTGCAGAAGTGATATTTACACTTATACAGGGATGCGCAAAGAGAAAAATCCAACAATTCTGGGACATGAAATCATTGGAAGAATTGATACTTTAGGGCCCAATGCGCCACTTTTAGATCTTAGGGGCAATTCTTTACAAGTTGGCGACAGAATTACCTGGGCTATTTTTGCTAGTGATCCTGCATCTGAGTTTTCTAAAAGAGGAATGCCTCAAAAGGCTGCTGACCTTTTCAAATACGGGCATGAACAAATTAAGGAAGACAGTACTTTACATGGAGGATTAAGTGAGTTTACTATTTTAAGAAAAAATACTCCAATTATTAAAATTGATGAAGCAGTTCCATTAACAGTTGCAGCAATTATTAACTGTGCAGTGGCAACAGTTGCAGGTGCTATCCGGGTTGCAGGTGATTTAACAGGAAAAAAAATAATGATTTGTGGAACTGGAATGCTGGGCATCATTGCCTGTGCTATGGCTAAGTCGAAAGGAGCTGCTTCTGTAATTGCGATTGATACCAATGAAGAAAGATTGAAAATAGCTTTTGAATTTGGTGCAGATGAAAACTTAGCAATCAATATGGGGCAAAATAATCTACAGCAAATTTATTTTGAGAAGACTGGGAATAATCTTTTAATTGATACATTAATTGATCTTTCAGGTTCTCCAGATGCAATGGAAAATGGTATCGACACTTTAGGGATTGGAGGTACTGCTGTTTTTATCGGAGCAACTTTTCCTCAAAGAAAAATTCAGATAGATGCAGAAAAAATGGTTAGGAAAATATTAACCATAAAGGGGTTGCATAATTATAATGAACAAGATTTTTTGGCAGCAGTAGAATTCATTGAAAAGAACCATCTATCATTTCCATTTGAAAAATTAATTTTTGATGGGTTTACGCTAGCAACAGCTAATGAAGCTTTTAAACACGCAATTGATCAAAATAATTTTAGAGTGGGAATTCAAACAATATAAATGTAAGTATATCAAAAGCGAATTCAATAGAGTTAAAATTTCAAAAAATAACCCCACTGCCTTTATCAGTTTTGCAGGTGCTGCAGCTTTTATTACCTATTGCAGCATGTATGCATTTAGAAAGCCATTTGCAGCAGCAACTTTTGAAGGGTTAACTGTAGCAGGATTTGATTACAAAATTATTTTAATTATTTCTCAAGCCATTGGATATACACTTTCGAAATTCTTAGGTATTAGATTCGTCTCAGAACTTGAGCCTGAAAAAAGAATTAAAGTACTATTGGTGCTGAT
>SESB01001320.1_pt1 | contig 16385 bp, 17 predicted proteins | sample 3171441 | NCBI WGS metagenome assembly SESB01 (sample SAMN06051867, study PRJNA518727) | freshwater metagenome | biome: subpolar coniferous forest; feature: holomictic lake; material: water; isolation source: holomictic Lake 227, 6 m depth | place: Canada: near Kenora, Ontario | collected...
GACCGGGACGCCCCTGTAGGGCACGCACTCGTGCTCGCACCACGCGGTCAAGTGGGCGAGGAAACCGCCGTAGACGTGGGCGGCGGTGGTGCCGACGTGCCGCCGCACCTCCTCGAACACCACGGTGTCGAGCCCGTGGGCGAGATCGGCGACCTCCTCCAGCCAGTTCCTGAACCGCAGGAACGTCATCCCCGCGCCCTCGAAACGACCGGGCCGGAAGGTCACGGTGCCGCTGGTGATCGAGCCGGCACGATCACGCAGCGCCCAGCCGGTCTGGCTGCCGAGATCGAGCGCGAGAATAACCGGCGGGTGATGAAGAAACTCCGATGATGGTGGCGGCGACAGGCGATGCCTGTCTTCAGCGGTGTCAACCTTGAGTGCAGCAATAGACATGAAAGCCTCCAGGGCATGGAATTGCGACGGAGTTATTTGGTCCTTTGCTCCTTTGCTCCTTTGCTCCTTTACTCCGGGGTTGGTGGCTCAAAGCCTCTATGGATCGCCGGTTGGGAGTTCTTTGGGGTAAAGCCGGATGATCTCGGCATCCGGCCACAGCGACTTGGCGCCCTTGATCGCCTCCAGGCCTGCGACCAGCGCCGCCACCTCGTCGGGGGTGATCCAGATCACCGGGGCGCCGTGAAGCTCGCGGACGCGCGCCATGGCGTGTTTCTGCTCGCCGATAGCGATGCGGGTGCCGCCGTGAAAGCCGAGCAAATAGGCGTCGTCGGGAACGCTGGCGGCTTCCATCGCCCGCGCCACCGCCGCCCAGCCCCGGCACATCGCCGCCGCCTGTTCCTCGACGTCGGAGGAATCACCCGTGACCAGCGCCTCGTGGTAAAGCTGCTGCTGCTCGACCAGTCGGTCGTGAAGATCGGGATCGATCCGTTGCAGGGCGATCAGCGTCCAACGGCTCTCGAAGGGGGCGGCGGCCTCCGAAACGCGCCGCATCACGACGGCGAGATCGAGGGCTCCGGGAGGGGTGCTGACGCCGGTCATGGCCGCCCTCCACCGACGTCGGCAAGACCCGTAGGGCACTTCTCAGCCCTATAATCCCCCCTATATGGCGCATACACATATGATGCATGTGTACTCATTATTGAATCTCCTATAAAAGAAGTGTCCTATTGTGTCCGAAGGAGCTTTACTCAAGCTTTTTCATGAACTTGCCTTCGGTCACTTCGTTGGCCACTTCGTCGATTTGGACACATCGAAGTGACCGCACCCTTCGACGGGTTGGACAGATCGAGACGATGGCACCCATTTTTTTGCCCAAAATGACCCTCTGGGACCGCGAAGTGCCCACAAAGTGCCCAACTCCTCGGGTGGCTCCGGGTGTGGCGCCATCGCCTTGATCCGCAAGGCTAAAACACTGTTTTCGACTTGGTCGCAGGCTCACCCGACTGGATGTTCTGGGCCGCCGGCTTCCTGGGCGGAGCCGGCCGGTTGACATCGAAGCGGCTGTTCGGGGAGAAGCCTGATCCGGGTTTGCTGTCGAGGAATAATTGCCAGGTTTCCAGCCCCTCTTCGGTCAAACGAACCCCGGCGAGGTAGCGAGCGGCACCGCTTTTGTAGTCGTCGACATGGGGCAGCACGCTGCGCATCGCCGGAAACAGCGCCCGTGCCCCGAGGGGTTTTGCTTCGGCTCCCGCCTCCAGGGAAAACCAACCGTTGAAGGAAGCGATCAGATCGCGGCGATCCACCATGTAGGCCGGGTTCTGCTCAACCGCAGCCTCCATCCAGGTGGCGACCGGGGAGTTACTGGAGACGTAGGTTTTCATCGCCTTCAGCATCACCGGCGGCGGCGCGAAGTGGCGGCGGGCCGAGAGACGTTTCCAGCCGGTGATCGCCCAGTTGAAGACGCCGCCCAGTTCGCCTTCGATGATTTCTTCGGCGATCTTGCGATTATTCGGGTCTTCTTCGGCCCGCTGCACCGTCATCCGCATGATCAGGGCGCGGTTGTAAACGGCCCCCGACTGGTCTTTGACCCGCGGCATGTGGTTGGCGGTGAGCAAAACCGGAATGTCGAGGCAGCCGGTCCAATCCTGCTGATTCTTGCGCGGCACCGAGATCGGCGCACCGTCGACGATGACCTTGAACCATTCGGCGTCGAGAAATTCGTTCTCCTTCACCGCGTCGTCGGCGACCCAGGCCGAAGCCCCGAGCAGCGGCTCGACCCCGAAATGCTCGGTCAGCGACACCGCGCGAATGCCGCTGGGCTTGCCGCCGACCAGCCCCCGCGCGACGTAGGCGACCTGACTCTTGCCGGTGCGGGTGGGGCCGATCACCAGCAGCGCCTTGGTCAATTCACGACGCTTCCTGCGGATCAGGAAGGAGCCGAAGATTTCCGCCAGGGTGCTGATGCACTTGGCCGCCTCTTCCGGTGCGAGGTCGGCGAAGGCGGCTTCCAGGAACGACAGCCAGATCGGGCAGGTCGCCGCCGGATCGAAGTTGGCCTCGATGCGGGAGGTGGCGTAAAGCTCGGGGCTGTGCGGGATGATGGCGCCGGTTTCCGGATGGATGGCGCCGTTGCGGCCGACGATGTAGCCCGAGGAGTCCCACGGCACCTCTTCGCGGTTCAGGCTCGGCCGTTCGATGACATAGCGGTGAACGGCGTTGAGCAGGCTGGTGACCGGGGAAACGCCGGCCGAGGCGATCACCCCCTGAACGGCGACGCGCAGGCTGTGATGCAGGGTGGCGTCGAACAAACGCCAGTAGCCGTCGCGGTAGGTCCAGGGGTCTCCCGCGATGACGATCAGCGGCCCGCGCTCCTTCAGCCAGTAGGAAATCACCGCCTCGCCGAGCCGGGCGATCAGCGCGCCTTCGCTTTCCGGCTCGGCCCCTCCCTTCCGGGTGCGCTTCTTTTTCGGCTCCGGGGATGCGGCCGGATCACCGCTGTCGGTGGGCTCGGATTTTGGAGCGGCCACCGGCTTCTCGACCGGTTTTTCCACCGGCCGGACGAACTTGGTGCGGGCGGTGGCGATCATGGTGCGAAGGGAGCGCTCCTCCCGCCGCCAGTTCCAGGTGCGGGCGTGGAGGCCGGCGGCGCGCATGGTGGTGGCCATCAGCAGGGTGACGATCTCATCGTCCTCCACGCCCTGGGAGACCAGGGAGGCCGAGACACGAAGCTGAGTCTGGTGGATGCCGCTATCGCCATTGCCGAGGTAGGACATGGCGGCCAGCGCCTTCTCGACATCGAGCGGCGGTTTGAAGCCGAGCCGGGCTGCCGCGGCGAGATAGGGATTGTCGTCCGCTTTGCCCTTTTCCGGCGGGATCGGCGCCATGATCACCGGCCGTTGCCAATCCAGCCACTCCACGAGGTCGGAAAACTCATGCCGGCGCTGCCAGTCCGCCGCCAACACCGTCACCAGGGCCGGTTGGTCGGCGTTGGTGGCCATCACCTCGGGCTTGGTGTTGTGGCTGCCCGGCAGCCGCATGATGCGGGCGAGGTCGCAGACGCTGGTGTCGCCGGCCATGATGCCGGCAAGCTGCTTGAGGACCGCGACGATGCTTTCCTCGGTTTCGGCGGCACCGGGATCGTCGGCCCGCACGCTGATCGCCTCGGTCAGCAGCCAATAGAAATGCAGGCCGCCGCCGCTGTCGATGACGATGCTCGGCGGGTGCGGCAGCGAGGTCACCGCTTGGCGCACCATGGTTTTCTCGAGCCCAAGTTTCCGGGTGTCGACCTCGGCCCACAGCGCCGGGCACTCGGCAAGGTCGGCGCGGGTGCCGGAGGGGCTGCCGGTGACGCGGGTGAAGGTGCCGAAGTACATCGCCCGGCCGGGGCCGTCCCAGCGCTGGCAATGGCCGTCCACCAGGGTGAGGTCGCGTCCGAACAAGGGGCGGTTGGGACCGGCGCCGCGCTCATTGGGCAGGGAGCGGAGTTCCACCGCATGCTCGGTAGTCGAGCCGAAGAAGTCGGCCAGGAAATCGGCGGCGGCGGTATAATCGTGATCGCGCATCGCGGGGGCTCCATCCGAGGACCGGGAGGGGCTGGCCCCGGAGACGATCCGGGGCCAGCGGCGAGGATCAGAAGCGGGTGCGCTTCGGCGCAGGCGGTTCGGGGGCCTTCGGCAGTACGGCCGGCGGTACCGCAGGCGGAACCGCCGGAGCGGAGGCCACGGCTTCGGCGTGCGGGGCAGCGGCATCGGTTTCGGCGATCCAATCCACCAGCTTCAGCACGGGGTAGTAGGTCTTGCCGAAGGTCTTGTGGTTGTAGTGATCGGCCTGGAGTTCGATCACCGGCAGCAGGCCCGGCTTCTGGCGGTAGAGCCGGCCATACGCCTTGCACAGCTCGCCGACCGCGCCGAGGCCGCCCTTGCTGGAGGTGGCGAAGACGAACTCGTCGCCGGTCTCGAGGCCGCGCAGCACCAGCTCGTTGGTGAATTGCCAGGGGTCGCGCGGCTGCTTGCGGTCGTCGAGTTCCCACAACCCCTGGTCGAGATCACCGAGGTCGCTGCGGCGCCGCGGCGGCACGCCATCGGCCAACAGCTCGAGCAGATCGTCGGTGACCCGGTTGGCCGCCCACCGCTTCCACCCCACCCGCAGGCCGGGCATGTTGGCGATGAAGCGGGTGCCGAGCGGGATCAGCTCGTCCTCGGCGCCGTAGAGGTATTCGCCGTTCTTGAAGGTGATGTAGACCTTGACGGCCGAGGCCTGCTCGCCGTAGGCGGCGTAAGGGTCATAGCCGGGCGGGTGCGCGAGCGCGCCGGCCGGGGTGGTGGGGGCGACAGCGGTGCTGGTCATGGTCCTTCGCTCCTCTGGTGGTGATTCAGCTCAGGGTGATGGTCAGGCGTTCCGAGGGATCGCCTTCACGGTCGAACGGGGCGAGATCGAGACCGGCCCGTTCGGCGGCCTTACGGTCGAAGGACTTCCTGCCCTTGACCGGGAACCAGGAGATCGAGAAGCCGTCGCCCTCGACCTTGCGGGTGCCGAGATCGCGCAGCAGCACCCGCACCTGCTCGCGGATGTCTTCCCGCCGCTTGCCGGCATCCTCGGCCTGGCCATCGGCCGCCTCGTGCTGCTCGACCAGGGCTTTCAGGTGAGCCATGGCGTTGTCGCCGATCAGCACCACGTCGCGGGGGACGGAAGCGACCAGGGCACCCTGGCAGCGGTGGTGGAAGGCGCAGCGTTTGCACTCCTCGCCCCCGGCGATCTTGCCTTCGGGCGGCAGCTCGGTCGGGTTCTCGGCCAGCATGATCTGGCGAGCGCGCTCCTTGGCGGCGGCGTACACGGACGGGTCGAAGCGCACCGCGAATTCGGTGATGGTGTCGAGAAAGGAGGCGTCGGCGTAGCTGATCAGCGCCACCTCGGGGCGATAGGGCGTGCAGGCCCGGATCAGCCCCATCTGGACCTGGGTCTGCCCCGAATGCTCTGCCTTCGCCTCTTTCAGCGACACCCGCGGATCGATCGACTTGCACTCCACGACCAGGGCGTCCGATCCCAGATCGGGAATACCGAGATGGGAGAGGCTGTCGGGAGCGATGCCGACCAGCAGCCCGTCGCTGGTGGCGGAGAGGTAGCCGTCGACCAGCGTCTTCTGCTCGCGGCCGGCGAACAGGAACTGGACGCCTTCGGGCTTCTGGCCGCGGATGGCAGGCTCCCAGAAGTGATTCTCGATCAAATCGCCGCGAACGCGGGCACCGTAGCGGTCTTCATAATCGGCATCGGGCGGAGTCTCGGCCTTGGCGTAGGCGGTGCGGCGGGCGCAGAGGAATATCTCCGAGGCGCCGACGGTGGTCAGCCGGTCGTGACTCCAGTGTTTCTGATTGGCCGCGACATGGCGGTCGGCCATGTCCTTGACACTGATCCTCATCTCCGGAATCCTTTCCTTCATGGGTTGAGCAAACGGCGGATGATCTGAAAGGCGCTCTCGGGTTCGTCCGGCAGCGGGTCGTCGAATTCGGCGAGCCCGGCCTCGCGACGGACGCGGCTGATCTCGTCGCCGATCAGCCTGAGGGCGGCGAGGCGAACCTCCTGGGACGCGGATAAAAGCCAATCCTCCCCAGCCACCACCTCGACCAGTTCGTCGGCGTCGTCCGGCCCGAGGGTGGCGATCCAGGCGACCATGGCGCGCACCCGTGGCCCTTCCGGGCAGTCGAGCGCCTTGTCGAGCCACTGCTTCCGAGCGGCGTGGTAGGCCTGAGAGAGGGCCGTCTGTTCCCGCCGCCGCACCACCAGCGCTTGCCCCGCCGCGGTATGCCGGGGGTGCTGGTGCCGCTCGCCGTAGGCGAGAAAGGCGTTCACGACGCCCTCCGGGGCACGATCCTGAGCGCCAGATAGGAAAACCGCCGCCGCCCAAGCCGCCGCTGGACCAGCGCCACCATGCCGTGGCCGGAATAGTCCAGGACACAAGCGGCGAGGCTGTCGATGCGGGCGTGCTCCGGGGTCCTCTTCTCGTCCTCGGGCGGCTCGCGGTCGATGGCGAGGAAGCCCTGGTGATATTCGAAGCTCTCGCCGGGAATGGCGCCGCCAAGCCAGGCGCAGAAGCTGTGGGCGGTGGGCTTGCCGGAACCGAGCGGGACGGTCGGAATGATGGGCAGAGGGCTGCGATCGGGCATGAAAAATCTCCTTCTACCGGCCAGATACCCAGGCACCGGCCGATGCGTTTCACGGGGGCGATTTTTTGGGGGGCGGAGGGATTACCGGGGCGGCGCCAGACCGTGGGCCAGCAACCACCGCTTCAGCTCGGCACGGCGGCGGGACCACGTGGCCCGAGAAGCCGGCTGACGCTCGAGCCCGGCGCCAAACAGCGTCAGGGTGTCGGCGACCCGGCCGGGCGCCCGCTCCAGCGCCGTCCGCAGGTCGTGCCGGAGATCCGCGAAGGCGAGGTGCCGGTCCTCGGCACGAAACACCGTGGCCCGGAACAGCCGCTCGTCGGCGTCATCGCCGATGGGATCGACGGGATCGGGCGCCTGCGGGTCGACCAGGAACTCCCAGGCCCGCCTGCGTGCCGCCCTCGCCTTCAGCCGCTCAGCCGCCCGCCGCGCCACCAGATCGACGAAGGCCCCGAACGGTGACCGGCTCTCGTCGAAATGGCGAAGCCGCGTCAGAACCTGGAGCGCGATCTCCTGGCGGAAATCGCCCCAGTCGTCGCGAGACAGCTCAAGCCGGCGCACCACCCGTCCGGCGAAAAACTCGGCGCTGCGGCACAAGCGCCGGACCTGATCGGCAGAGAGCGGCGGGCAGCGGCCCGGATAGGTTGAGGTGAAGGCGGGCATCGGGGGCTTTCCGTTGCGGGATGGCGCTGAACGCCGGTCACGAAACGGTTATGGCAGATATGAGAGCCCACCCTGGAGGCACGACGGTGCATAATCGTGCACAATTCCGAATTATGCACTGCGCTAACCAATTAATATATAATGGAGAATCGCCATTTTTCGGAGTATTTCGAATTGTTCTAAAAAACGTGAATTATGCACTGCCTAACACATTGACTTCACATAATAAACACAGGGTTATTCTGCTTTTGTATTCATTTAGCATTACCACAGGATTATGCACTGCCTAACCAATTGATTAAGCTCGGTAAAATCGCCATTATTGGTCATTCCCCCTCCACCCGTGCAGGAGCCCGGCGAGGTGCAATCCAGTCATTGTGGGAGCAAAAGTTCGTGGGGTTGGGAGAGGCAAAGTCACCATGAATGAAAATGATGACTAACTAGCGAATATATGAGCCACGCTTCTCAAGCCGAATGAAAAACTCGCCAGAATCGCCCAACCTTATTTTTGACTTGGCGTTCATCGGGCACGCGATCCGTATTGATGGCGAACCAATCTAGTGACAGGCGAACCAGTTCCGCCTGTGATTCGGGAATGCCAAGATTATATATCGTCTTGAAATTCCCAAACCACATACCCTCCCAATCATGGATGGTCGGTGGCCCGCGCCGGCTCGGAATGAATGCCGGGTTTTCGCCGATGGAATCCGGCGTACTGGAGGATACGAGCGCCTCGAACCGCCGTTTTTCATCACTGCGAACAACGATATCCGACATCCTGATCGTCTGATACTGATCCTCGGATTGAATGCAAAGAACCGTTTGCGCAGAATCGCTCTGAAATCGCGTCAACGTCACGGTTTCACCCTTGAAGGCTGGCCAGACGTCGAAGCCGACTACCGGAATAATCCCTGGCGGCAGACAGCGCCGACGAGCCTGCTTCCCGCCCTCGCGCCCCCTTGGCGCGACAATCACTTCCCTGACGACCACGACCGACAGCGTCAACATGCCGGTCAAAGCATAGCTCCCGATATCCTCGATCGACACCCCCCAGCACTCTGAGAGTTGAAGCAGGGTAAAGAAGGGCTTTTCCGGAAGCGGCATGGCATCACCGGAGCATGACAGGAGGCCTGGGCGGCAGGTGTCCGCCGGTTTTACGGCGGAAGGCGGATCGGGTCAGGCCCAGCCCGGCGGCCCGCGCGCAATGATTGCGATGGCAAGCGAATGCCCGGAGGCCAGATCAACGAAGTCGAAGTGGTCGCTCATGGAAACCCTCCAACCCTATAATACTGTTACAGGCTCCCATCAGACGGGATGGCGGCTCAGCAGCCCAACGCCAAGGGATCAAACACCATGATGCGGCATATTTTTCTTAAACTTTTCGCTATTGTCTTTCGTTTTGGCGCCACGGCGTCTCTACCACCCTTCACAACGACACCAATAGTTCATGCCCGAAGATAGTTCCCGTGACGTTCCGGGAACAATAGCCTTTGCGCATTGGCGAGTACGTGTTTATACGTATTCCCGCTTTGCGTGCGCAGAACAGTTTGAAACGGAAGGAAAATAAAGGTAGTTGATCCTGTCGTGCCATTGTATGGCGCTCATATGTCGCAGCAGGAAATCGCCTTTCCAGCCGTTGCGCAACGGTTTGTTAAGAATTACCCCGGTCGACTCGATGCCGCGAGTCGACGATCAGCGGCACTTGTTCGGGGCCTGCCCGCAGCGACACCGGAATGAAGCGGTGAAACATTTTGCCGGGTGCCTGGGTATCCGGTCGGTATAAGCCCCAACTCGGGGTTCGCCGATCAGGAGGTCGCCACCGTGATCACCGCTCTCCCCTCATCCGCTATGACCGCCGCCGAGCGCCTCGACGAGGTAGCCGCCATCCTGGCCACCGGCATGAGGCGCCTTATCCTGAAAACTCAAGGCATTAAGTCGCCGGCCGGGCAGAGAGTTTCCTTTACTGAGACCGGTCACCAGAGCGGTCATGGGACGAGAGAAACCCGCAGCCGGAGGAAAAAACCATGACCGACAGCGTGCTGGCGAGCATCGCCGCCCTTTCCACCCTGCCGATACCGGCGCTGAAGGAGCGCTGGCGCGAGTTGTTCCAGACCGAGCCTCCCGCCTTCAACCGCGGCTACCTGGAGAACCGCCTCACCTTCCGCATCCAGGAACTGGCCTACGGCGGCGTCGCCCCGGTCACCAACACCCGCCTCGACGCCATCGCCACCGACGAAAAATACGTGGATCGCGAAGCGGCCCGGAAGCGAATTCCGGAACGCCCGGTGCCCGGCACCCGGATCGTTCGCGAATGGCAAGGGGTCGAGCACGCCGTGACCGTGCTGGAGACCGGCTTCGAGTACCGGGGCCGGCCCTTCAAGTCCCTCTCCGCCGTCGCCAACGCGATCACCGGAACCCGCTGGTCCGGTCCCCTCTTCTTCTTCGGCCCTCGCTCCTCCGGAGGTGACAAATGAAGCCCACCAAAGTGCCAATCAAGAAGGTCCGCTGCGCCATCTATACCAGAAAGTCCTCGGAAGAGGGCCTGGACATGGAGTTCAACTCCCTCGACGCCCAGCGCGAGTCTTGCGCCGCCTACGTCGTGAGCCAGAAGGCCGAGGGCTGGCTGGAACTGCCCGACCGCTACGACGATGGCGGCATCTCGGGCGGCACCCTGGAGCGCCCTGCCCTCAAACGCCTGCTCGCCGATATCGAGGCAGACCGGGTAGATGTCGTGGTGGTCTACAAAATCGACCGCCTCTCCCGCGCCCTGATGGACTTCGCCAAGCTGGTGGAAATCTTCGACGCCCACAAGGTCACCTTCGTCTCGGTGACGCAGAGCTTCAATACCACAACATCCATGGGCAGGCTAACTCTGAACATCCTCCTGAGCTTCGCCCAGTTCGAACGCGAGGTGATCGGCGAGAGGATCAGGGACAAGTTCGCCGCCAGCCGCAAGCGCGGCCTGTGGATGGGCGGGGTGCCGCCGCTGGGTTACGATGTCGTCGCCCGCAAGCTGGTGGTGAATCCTGACGAGGCCGAGCTGGTCCGGTCGATCTTCCGCCGCTTCATCGAACTCGGCTCGGTCAGTGCCCTGATGCACGAACTCACCGCCGCCGGCCACCGCGCCAAATCATGGACCACCCAAGATGGCAAGGAACGCCAGGGCGGCCCCATCGACCGCAAGGCCCTCTACGGCTACTTCGCCAACCGGGTCTATCTCGGCGAGGCGGTGCATAAGGGCGTCTCCTACCCCGGCGAGCACGAGGCCCTGATCGATCAGGCCACCTGGGACAAGGTCCACGCCATCATCGGCGAGCACACCCGGGTCCGCGGCTCGCGCCCCCGCACCGAGTCCCCTGCTTTGTTGAAGGGCCTGCTGTTCGGCCCCACCGGCACGCCGATGACGCCCATCTTCACCCGCAAGCAAAACGGCAAGATGTACCGCTACTACGTCAGCCAGACCGCCATCCGCAACGGCTACGGCGCCTGCCCGATCAAGACCGTGCCGGCGGGCGAAATCGAGGGCGCGGTGGTCGCCCAGCTCCGGGGCCTACTGCGCACGCCGGAGATCATCGTCCGCACATGGAAACAGACCGCCGAGGACGGAGACACCATCGCCGAGTCCGAAGTCACCGCCGCCCTGAGCCGGCTCGACCCGCTCTGGGACGAACTCTTCCCCGCCGAGCAGGCCCGCCTCGTCCGCCTGCTGGTCGCCCGCGCCACCATCGGCTCCGACGGCGTCCAGATCGCCCTCCACACCGGCGGCCTCGCCACCCTGGCCACCGACCTCCGCCCCACCCTCACCCAGGGAGCCCCGCAATGACCAACGCCACCAGCGCCGTGCTCAGCGAAGACGGCCAAATTTTGACAGTTTTTGTGCCCCTCAATTTTAGGAAGCGGGGCGGCCGCAAGCTGATCATCCCGCCGGCCGGAGCCCCCGAACCGGTCTACAGCCCGCCGCCGCCCAAGGTGAACCCGCCCCTGGTCAAGGCCCTGGCGCGAGCCCACCGCTGGAAAAAGCTCATCGACACCAAGCAATACGCCACCATCAAGGAGATCGCCGCGGCGGAAAAAGTGGCGGAACGCTATGTCGGCCAGTTGCTCAAACTCACCCTCCTCGCCCCCGATATCGTCGAAATGATCCTCGACGGCCGCCTGCCCAAGGGGGTCGGCCTCGCCGATTTCATGAAGCCCTGGCCCGGAATATGGGAAGAGCAGAGGGCGCACCTCAGAAGCCTGGGGCAAGAGTAAGCCGGAGACAGCCCCTGCGATCCGTACTCTTGCCGGCTCTCTGGCACCAGAGGACGGCGTAGAGTACGGATCACGGGCTGCCGTCGCCGATTGCCGGCGGAACGCCCAGCTGTATCTCCAACCGCGCCGCATCAGCCCGGGCGGCTTCCGCGATCAACAGCGTCAACCGTCCGTTCTCCGACACCACGTCCCCCTCGACCCGCAGGCGGTCACAAAGGACGGCCAACTTGCTGGCTATGTCCTCGAGGGACTCCGCCGGGTGGCGCATCAGGACGGTGGTCGCCTCTGCGATGGCGTCGCAGCGGGCGGCACGGGCATCGTCGCTCAGGCCATACTGCGGGCGCTGCACCTGCAGCAACTTCCGGTAACTGCGGCCAACCGGCGTGGTGGCCCGCGGCAGAGCCTCTTCGCTCATGATCAAGTTCTCCGCACTCAGAGAATATTACGGCCAGGGAATGTCCTGCCGAGCAGGATAAGGCTCAATTCCCTGCTCAATAGCAATAATATAAAGCAGAAATTCACATATAAAGTCCGCAGCAGACGACGAATACGCCGCTTTACGCACTGATAATCACTATAGCCTTTGACTTTATCCGGGCACATCCACACCGTTCAGCCTGCCGGACGGATATTGACCCTGAGCCGAACCGGCACAAAAGGACCACCGAAGAAACCAAGTGTCCGATCCGGTACCAGAGCATGCACCAACCGCGCCCCCGCGCGCGTTCGGCCGGTCCCCGCACTCGTGTTTTGGAGAGTCCACGAGAAGGCGAGCCGGTCTTGCGCGGAAAGGCAGGTCGGTGCCTCCGGGCGCCGAACTCAACAAAAACCCGGCGGCCTTGTTTGCGACATGGCCGCCGGGGTTCCTATTGGCCCTTAGCGGCAGCGTGTCCGCTCCCGGACGCTCTGAATCTGCCGAAGCTGCGAGAGCAAGATGATCATCCCCGCGGGCTCACCGCACCCGGCCCAGGCGCCGCCGCCGGTCAGGGGCAACCCGACCTTGATCAAGGCCCTGGCTGGCGCCCACCGGCGGAAGAAACTGCTCAATACGTCCGGTTCGGGCCGATAATCGACGGTCTCGTTCCAAACACGAAGCGCTAACAACGGCTGCTGGACAGTTGGCCACATAGCAGACCCTAGGCTCCGCGGTAGTAGCGGATCAGCGGAGGGTACTTGTCGCTGTCACGCAGCATCAGGCGATCCTCTGCCGGCCCAATGTCGGCTGGTGGCGGATAGTATGTTTGGTCGACGATAATGAGCTGCCAATCCCTCAGCTGTTCGCCGAGTAGATGGTAGAGCTCGCGGTAAAAATTCTCGAAAACGTCTCGATTCACGTCGGGAGTGATGTTTTTCATCGGCGAGTCAATGATCAGAAAATGGGGCAACGGCAGTCCATTTTCGGCGGCAGTCTTATGCAATGCCAGTGCAAAACAAATTTTAAGAAGGGTTTTCTTCCCACCGCTGCCGGCATCATAGAATGTCCAGCCCAGTCCGGGGTTGTTTTCCTGCAACACCTCGGGAATAAGCGTCCGACGATTGATAACTATTTCTTCCTTATTCGTGAACGCCGGAAAATGGATCGCCAGCAGCACTTCCTTGTAATTACGCTCGATCGCTTTATAGTTCTCTTCTGCTGTCAGCAGAGTTGCCTGCTCTTCTTGGATTTGCCTGCGAAGCAGTTCCATCGGCGCGTTCAGCGCATCGGCGGCGGCATGGACCTTCTCGACTTCCGCTGGCATCGCCCGTATCTTCTCCAGAAGCATGGATCGTTCCTGGATGGCGGCTAAGCGCTTCTCATGCTGCCGACTACGGGCCAAGTACTCCGACTCATACCGACGCGCCTCACTGCTCAGCCGCCCCTCAAGCACGTGTCGTTCCATAAGCTGAGCTTCGAGTTTCTCGGTGAGCGGCTTGACGGCCCGGCGGTGCCGCTTGGTCGATTGCTTGAGGTCGGCAATCCGGGCGTCAAGGTCCTGGCGGATGACATCCGCGCTGGTTGCTTCGACTGACTGCTGCAACTCATCGGGCGTCTTGCAGAGATAACAGCAGCCGACCGCACGCTTCGACGCCACCTTGATGTCGGTGCCGCACGCAGGACAAGCGTCGAACGACACGTCATCCAAGATCGCGTGCGCCACGGCGGTGCGTGCGGCCTTGAATTTTAGGGAGATGAGTTCGGACTCTAGCCCCTCCTGCTCACGGATCCGAATGTTGAGGTCGTCCAACGCCTCTCTGGTCTCGGCGATGCTCCGCGTGAGCTGGTCGAGGCGTGCCCGATCGTCGTCGGCGATGAAGGCCTCTGGACGATAGCCCTGCTCGAGACGCTCAAGCTCCATCTCGATCGTTCGGGCTTCATCATTCAGGGCCGTCAATTCGTGCGTGATTTTATCTTCCGACCCGAACTCGAAGCGTTGCAGAAATTGGTGAATCTGGGCGACCGCCTCGCGCTTACCGCGTTGGTCCTGACGTAGTTCCTGCAGTTTATTCTCAAGCTCGCTGAGCTTCTCACTCATGTATCCGACGCAGTATCGAATGGCGTCCTGGCTCTTTTCCTTACGAATGGGGGTATCGAGTAGGAAAAAGTCAGAATCCAGGTGGTCTTGATCGAGATATACAAACTCCAGGAGGTCCCTGATGCTCAGCCGGACCATGGTCGAGTCCGGGTCGGAGGACCGTTTCCGGACCTTAATCACGCCGATACCAAGGAGGTACAGGATGAGGTCGCTGAGATTATAGATGGTGTCGCCGAATACCGGCGAGGCCTGCGCCGCCAGGGGCGTCGCGCATTGGAATCGCTCGCCGTCTGGTGTCTCCCAGGAGACCGAAACGTAGCTCTTGTCGGACGGCGCACGTTCGATCAGGACGTCATTTTCGCCCAGCATCAGGTTCAACTGGACGGACACCAATTCCGATCGCAGCGCTGGCGTGTTCGTCAGCCCGCCGCCCAGGCAGTAGTCGATCAGCGCGGGTATGGATGACTTCCCCGCGCCCATTTCGCCGTGGAAAAACGATACCCGTTCGGCTAGCTGGATTTCCTCGACGCTCCGCCGATTGATCAACTTAAGCTGTCGCAGCTTCATCTTCATGGGGATATCGCCTGATCGAAAGATAACGTCCCAATTTCCGGAAACGTGTTGTAGATGAACTTCATGATGTCGGTGGCGCCGATATCAATACTCTCACGCAGCACCTTCGCGCGCTGCGCCAGGGGGGCGAACGCAGCGTCGCCGACAATGCGTTCGGCGTACTTGCGACCACGATCGGTCAAAGACAGGTTGATCGTCCGTCCCGTAGTCTGAATCGACACCAACCCCTTAGCGGCGAGCACGTTCAGGAAGCGGCGATACCGATGGTCCCACGGTCCGTAACGGTATCGGACCATCTCCGCTTCGACAGTCTTGCGCTCATAGGGCTCGATGGCGATCTTCTTCTCGCTGACCTTTCGAGTCCGCATGGCCTTTTCGAAGTAGGTCGGATAGCGTAGAAGGAAGTCGAGCTTGGCGAGCTTGGTGATCCCTTCGATGGCGGGGCGCTCCTCCTCACCGCGGTCGAAGGCGGCGAGTAGCAGCATGAGCCGCCCAAGATGGACCTGTTCGTCGCGGTCCAGGCTGGTGACGATGTCGGCCAAGGAGCTCATGACTTCTTCCCCGACTCGAGCTCAAACCTATCGCTCCACCAGACCGAACACTCTTCTGTGAGGATGCCTGCGGCGCCGACGAGGTGCTCTTTGGTGGCGCCGAACAGGGGGTGAGCCTGCAACGTGACGCGCTCGAAAAGCCGCTGACGCAGTCCATAGTACATCTCCGGCGCGTAGTCTGTGGACATCTTGGCTGCGGCGTTGATCTTGGCTTCGACGCAGTCGTCTTCGACCAGAGATTTCAGGTGGGTGAGGCGTTTGTTGGCGGTAGCAATGCCATACTTGTGCAGCCAGCCGAGATAAAGTTTCTCCATAGACGCCTTGAAGTCCTTCACCTTGTTGATGCGCTCCACCTGGAGACCGCCGCGCTCCAGTTTCTCGGTAAGGACATCCGTACCCGGTGGAATGCCGTCTGCGTCAACTAGGTGGGCCGAAACTAAAAGATTATCGGCGTCGATTGCGATTGAGATTTCGACAACTTCCTTCACTCTCTCGACGCAGATCGTCTTGCCCTGCAGGACCAAGGCCTCACGGTGGGCGGCGAAGTCGGACACCAGTTCGTAGAGTGAGGCGACGTCGCCGCCGAGCGACATTGAGGAAGCGGTATAGGTGAGGTACATCAAGTTGTCAGCTACTCGGCGAGCGACTAGGCCGCTGCAGCCCTCGACCTCCTTCAATTCGGCTACGACTTCCCGAAGATCGCTAGGCGACTTTTCTAGATCACTCTCGTAACCGACGAGCTCCATCTTGAGCATAGCCGACACAACATCGGCTTCGGCGCACTCATGGTCCTGGCAGATTGTTGCGACGTAGGCGCGCAGTTCATGTTTGGCCGATAGGCCTTTGACCCCGCCCCGGCTCTTGATCAAAGTGACCAGGAACTTAATGCAGTTTTTATCCTGTTTTTCTTCCCAAAATCCGTGGTTGGTGACAAAATGGTAAGCGTCGAATTGGCCAGGAAACTTCTTCTCCAGCTCGGCAAATCGCGCGATTGACTTCTTGATCGCCGCATCGGTGGCTTTGAACGGTTCGCCCTTAAACTGGCGGGTCTTGACCTGGACTCCTTCGAACGTGCCGGTCTTCTTCCTTAGGAGGATATCCTCGAAGTTCTCGCAGTAGACGGCGTCGTGTTTGCACCCAGTATCCAGTAGCTTGGCGCACTGGATGGCGGCGTACGCGTGCTGGTATCGAAAGCGACGTTGGACGTCGTCGCCAGGATCCTTCGTGTCGAGGCTTTCGCCCGGGCTTCCCGACAAAGTTCACTCCGATCATCGCGGGAAAAC
>SESB01001321.1_pt1 | contig 16382 bp, 15 predicted proteins | sample 3171441 | NCBI WGS metagenome assembly SESB01 (sample SAMN06051867, study PRJNA518727) | freshwater metagenome | biome: subpolar coniferous forest; feature: holomictic lake; material: water; isolation source: holomictic Lake 227, 6 m depth | place: Canada: near Kenora, Ontario | collected...
AGTTTTTCGTCGTTGAGCGACTGAAGTTCCCTGATGTTCGGAATCCTCCAGTCTGATTTTCCTGATAAGGATAAACCAGTGGCATAAACAAGTGCCTCCTCCCAGGTCAGTGTCGTGGCATTTGGTACTTTCTGCCAAATCAATCCTGTGTAGTTGTCGGTAACCGTCCCATCCCCATTGTCTTTAAAGTGGAGGGATGGCAGCGTCGAGACAGAGGTTGTTCTCACGGCCCTGACATGGAATCTTTTGGTTCCTCCGGCGCTGATGGTTTCCGACTTGGGATGTGCGCCAATGCCACCACCTGCATTGGTAACCCAGATATTGGCTGCGGCATCTGCCCTCAGATCGCTGGTCCACCAGTATTCTGCAAGCGTCCTGGTAAAATAGCTGGTGTTCAATGCCGGATTGACATTGTCAAATACATTGATACCGAAAAGTTCATGTGAAGTTGGCAGACGCCAGTCGTTGTGCCCTCCGAGTGTCATTGATCTACAAAATGCGGCGGCATTCTCGAAGGTCATTTCACCTCCGTCTGTTTTCTGCCACATCAATCCGGTATTGTTATCCGTGACCGAACCATCGCCATTGTCCTTGTAGGACGGAGCATGAAAATCAAAATCAGAATCCTCGCCCTTTGTGTTGGTATAGCTGATTATTTGACCGGTATCCGGGAGATAGCCGGAGAAAACAGGACTGGAGTCAGGATTGCCCGGATCGGTACTTTCCTCCTTTTTGCAGGAGAAGCCAAAAACCAGGGTAAGCAGAAACAGGAGAATTAAACCTTTCAATAACTTCCAAACATCGGCTGAAATCATATTCTGAAAAATTTCAGGTTGGTAATGATGTCAGTTTAGAAGATGAAAAAATAAAAATCTGGCGCGGGATTACTCTTTTTTCTTTTGTGGCTGCAAATCGTTCCTCTTTTGTGGCTGGAGATAATCACGAATGCCATTTACAAGATGCTGAAATTCTTTTAGTTGCTCTTCGGTGCAGATATCCTTGAATTTCCGTGCCTGTTCGATACGCAATAATTCCATCCGGTATTCATTGTCAGAAATACGGCGAGCGATATTTTTCAGGAAAGTCGTATCTGTATCAGCATGAAACATGACAATGTTCATCGAGTCGCGTTGTGACCGGATTAAAACGGTGATTTCTTCCTCCTGCCGGTTAAAATCTTCTCTCAGTTGAAAGATTGCCTCTTCCTGTCCTTTGGAAAGACCAAGTTTGTCTCTTAGAATCTGGGTCGAATTTTCTTTCCCTTTTCTCGGCGAACGATCACCCGGTGCTGGTCGGTCTCTTTTTTCGCGCCAAAGGAAGCCAATGGAAAAAAGATTAAGTAAAATCAGTACAAGAATGATCCTGATAAGAAACTTATTTCGTGTAAAAATGTCCATCTGGTTAAAATTTAGAGGAATTGGATGTAATCAGGTAATCTGATGCAATATTCCTCATATTCGCAGCCTCGAGTTGTGATCTTTCCTTCAGCCAGCTTTTTGAGAAGGAAACAAGATTGAAGGCAAGAAGCAGAAAGATGGCATATAGCACCCATCTGCTTCCCGAAAAGTCCTGCTTTTTCCTGCGTGACTCATCCAGGCGGTGAATTAACTTCTTATTCCATTCAGCGGAAGGCTCAATGGAATTCAGGTGGTCAAAATGTTCAATTAAGTTTACCTCTTTTTTCATGGTCGTATATCTTTGACGATATTCATTTAAAATTCTGGCGATTATTATTTTAAAATTATTTTCAGATTTTGCCTGGCCCTGTAAATCAAAGAGTCAACGGCAGTAAGCGTGGTTTGCATAATTTCGGCAATTTCAGTATTGCTGTATCCGTCAATCTTGCTCAATGTCAATGCAATTCTCTGACTTTCGTGCAACTTGTTCATTGCCTGCAATAGCAGTGCGAGATTTTCATTCTCCTCCAGGGTGTGATCCGGTCTTTCGGTACCGGAATCCAGATGGGTGATTTTATCAATGCCCAGGGTTTTGCCGATGGAAGTGATCCTTTTTTTTCTGGATTGTCTTTTTATTTCATCCAATGATTTCGTTACCGCGATGCGATAAATCCAGGTACTTAATTTTGCGTCTGCCCTAAAGTTTCTGATCGAATGATATATCTCGACAAACACCTCCTGTGACACGTCTTCGGCATCCTCCCTGTTGAGCAGAAAGCGGAAACAAATATTGAGTACCGTCTTTTGGTACGCATCCACCAATTGTGCAAAAGCAGAACGGTTCCCGGACTGCAGCTGAATCAGAAACTCAGTTTCGCTGCTTTTCCCGGAATCGGTTTGAATTTGCTTCAGACTATTTGAGCGATTCACTTGGATACCCTTAAGCCGTTGGTTAATATTGCAGGATCTTTCATTCAGCACAAACAAAAATTGAATCCTTTCTGAATCAATCGGATGAAAATTCCCAGACAAAAGTATTAACTTTAAAAACAAGAACTATGCCACAAATCTTTTCTATCTTCACTCTAATTTTGGATTGATTTATGATTTACAACAATAAGAAGCCCCTCTCATTTCTGAAAAAATGGCTCCTGTTCTCGGGTCTGACACTTCTCATGATCATGATCGCCACGATTTTTCTGGAGCAATTCGAACTACTATTCAGCCTCTCATTTTTGCTGATTATAGCACTCATTTTCAACAGGATGCTTAATTTCAGTTTTGTCCGCATACAACTTGAGAACAACTACCTGATTATCCGGCACTATTCCCTTTTTGCTGTAGAAAGAAATTACGAATCCGTGGAGTTTCCAGTTGCCAGTCTCAGGCATGTCACAGTTAAAAAATATTTGTTTGGTCTCAAATGGGACCTCCTTCTTACCGTAAAATTAAAACAGGGACTCGCCAGTTACCCACCTATTTGTCTTTCCGCAATTCCTTTTGCTGACCGGGAAAAGATCGTTGCACTGATAGGCAGTCTGGTTGTTTAGGGAAAGGTCTGAAGCATAATGGGAGAAGGAAAAAAATGAGACCAGCATCCGACGTAGCTATTTCTTCAATGATGCTGAATCATTCCGGACAGAAACAACAAATAGGGAAAGCGGAATAATCCACCAACAAAATTACCCCTTCGGCTTGAGACCAGTGGGCAATTCAGAAATCAAAAATCAAAAATTCCCTTATCTGACTTTGGTGTATTGTTGTTGCTGTAAAACTACAGCCGTCCGGGCAGGAAGGTACAGTTTCAGGTGGTGGGGCGATCCCAGTCCGCTTTCAGGCAGTGAATAATAGGTCATCCGCTCATCAATGCGGTTAAAACCGCCATAAATATGCGCATCCGTGTGAAGAATAACCTTAAACTTGGCAGGATCACATTGAATACCGTAATTTTCGTAGGATTTGTCGGGGTTAAAATTGAAAACAAAGAGCAAATCTTTTCGCTTGAAGGCCAGTACCTGATCGGGCATATTGTCATGCACCCGATATACTTCAGGAACCTCCAGCAACCTTTCCCTTCTGAAGAGTCCAATCATATCCTTGTCGAAATCAAGCAACCAATGAAACTTCAGCTCGGGATCTTCCGCTACACTCCAGATTCTGCGGGCATGCTGATAAGACCAATCATTTCCTTCGCGGGGAAAGTCAATCCATTCAGGGTGTCCGAATTCATTTCCCATGAAATTGAGGTAAGCACCTCCCGCACAGCCAATAGTAACCAGTCTGATCATCTTGTGCAGGGCAATCCCCCTGTCGACTGTCAGGTTGGGCTGATCCTTGCGCATGCTATAATACATTTCCTTGTCGATCAGCCTGAAAATAACCGTTTTATCCCCAACCATGGCCTGATCATGACTTTCGACGTAACTCACCACTTTTTCCTCGGGACGATGGGTGGTCAACTCGTGAAATAAATGTCCGACATTCCACTCCTGGTCTTGCAGCTCCTTGATCACCTTGATCCACAAATCGGGAACCCCCATCGACATTCGGTAATCAAATCCCAATCCTCCGCTTTCCAAAGGGGCAGCCAGACCGGGTAAACCGCTCATTTCCTCAGCAATCGAAAGCATACGCGGATTGATCTCATGGGCCAGTTTGTTGGCCAGCATGAAATAAACCACTGCTTCATCATCCAGATTAGGCGTAAAATAATCGGCATAACAGGTAAATGCCTTGCCCAGTCCATGGTCGAAATAGAGCATGCTGGTCACACCATCAAAACGGAAGCCGTCAAATTTAAATTCGGTCAGCCAGTATTTGATGTTCGACAGTAAAAAGTGGATGACCTCGTTCTTTGCATAGTTAAAACAATAGGAGTCCCAGGCAGGATGTTCTCCCCTGGCACCCGCATGAAAAAACTGGGTCCTTGTTCCGTCATACAAACCGAGTCCTTCATTGATGTTTTTTACCGCATGGGAATGAACCAGATCCATGATGACAGCTATGCCCATTCCATGCGCTTCATCAATCAGGTGCTTGAGCTCTTCCGGCGTTCCAAACCGGGATGAAGGCGCAAAGAAACTGGAAATATGGTATCCGAAGCTGCCGTAATACGGGTGCTCCGGTATCGCCATCAGTTGAATGGTGTTGTATCCGGCAGCCTTCACCCGTGGCAGCATCTCATATCGAAACTCATTGTAGGTGTGGACTCTGGGCTCTTCTCAGGCCATTCCCACGTGAGACTCATAAATTAATGGAGCCTCATGCAGCGGCTTGAAAAAATGCCGGAACTGAAAAGTCTCTTTGGGTGCCCAAACCTGGGCATTGAAAATATGTGTTGAATCATCCTGCACCACCCTTTTTGCCCAGGCCGGTATTCTTTTGCCCGAACCATCAGGCCAGTAAAGTGAAAGTGCGTAAAGATCTCCATGATGAACAGCTGCAGGTGGCATTTCAAGCTCCCAGCAACCGTTTCCAATACTTTTAAGCTCATAATCAGAATGATCCTGCCAGTTATTGAAGTTTCCTATGATAAATATGCGAGTGGCATTGGGAGCCCAATCCCGGAAAACCCATCCTTTTTCAGTCTTGAACAGCCCAAAATAGTCATGCCCTGAAGCAAAATCCAACAAGGAAATATCTCCAAGTAACTCTTTCTCTTTCAATTGGTATTTCTCAGCCCAGCGCAAAAAATCAGATGCATACGGCTGCAAATACGAATCTTCTTCAACCAACCGGGGCACTGTCATAGAATTTACCTTTATATCGGATAAAGTTACAATAAATAACGGAGTTTAATTCCCAACGTAATATTTTTCAATTCCGTCGGCAACGATTTTCTTCAGGTCTTCGGGGGTGTCGATACCCACTGTAGCGTGGTCAGTTACCTCCGTTTTGATCTTGTAACCATGTTCAAGCCAACGGAGTTGTTCCAGTGATTCTGCCTTTTCGAGGAGTCCTTCGGGCAGTTCGCACAATTTGTCGAGGATGTCTGTCCGATAGGCATAAATGCCTACATGGCAAAAATAATCGATGCTTTTCAACCATTCAGATTGTTCCGATTTGAAGACCATCGGAATGGGTAGCCGGCTAAAAAAAATTGCATGACCATGAATGTCGAGGGCCACTTTTGCCTCAGCCGGGTTCAGCAGGACTTCCATCTCCTTTATCTGCTGAATCAAGGTGGCAATTTCAGTTTCAGGATCACTGATGAAAGGTTTCTGAAGGACAGTAATCTGCGAAGGCCTGATAAATGGTTCGTCTCCCTGAACATTGATCACAACATCAAATTGTTCACCTGTGGCTTCGGATATCTTACGGACCGCTTCCGCACACCGGTCAGTACCGCTGCGGCAATCCACAGAAGTCATCACGACCTTGCCACCAAAACTTCTGACTGCATCGGCAATCCGATCATCGTCCGTAGCCACCCAGACCTCATCTACCGCCTGAATCACCTGTTCATAAACCCGTTGAATCATCATCTTCCCGGCAATATCAGCCATCGGCTTTCCGGGAAACCGGGAAGAACCGTAGCGGGATGGTATGATGGCAATAAATTTTGGCGTCATGGTTATATTGTTGATGATACAAAAATAGCCATTGTTTGACAATATTGTAACTGAGAATCAACGAAACGGGAAAATGAGACAATTCGGCCTTGAGGGAACGGAGAAAAAGACTGCGGGACTAAGAGCATGCAAGACCTGCTTCTTCAGCCAGACAACCGCGTGAAATCTACAGCGTATTGAATTTATTCGTTTCTAATTAATCAATTCGGAGTTGATTGTGGTATACTTGGTGAGATTTGTGGTTAGGCCGGGGATAATGGGTTTCTATGGTTTCTATCCGATTGCCCTTGTCGTATATTCACAGATTAATGCTAAATTTGTAGTTCGAAAAATCAGCATTGATTGCATGGATATTCAGGAGATTAAACAACGTTTTAGCATTATCGGGAATGCTCCCGGATTGAACCGGGCCATCGAAGTCGCTCTGCAGGTGGCTCCGACCGATCTGTCTGTGCTGATCAGCGGAGAGAGTGGTGTGGGGAAAGAATCCTTCCCACAGATTATCCACTACTATTCCCACCGCAAACATGGAAAATACATCGCAATCAACTGCGGTGCAATCCCTGAAGGAACCATTGATTCCGAGCTTTTCGGTCACGAAAAAGGTTCTTTTACCGGTGCATTGAATGACCGCAAAGGATATTTTGAAGTGACAGACGGGGGAACTCTTTTTCTGGATGAAATCGGTGAACTGCCTATCTCTACTCAGGTCAGGCTTTTAAGGGTACTCGAAACCGGCGAATTTATCCGGGTTGGCTCATCACAGGTTCAGAAAACCAACGTAAGGGTGATTGCTGCGACTAATTTTGATCTGTCCCATGCCATCAGGGAAGGCAAATTCAGGGAAGATCTCTATTACCGGCTTAACACGGTTCCGATCAAAGTGCTGCCTCTTCGTGAAAGAGGCAATGACGTGTTGCTGCTTTTCCGGAAATTTGCTTCAGATTTTGCCGAACGTTACAAAATGCCTGCCATCCGGTTGAATGAGGAGGCACAAAAAATATTCATTGGATACCGATGGCCCGGTAATGTTCGCCAATTGAAAAATATTACCGAACAAATCTCAATCATTGAAACTGAAAGAGACATCACAGCAGAAAAACTGGTTCATTACATACCGACAGAAGAAACCGGATTCCTTCCGGCGCTTTATGGAAAGGGCTCCGACAGGGCTTATGACAATGAAAGGACCATGATGCTGAATGCCCTGATCGGGATGAAGAAGGAATTGGATGAGTTGAAAGAAAAATTCAATCAGCTGATCAAGATTAAACCGACTGCCTCCCGCGATACTGAGACCGATGAAGGCTTCATGCAACTTTATCCGGAAGAAATTATGTCCGGGGAGCAAAACGAATCTCTGTTTGCACCGGGAATACTGAAACCTTCGGGCAGAGCCCACATTCAGGATACCGAAGAATTCGTGGAAGAATCACTCTCCCTTGATGAAAAAGAGATGGAATTGATCCTCAAAGCATTGGAAAGACATAGCGGAAAGCGAAAACTGGCTGCAGAAGAACTGGGGATCTCCGAAAGAACGCTTTACAGGAAAATAAAAGAATACAACATTGCACAAAAATAATAGTTTCATGGGCAAGAGCTCACCTAAAAACATTCGAATAAAACAGGTTTACCTGCAGATTCAAACACTTCTGCTGATTCTGGTACTTACGATCGCCTCCGGTTGTAAGATCAGCTATACCATGAGCGGCGCCTCAATTTCTCCGGAAGTAAAAACTGTATTTGTCGACTATTTCAGGAACAGGGCAAAGGTGATCAACCCGACATTAAGCCAGATCTTTACCGAAGCCATGAAAGATAAATTTGTCAATGAAACCGGGCTGTCGCTCAACAACGATTCAGGAGATCTCGAGTTTTCCGGCGAAATTACCGGCTATGACATCCGGCCACTTTCCGTCCAAAAGACCGATACCGGCATGGATTATGCATCCATGAACAGATTGACAGTCACAGTGAAAGTCGTTTTTGTCAACAACAAGGATCACGACCAGGACTTCAATACCACTTTCTCTGCCTATTTCGATTATGACAGCACCAAGCAGATCAGTCAGATAGAGTCCGAAGCCGTAACCGTAATTAACGAGCAGCTGATAGACGATATTTTCAATAAATCCGTTGCCAACTGGTAAGCTTAATTAATATTCACACGATACGTCGACCATGTCAATCACGAGAGATCAATTGATACAGTACATCGAAAAGCCGGGTTTGCTCAAGGAACAAACTATAGGAGAACTGAAGGAGATCGTTGATGAATTCCCCTATTTCCAATCTGCGCAACTTCTATACACCTATAACTTATTTATCCAGGACAATTTCAGGTATTCCGGTTATTTGAAAACCTGTTCCATTTATGCCACAGACAGAACAATTCTGTATCGACTGTTTAATCAGAATAATCACGCTGAAGTTCTTGCAAAGCAGCCAACAACTGAAGAAAGGGAAGATGCGGATACTTCAGCACTTTTTGAACTTTCCGAAGAAAAGCAGATTACCGAAACCGATTTCTCTGAACTGTATTCTTTCGAGCCTACGGAATCAGAAACAACAGGATTCGACCTGCTTAGCTTCGACCAGCCGGATAATTCCTACCCTTTTGAAACATTAGAATCTGAACCCGAAGAGGTCGATTCCCTTGCACCAGTTGAAACGAATGCTTCCAATCCGGAGGAAAAAGTTGATTTGATCGAGCAATTCATCAAAGAAAATCCGACCATTCAACCCCGGACAGAAAATATCCCGACCAGAAATGAATTTTTCGAATTGGGAGAAGTACCTGACAATGAAAATGATGAATTTATAACAGAAACATTATCAAGGATTTATCTCAAGCAAGGCCATTATCAAAAAGCAATTGAGTCTTTTAAGAGGTTAAGTTTGAAATTTCCCGAAAAAAGTGTTTATTTTGCGCATCAAATCGAAGAGATAAAAAAATTAATTAATTAGCATCAGATGTACGCATTTATTACTATCCTGATTTTCATCGTTTGTTTCCTGATCATCCTTCTTGTCCTTGTGCAAAATTCAAAAGGAGGCGGACTTGCATCTTCATTTTCCAGTTCCAACCAGGTAATGGGTGTTCGTAAAACAACAGATTTCCTTGAAAAAGGGACCTGGATTCTTGCCGTGTCATTGGTAGTCCTTTGCATCGGTGCAACAGCTTTTCTTCCCCGTCAGGGTGGTCAGGCCAAATCCGCCATCGAGCGCCAAATTCAAGGTGTTCAGGATCCTAATGCTTTACCGACATTCCCGCAGTCGGCACCTCAGAGTTCTTCAGACACGTCTAAAACGAAATAACCCAATCAGGTTGTTTTTGAAAATATATGAGCCACTGCCCACAAGCAGTGGTTTTTTTATCCCTGCTGTCTAATAATTCGAAGTGTCATCTTGACAGTTATTACTGACAAAATTTAAATCAATCATTTAATTGATTACCAGCTATTTGTGCTCACTATTGTCTCTGAATGCAAATTTTTGGCGTAATTTTGTATCCGAATGGTTAATTTGTGTCAGTTTTTTTGTTTTGGCACAAAATTGGTAGGGTTGAGGTATGAAAATTATTATTCACATATAATTATTAAATAAAAAATTAAAAATGGCAGAACTTAAAGGTAAAATCCTCGCCGGCAAAGTATTAATTGAGCCGCAGGAAGCAGAGAAAAAAACAGCTGGTGGTCTCATTATTCCTGATTCAGCAAAAGAAAAACCACTCTCCGGAAAAGTTGTACTGGTCGGAAGTGCAAAAAAAGATGAAGTGATGGAAGTGAAAATTGGCGACATGGTCTTCTTTGGAAAATATTCCGGAACAGAACTGACCATTGACGGCAAAGATTACCTGCTTGTATCACAGTCAGATGTTCTTTTCATCGCTTAATTTATGTATTGTCAATCAAAAAAATTAATTAAAAATGGCTAAAGAAATTAAATTCAATATTGAAGCGCGTGAGCTTTTAAAGAGTGGGGTCGATCAACTGGCCAATGCAGTTAAAGTAACTCTCGGTCCCAAAGGCCGCAACGTAATTATTGAGAAAAAATTCGGTGCTCCTTTGGTAACAAAGGACGGTGTTACCGTTGCAAAAGAAATTGATCTTGCAGATCCATATGCCAACATTGGTGCACATCTTGTCAAAGAAGTTGCTTCAAAAACTGGTGATGATGCAGGTGACGGTACAACTACGGCAACAGTACTGGCGCAGTCAATTATCACAGTCGGTTTGAAGAACGTTACCGCAGGTGCCAACCCAATGGATTTAAAACGTGGAATTGACAAAGCAGTGATCAAAGTTGTTGCCCACATCAAATCACAGGCCATCAATGTCGGAAGCGATTACGATAAAATTGAGCAAGTTGCCCGCGTTTCAGCCAACAACGATTCAGAAATTGGCAAACTGATTGCAGAAGCCATGCAAAAAGTAAATAAAGAAGGCGTTATCACAGTCGAAGAGGCCAAAGGAACTGACACTTACGTGGAAGTTGTTGAAGGTATGCAGTTCGACCGCGGTTACATCTCTCCTTATTTTGTTACAGATACCGAAAAGATGGCTACAGAAATGGAGCATCCTTTCATTCTGATTCATGACAAGAAAATCGGCTCCATGAAAGAATTGGTTCCAATTCTGGAAGCTACCCACCAGGCTGGTCGTCCGTTGATGATCATTGCCGAAGACATTGAAGGCGAAGCATTGGCAACTCTCGTAGTGAACCGTTTGCGTGCAGGCCTGAAAGTTTGTGCGGTTAAAGCACCCGGATTTGGCGATCGCCGCAAAGAAATGCTGGAAGATCTTGCCATCCTGACAGGTGGAACCGTCATCACCGAAGAAAAAGGCATGAAGCTGGAAGATACGACCCTCGAGATGTTGGGCCGTGCCGAAAAAGTTACTGTCGACAAGGAAAAAACAACCATCGTCAACGGTGCCGGCGACTCAGCGCTTATTACTGCCCGTGTTTCCCAGATCAAAAAACAGATCGAAACAACAACTTCCGATTACGATCGCGAAAAACTACAGGAACGTCTGGCTAAACTTTCAGGTGGTGTTGCCGTTCTTTATGTTGGTGCACCTTCCGAAATCGAAATGAAAGAGAAGAAAGCCCGCGTCGATGATGCATTGAATGCTACCCGCGCTGCCATCGAAGAAGGCATCGTACCCGGCGGAGGTGTTGCACTGATCCGTGCCATCGAATCACTCGAAGGACTGGAAGGCGACAACGATGACGAAACAACAGGTATTTTAATCATCAAACGCGCCATCGAAGAACCAATGCGTCAGATCGTTTCCAACGCTGGTGTTGAAGGTGCCGTAATTGTTCAGAAAGTGAAAGAAGGTAAAGGCGACTTTGGTTACAATGCCCGCCTGGATGTCTTCCAGAACCTTTACGAATCTGGTGTAATCGATCCTGCAAAAGTAACCCGCATCGCGCTTGAAAACGCTGCCTCTATCGCAGGCATGTTCTTAACCACAGAATGTGTACTGGTAGAAGAAAAAGAAGAAAAATCGGCTATGCCTTCTCAAGGTATGGGCGGTGGCATGGGCGGCATGATGTAAGCTACTCATCATCTATATATAGGCCTTCGGGCCAGGCACAAAGCCGTCGGATTTCCGACGGCTTTGCTTTGTTTAAAGGCAAAAGTGGAATTTTGTTCGGGCTAATACTATCAACATAATAAAGTAGGTAGGAGTTAAAAATTCAAAGTTAGCACGCTCGCCATCGCCCCTTCTTTCTTCGGTTCTCCCTCTCTCTTCTTCTCACGCTCAATTTTCCCCTCACTTTCAACTCTCAACTCTCAACTTCCAAGGGATTTTTTATCTTTGTCAAAACACCTACACCGATGGATCTACTAACCGTCTTCGTTTTGGCAATCGGGCTCTCGATGGACTCATTCGCCGTGGCAATCAGTTGCGGCCTCGCAGAACAAAAAGTCACTTTTGGCCATGCGGTTAAAATATCCTTTGCGTTTGCCTTCTTCCAGGGAATATTGCCTTTGCTTGGCTGGTTAATGGGCACTGAACTGAAGGTGTTTGTGGAAAACATTGACCACTGGATAGCTTTTACCCTGCTCGCCTACCTCGGCGGTAAAATGATTTGGGAAAGTTTAAAGAAAAACAGCAGTGAAAAAATTTCGGATATCTACTCCTTTCGACATATCATGACCCTTTCCATTGCGACCAGCATTGATGCGCTGGTAGTTGGCTTCAGTTATGCCATGGCCGAAACCGGCAAGATTTTCGGTGGTGTTCTGATCATCGGATCAGTAACCTTCTTCTTTTCCATGCTGGGAATCAGAATCGGCAAAGATGTGGGTGACAAACTGGGACCCAAAGTTGAATTACTTGGAGGAATTATCCTTATCGGAATCGGAATGAAAATACTACTCGAACATATATCTTAACACAGAATCCATGCAAATCAAGAAAGCCCTCATCACAGCAGCAGGCGCAGATCAAAGGAAACTGGCCATGCAAACTTTGGTCGACCGGGACGGCAACCGCAAAACCGTACTCGAAATCCTGATCGAGGAGGTCAGACAGGCAGGCATAGAAGAAATAGCTGTTGTGATTCATCCCGGAGATCTGAGTGTATACGGAAACCAGGTGACAGCCGGTCAGCATATTCATTTCATTGAACAGGATAAGCCATTGGGCTATGGATACGCGGTATGGTGCGGATCTTCCTTCGTCGGAAATGATTATTTCCTTCATCTGGTAGGCGACCATTTGTACGTCAACCGATCCAATATTCCGTGTGCAAGACATCTGGTCGAAACGGCACGGCAAAACAATTGTTCTGTGTCGGCTGTCACCCCTACCCGCGAAAATCTGATCCCCAACTTCGGTACAGTTGGCGGCAGGAGGGTTCATTCAACCACTGACCTGTACCTGATCGACAGGGTCATTGAAAAACCCACACCAACTCTGGCCGAACAAAAACTGATTGTACCGGGATTAAGAGCCGGTCATTATCTGTGCTTCTTTGGCATGCATGTTTTATCCCCTGCGATCATGGAGATTCTCGGTAAAAAAGTAGCAGCGTTAAACGGGAACAAATTAGGCCTGAGTGAAGCGCTCAATGAACTGGCGGGCAAGGAACAATACCTGGCTCTGGAGAAGAACGATCTGCGTTTTGATACAGGTTCACGATACGGATTGCTGAAAGCCCAGCTGGCCCTTGCATTAAGTGGCAATGACCGTGATCAGGTCATGTCCGAACTACTCGAATTTTTCGCCATGCAGAATATGAACCAGATCGGAAATTAAATCTGATAATGAGTCCGTTAATACATATTATTTGTGCAACAGATCCTGCGATCAAGAACAGATCACTGGATGATTTTTGCAAAAATGCCTCACTGGAGGAGTTGTTGGCAGAAGCCGCTGAACTGGAGCAATACCGGAAAGAGGAACCTAACCTCTACAACAGGGTAAGAGCCCTGTTTTTTCTCTATGCCATCCATCGCTTCTATATTCCGCTGCTGAGCGGAACAGGCACGGAAGGCATTATTCCCTATGAAGCCTTCGAACACATTTTAAACAGGCGGTTTGAAGAGGCCATTCATCTTTTTTTGAAAGTCCAGATACAAAAAGGTGCGAACGAAGGAATCTCAAGTGGTTTGGCCGATGCCTACCACCAACTTGCATTTCAAACACTGGCCGATCAGGTAAAAATCAGTGTACGTTCTACGGCAGGCAACAAATGGATGTTCCGGGTAGGGCATCCTTTTGATCAGCCATTGCAAATACAGCCTTTCCTGTTAAAAAAAGATGAACAGACCGGATTATATCCTTGCCTGCATGAATGCACCCCTGTGCGGATGGATTTAAGCCACAGCGGCTGGAGCGATATTTTCTTCCTTGGAATGGACTATCCCGAAGGTGCAAGGGTACTGAATATATCTGTCGACCTATGCATCCGGAACAGTTCTTCGGGGGCAAAACCAAAACCTCCGATCGAAACCTGGTTCAGGATCATCGACGAACCCGTAATCAGGCTAACCAGCATCGATCTGGGTGCCACATCGGATATCAGCAACCTCTCAGAAATTTTCGACTTTGCAAAAGACTACCTCGGATTGTTGAAGGCAGCAGTCATTGCTTCTGGAATTGTACCTCCAGGAATGGAAGGTGCAGGGTTGCCGCTGAGCCATTTGCTTGAAAAAATGGCAGGAAAGGGCAAAGGGATTGAGATTGTCAGCAAGGTGAACAACATCCCAAAAGGATCCAGGCTGGCTGTTTCAACCAACCTGCTTGCCTCATTGATCTCCCTGGGCATGAGGGCAACAGGCCAGACAGAAAGTCTGACAGGAATTTTGAATGAGGACGAGCGCAGGCTGGTGGCCGCAAAAGCCATTCTGGGTGAATGGCTCGGAGGATCAGGAGGTGGATGGCAGGATTCCGGAGGCGTCTGGCCGGGAATGAAATTAATCAAGGGGGTCGAAGCCGGTCCGGATGATCCTGAATTCGGTATCAGCAAAGGAAGATTATTGCCGCAGCATACCCTACTGGGAAGCGACCAGGTTAGCATCGAGACCAGGCAGAAACTGCAGGAAAGTCTGGTGATCGTTCACGGAGGGATGGCACAGGATGTAGGCCCGGTACTCGAAATGGTGACAGAAAAATATCTTCTGCGCTCCAAAAAAGAATGGGAGGGCCGTCAGAATGCCATTTTCTTCTTTGATGAAGTGGTACAAAAATTAAAGGATGGCGACATCAAGGGCATCGGCGCTTTCACCCATAAAAATTTTGAAGGCCCTATTCAGGAGATCATTCCATGGGCTACCAATCTGTATACGGAGACTCTTATCCAACGAATCAGCGAAGAGTTCGGAGACCATTTCTGGGGATTCTGGATGATGGGTGGTATGTCGGGCGGGGGTATGGGTTTCATTTTTGACCCTGATTACAAGCAAAAAGCCCAGGATCGCCTGCAGGAATTAATGTCAGAAACAAAAAAGAAATTCGAAAATGCCATTCCATTTGCCATGGAACCCGTCGTCTACGACTTCAGCATCAATGAAAACGGAACGTTTGCAAGTTTGGATACCGACAAGAACGCTTTGATGCCCAAAGAATATTATACCCTACTTCTTCCGGGCCTACTAAAAAAAGAGTTGAATGCCCTGACTGAATGCCAGCGCAATGAGCTGGGGATTCTAAGTACCGCATTTAAAACCAGGGAACAATACACAGGATTTGTAGATACCCTGTTCGACAGGATGATCCCTCAGGGAACGGAGAATGATCAGATGCAAAAACCACTGAGAAATCTCCTCGAAGAACTCGGATTTAATCCGGAACAGCACGAACAGATTAAAAAAGAGTTAAAGTCGGGCAGAATCGGACTGTCCAAAAACAGGCTTCCCATCAGCACAACCATCGAAGATGTTCGTCAGAACGAACTTGCAGGTCCATCCATATTGAGTGACCAAAGTCTGGTCGCTCTGGGGAAAAAAGCCCTTCAGGACAGGGAACTGGCCATTGTTACCCTCGCGGGCGGCACAGGAAGCCGGTGGACAAAAGGAGCAGGTGTAGTCAAATCCCTGAATCCTTACGCCAAAATGGGAGGCAAACACCGCAATTTTATTGAAACCCATCTGGCTAAAACCAGAAAGACCAATTCCGAGGGCGCCTCCGGTTTGCAGCATATCTTTACCACCAGTTACCTTACAGACAAGGCCATATCAGCATTTATCGAAAATGAAAACCAGAGTAATACCTATATTTCTCCCGGAAAGGTAATCGGTCTTCGGCTAATACCCACCGAACGCGACCTCCGTTTTTTGTGGGAAGAAATGCCCCAGCAGCAACTCGACGAACAAGCAAGAAAAGTAAGGCAAAGCGGCCGTGCAGCCCTGATCAACTGGGCCAAATCGACTGGTGAAGCCGAAGACTACCGTGATAATCTCCCATCGCAATGCATCCACCCGGTAGGGCATTGGTATGAAATACCCAATCTGTTTCTGAACGGTACCCTGAAACAGCTGATTCAGGAAAATCCAAACCTGAAACACCTGCTGGTCCATAACATCGATACCCTTGGTGCCAATGCTGACCCGGCTGTGTTGGGTTATCACATTCAACAGCAAAAGGCAATGACGGTTGAAGTAATTACGCGCAAACTGGATGACCGCGGAGGCGGTCTGGCAAAAATTAACGGGCAAATCAGGCTGGTGGAAGGATTGGCGCTTCCTGACGAGAAAATTGAATTCAACCTCAGCTATTACAACACCAATACGTTTTGGATCAACATAGACAAGTTGCTTGAAGCATTCGGACTTTGCCGGACAGATCTGCCTGATCCGCAGAAAGTGGCAACAGCGGTGTACAAAATGGCCTCCAGAATGCCCACCTATGTGATCATCAAGGAGGTGAAAAAACGTTGGGGAAATGGTCAGGAGGAT